>JGI24021J15306_10005048_pt1 | contig 15551 bp, 11 predicted proteins | sample Ectturendosymbi1_FD_15306 | JGI IMG/M metagenome (IMG submission 15306)
TCTTTAGTCCAGTCGGTAAGGCATTGCTTTAATTTCGGCCAAAATTCTCCCTGGGAATCATGATAGTTCGATTCCCCGATTCTCTCCCGACCATAAAAATTTCCACGCTTTCTTTACAACGAAGGATGCGAACATCACTTTATTTTTATGAAAGAGGTACCAGCTCTAAAAAGCTTGGGAACCAACTACGAGAATTTCAGTTTGTTCATGACAGGTAGATGTAGCTATTCTTAGTGCACTTCCCATTCGTGGTGCATCGCGGATGCGACGCCGCGCCGACCGAGCGGCCTCACCACTTGTACATCATTAATCATTCAGTGCAATTTACAGGCAGCGATATTCAGTGTATCCCCGCGCATCATGAATAGACAACAACGCTTCATCAACATCCTACTATCGCGCATATTTCGAATACAGTGTATGCTGGTTAAAAATTGGATGGATATATTGCAGACCTTGCATGTGCTACTGACCTTCTGTGTATCTCGCGTTCTTGTGCCGCAGTTTTTTAAACCATAAAAGTACGACGCACAACCTAGCAGCAGTTATACCTAATGCAAAGTTTTGTGATTTTGTGACGTCACAACAAAGCCTGCATGTTATAGCACACTCTGCACATCGCCTAAATTCTGATATTTTACGCGTAGTTGCTGATTGTTTCACATTCTTGTGACAAATACTATGTTTCCTAACACACTTTTTAATTCTGTGCATGACGCTAAGCTGCCACTGGTGATGGAGATACAGTTCGGGCGTTGTGTACGTTTAGGCAAAATGGAATAACCTCTCAGCGATGATAATTACCAGCTCCACTCTGACCCGGAGTGGTGACGTATCTTGCTATGGATTAAACGCCATAGTGTCTTCAAGGTCAAAATGATCTCTTCAGATATGCAAGCTGATAAGACCAGGAACAAAGAAGTGATAGGCTAATGGTAAATATTTTTCCATCCAAAAGTCTTGGCCACTGAGCCTTTTTGAATCGTATCAGCCACACTTTTCCATGGTCTGTAGGATGCGATATGACATTTTCTGACGGCTGGACAACTTAGCGACTACAGTAGACCTATTGGCGGCTGAACGCATTTTATAGCCTGGAGGCCCGGAGTTCGATCTACCGTAGGCGTACTATCGAATTCTAAATCATGGTTGATTGAATGTGCTACACCATCGGTTGGAAGGGCCTTTTATGCTCAATTTCAAAATAGATTCAAATGCAAAAACGCACCTGCACCCGCTGTAGTTTCATTGTAGATATTTTCATATTTTTTCACTGACTCTAACTCCAAAAGGCTACGTATTTCCCTACCAACAAACCTGCAATAAATAATATCAGTTTGCGCAAACAAAATTTGGTCCATTTTTCAAGTAATTCCGGTAAGTTATGCATCAAAAAACATCCCAAAAACCTTCTTGTCATATCCGTTCATAACATTTTGTATCATAAGACTTTGGGTCCAACGTCTTGCGCGAGTAATATGTATTTGGAGGAACTACGTAATATTTGTACGTTTTTATGTGCACATGACCATCCCGAGCCTCCTCACTACAAACAGACGGCGAGTTTGCCGTAGAGATGCTTTGCATCAAAACATCAATGAAAGACGTAGGAATGTGTGTAAGGCAGGGATCACCATCACCAACACCATGTTGGCAACATGGTGCCCGCTGGCGCCAGGTCGCCTGCGATGACCATGTTGGTCGCCTGCGGGCCTGTTTTGAAAATAGCATTAAGATGATAAGTATCATAATATTATAGATTAACATCATTAATAATAACATAATAAAAGGGAATTGAGCAAAATTCTTTTCAAAAAAAAAATTGAAAAAAAGAGGTTTGAAAAAATGCGATTACCCCACTACTGACATCTCCAACTGTTTCCGCCGTTTACTAAAATGCAAATCTTGCAATGGCCTTTTCTCAGCATTATTTTCGTAACTAAAATGTGGTTGTACCTAAAAAAATATCAGAAATATTTTTGCGTCACCTGAGACAATACCTAATAAGAAACATTTGTGGATGATTTCTCCCTAAAACAAAATCGGTTCACCCAAACTTACTATTTAATTCTTCTAATTCTGCGGCCTCTTTTATTATCCGGTTTCTTATGACTTTCAACCAAGAAAAGATCAAACAAGTCACTGCTAGCTGGACACCACTTTCAACAAAGCCGTTTACTCTTTAAGCAAGCTTTTTTATCTTGTCAGCAATTTAAGTGGATACATCGCACAAGAACTTAGACTTTATAGACTTTATATTGCAAAATTGACTTCACATTTGTTTTTATAGGAAACTGCAAATTATATTTTTAGTTGCGCATTTTTTGTTACGCATTTGTAACCACACCAACACATTGCGTTATGCAGCGTAAAAAGATAAGCTCTGTTTTTGTGTTTCAATGCAGCCTTTGAACACGCGTTTTGACTAAGAACTTTTTTAAATATTGAGTTTTTGAAATAAACACAGTAGTTTCTTGTTGACAAAACTGAACAAAGAACTGATGGTGGCAGACCCGCTTGCGTGTTGAACTAAAGATTCACTGCCTTAATGTCACAATTTTCTTTTGAAGGTATGTAGCAAACTGATACTAATTGTCATGTGGGTGAAATTCGCACAAAACGAATTTGAAAAAACTCCAAGCACAAAATCGCATGAAAGCGTTAGCGAAAGTGTTTGAAGTTTCGCAGTCAAAAACTAAAAAATACAAAATACGGCATAGTCTGGTGGCTTAAGTGTCCCAACATGATATTTTCGTTGTATCTCTTCAAAGGGGAAACATACTTATCAGTATCCATCTCCATCAAAACGGATAATCACATGGATAATGTCATGACATTTTGGTTATTTATCTTGAGTCAGATTGCTGGGATACTTTTAGTTACAAGATCACACAAACCTCTACAATCTAAATTATTAAAGTTACTGATACGACCAAAATCGTCATTGTAGCATGATTACTTATTGTCACTGGGACCATCAAGCACATGAGAATTAAATAAGCATTAGTCAATGCTTTGAATGAAGTCACATTGTTGTTGCGTTGTTATTTCTTATACGAAGCAAAGGCTTCCAAATTTCAGCCTGTTGCGAAGGCTGTAAGTGAGTTAGGGACTTTCAGTCTAATTGATGTTAGAAGTGTTGGTGGTTCTATCATAGCTAGAGATTTTAAAAATCTCAGCGACCTAGTCATTTTGTGGTAATTACAAGAGTATAGGATGTTTCCTGTGATGAAAGTTTCAGTTTTTGCAAAGCAGCCTAACAAAAAATATCCCATTCACATTGTATGAAATCAATTTCCTTGCTTGTGTTGCCTTCTAGCGAACATCTTTTAAATAAGCAGCGCGTGTTACAGCAACATATTTTCGAGCTCTGCGTAGTTTTAGAGCATTTGGTTGCGCAACGCCGGCGAAGCGGAAAGTTTTGTAAGTTTGGTTTGAGACAAAATTACTGCAGCCCGTGGTTGAGCCGAAGAACAGAAAACAGACGCCGAACGCGATCTATTGTTCTGTTATAAACAATGGAAGAATGTAACCACAGCAAAAGAATCGAACATCGCCGTTCAGAGAATGGGAATCGCACCACTTGTTGAAAGGACGCAGTGGCAAGGTAGGTTGCAGATTTATCAGCTACTGTACCTTTGTCTACTTTGTCATGACAGCAAAATAAGGAACGCGAGCCGTTTGTGGTTTCGACTCAAGTTCTGCCGAAATTGTGCAGTTTAAAGTGTAGAGGTTAAATATTTCAATATGAAATATTACATTCCTCGTAGAGAAGTTGAAATAGTGAATTTGTCAGGTGTTTCAGTTGCTGGCTGATGCAATTTCTTAAAGCGTTTTCTTGGCAAAATGAAAAGTCTGCTGTAGCTTGTAATCATTCGCGTTATGTACGTCAAAATCTGCATGTTCATTTGTACAAATCAGTGACGGATCCAGCCAGTAACTTTGGGGTGGGGTCGACTGCAGTAATATTTGGCACGCAAGTCTTATTTCGGGTTCACTACTGCAAGAGGGATGAACTATTCTTCACAATACTACTGTGACAAAACAATGTCTGGCAAAATGGCCTTATGATCGCGATGGTTATTTTCCAAATTGTACAAAGTCATGGTGAATAAAGTTACATTGGTAGGTTTTAGGGAGGGACATCGCGCCTCCTGGACCCGCCCCTGGTACAAAGAGACAAGTTAGTGCCTTCCTTGCTTGCGAAGTACTTGACCAAGATTTAGTTCTGTCCGTGATTTTGTCTTATGGTATTGCTGACAGAATGCGAATTTGCCAATAGTTTCGTTCAGTAATGGTTCATTTACTTTCAGTGTATTTCAGATTGTGCGTTAACTAGTACACAGCAGGTGCCGATTTCGTGTAACTCCGCAACGGGTAAGAGAGTTAGTATTTTTATGATGCCCATCCTGCGTTTGTAACTAAGGCTTCTTTTCAAGCGCACGGCGTGCACTCGCAAACAAGACTCAATCTAGCTTCTGTTTGAGAAAAAATGCAGAATGTTCTGGAGTTTAATATGGAGCTACCCGCCTGTTCATCCTATTGTTGAATTGAAGTCGAACCGAGCATTGAGCAGTGACCGGTGCGCGTCAGGTATCGGGCGGACGTGACGAATCGCAGGGATAGAAACAATTCAACGGATAGAAAGAAATGACAAATCGCAGGGATAGAAATAATTCTCCAGCTCGATGTAAACCTGAATGGTGTTTATTGGAATTGTGGGCTTACGGAAGAATTATGTGGGGTTTGAAGCAGTTTTCCTTAAACAACCACGCCTTCGCCCCCGTTTTTGACCAGGATTGTAAGTAAGATTTCTCATCGAAAGTGCATCTGAACTGTCTGAAAAATCACATCTTTCCTAAACAATAAAGTGAAGAGCAACGAAAACCAGTTTCGTTGATTTACGAATCAGAATTGCCCTACAAGGCTGTATCTCACGCTTTTCGAAGTATCAAGTCCATTATTTCCAATGTTGCGCTTTTAATTCCCTAGTTGTTGCAACCTTGTCTGCCTTGAACATTTTCCCAACAGGCATTTTTTACCGTGAAATTTAATAAAAGCTGCTTTTTTTGTCAAATTTTGACAAATGTTTCCGAGCTCGGGGATTTTCTCTCCACAGAACCTATCTTGCACTCTCATGCTTAGAAGGCAACGGAATGGAAATGTATTAGACGTTTTCACAAAAAAGCATTTGAACCTCCCCACCGAAATTGCAACACTCCCGGCAAAGGGGTGACGTGGCTATTGTATGTGAGATAAACTGAGCAGACAAGCGCATGAGGCGAAAACGTGTTTGAAAATCGAGTGCGTGGAAAGATCATTTTCCTAAAATGTTCAGTGATATTAACGTACATGCTTGGATTGTTTATAGTTTTTCAATTCCATAAGAACGTTGAAGAAACTGCCTGAAAGCCCGCGTGATTGTATTGTTATGTTGTAAGTACCTATGAATTCCAACATTCGACATCAGTTACGGAGCCCAACGTAAATTAGACAAATGTTCCATTCTCTGGGAACGTGAAAGAAAAATGTAATTACATGACAAAAACAGTTGCATTGAATTGAAACGAATACTCAAAAGAAGCTTTCAAAAATTTTTTGAACCGAGTTTTTGTTTCAGCCTTAATGCTTGTCTGTCTTATCAAACAGGAAGTCAGCCATGAGACGGTACTCAATATCCCTTATTTCTCTGGTCGCAGTCTATTTAAGCGTCCATCCAAAAATAGCAAACGCAGAACTTCGATTACCAGATGATTTGAAACAAGGTAAGATGGCAAACTTTTTAACATTTCTGATGCACCTGCACTGTGCAGAAAAAGTCTTCTCAGATTCGCTGCATTGTGTCTGAGTGTGGTTACCAGGCCTAAGTTTAATGTTGGACAAAATACCACGGTATGATAATAAATTAAACACATCATTGCAGGATGACCAACGATGCGCAATTTTTGTAACTCTTGCCGTATCAAAGGACATTTTTGTTAGTGTAGTATGGTGAAGCATTTTGTGAACGTCCATTTGCATTGCATCGTCAGCAACCTGAAAAGGGCAAGCAAATTATCAAGGTGGTCCGCCTGGAAAAATATCTGCGGACGCCCATGTCTGTTTGCTTTATGATGCGTACGTTTGTTGCAAAACATTGAAAACATCGAGAAAAAAACTGGTTTACGTTCAAATGAAACGAGCGGAAAAATTGAAGTAATGTGGAACGCGCGATTAAGTTGACAATATCATGTGTATTGAGACAGCATCTTTCTTTATTGTTGAACAGCAAACAAAAATATAACTAAGTACATTGTAATGAAGTAACAATTGGACTACCAAATGGTTTCGACGCTAATTGCAGAATCTGGTATACCTCTTTCAAAATACAGCAGATATATACAAAATCATCTTGAAAGCTTTTGGAAAAGCATTTCAATATTGCTGCTTTGTACGATAAAGGAGTTCTAGCATACTTTGATATCATTGGGCTGCGTGAAGTATCTATTAAAACTTTTGCGAGCAAGAAAGGCAATGAACCGCTCAATATAGGAATAGGAGAAAAACCAAGCTGAATAGTTTCATGATTTTCAATCGAGAAATCTTGCGAAAGCGCTTCTCTATCCACAATCCAGTCGTATAACATATTATTATTTCGTCAAAGAAGCGTGCTGGAAAGATTTTGTCTTTAATTTTTGAGCAATCATTGAGAAAAAATTTATTAAGCTTTCATTTTTTTCAGATGATTACTGCAAAGGATGCAAAGCGACAGTGCAAGGTGAGCGACGGTAATATTTTAAAAGTGGTCCACTGTTATATAGAAAAAATATTTTTTGTCTATTTTGTATTGAAAAGATTTAACCACAAGGTGTATGATTTATATCTTTCGTTTTAGAAAAATTAATATTTTTGACGTGCGTACAGAAAAATAGACACAAGATTTGAAAACACTGACTGATATGGAAGTGGTAATCTTTTCATAACTATTGAGGTTGAAAGAGGGCTATTTAATTATTGTTTCACTTTTATTTTTTCGTAATTTGAAATAAGCTAATCTTGAAGGATTTCTGTGAAAACTTACAGAACAATTATTGTAATTTTTCACTTTTCATTTCAAAAAATGGAATCTGGGTTTTATTCGAACATTTTCTTTGTTCGTGTTAATATCATTGTAACACCATGACTGAAACCATTTAGCATCACAAAACCTATTAAAGCTGTATCCAGAAACACGTTGTTTCTCATGTTAGCGCATTATCATGCAGCGCAATATAATGCGCTAAGTTTGTTTTATCTCGAGAGTGTGGTGCATGCAGCAGCACAGCTGCCAACTAACCTTTGGTAAACTGATAGCTCCTTTGCAAAAATATTTGCTTTTTGCTGAAGCTTTGAAAAAATTCAAAACACAAAATCCGAAAAACACCGATTACGACGAAGCGTGCACGTCCCGGTATTTCGTGGATGACGGCGAGAAGGTGTGGAAAAAGCTGAAAACGTGCAATCATTTGTTTGGTAAGTGGAAAAAAGTTTATCTGTTTGCGACACATTCACACATAATGGCTTCTATGTTCAAGCTTGAGAAAATCTTTTGAAGATTTTGGTTAACACGGTGCTGCTTGAAAATGTTTACGGTTCAACGGTTTTTGAATGTCGTTAATTTTAACAGAATATCGTTTCATGCTTGTCACTAGATTCAAGGTCTTGTGTATCTGTTTCTGCAAAATTCTTAATAAAAAAATCTTGAAAATAAAATTTTAAGATAAAAATAAATTTTAATAAAATCTTGAAATAAAATTTTACGTGTAATTGCAGATTTCATAATTGTCGAAAAATGCGGCCATAAGAGGTTACTCCAAAATGAAAACTATTTGTTCCTTGCACTTCCAGGTTTCATATTTTCGTTTCTTTGCAGATCTGTATGACGATGGCATCCAAAAGCGTTTCGGGAAGTACAACGGCGATAGTTTTCAAACTTGGCTCTGCTACGAAAAATCCTACGCTTGCATCGGGGTGTACAACGATGCAAAAGTTGATTACAAAGCTGATGTAAGAAAGCCCGCTGTTGATTCTTTCACAAAACTGCTTTTTGTTTTTACGAAAACAGACATAATCTCGTTTTGGTGGTCGTAATTGCCCTTATCCCGGAATACTGAAACTTCAGACTAGCTTTTTTCGGTTTCGGAGACGCCAGGACGTGATTTAAAAAAAGTTTAATCAGGTTCTACTGGCAGTATAAACATAAAAAGAGGTTAGAAACTGGACAACGTTTCGGTTGTTGATGCAACTATCTTCGTCAAAGCGAACACAAAATGCTGAGAGATTCAAGCATGGGCGTTATACTGTAAAATGTGAGTGCTCCCGGTGGCAACGTGCCGATATGAATTCAGGAGGTGTGGATAATTTTCCCTTCTGCTGTCCACCGCTCGGTTTTTGTGATAATTGTTTTTAACGTCCTATCTTTTGACTGACGTTCCCCGCCTCCTGAGTTCTTATCAGCACGTTGCCACCTGGAGCGCTCACATTTCAGGATGTCCGTTCTTGAGTCTTAACATTTCGTGTTTGCACTGACGAAGATAGTTGTATCAACTATCGAAACGTTGTACAGTTTTTTAATCCGTTTGTAGGTTTTACCGCCAGTAGAGTCTGATTTAAAGCAGCGTTTAGAATCGCTTTGTGATTATAAATGACATTAGATGTTGACTGGACTTTTTTGAAGAGTTTAACGAAAATTCTGTTTCTACTGATTATATTAGTATACTAAATTTACTTCCTTTTACATTTGGTGTATTCTGAGCTTCAAAATCTAGACTGAGCTCGAAACTTGAACGACGCCTTTTATTTATAGGATGGACAGACGGACGATGACATCGTGAGAGAACTGAAGGAAAAATTTAAGGACCGTATAAAAACACCACACCCTCCATCTTCAAAAGACGAACTCTAGAAGTGTGCAGCTTCGTTAGCGTTTGAAGCGACTAATTTTTACTTTCAAGACAACAGAATTGTTTTTGAAGGAACTAATTGCAATGTTGACTGAAATGAATTTGAGGCAAAATGCAGAGACTCCGTTCATAATTCCATGCACTGTGTTACGCTGTCAAACCATTTGTTTGTGTGAAAAATATTGTTTTTCTCACAAGCATGTTGAGGTTTTCATACCCTTGTCAACAGGGAACGTACTTATCGGAAATAGTTTGCAGCGTTTTCAGAGGAGCTTTAGGCACCTTCCAAACTCTGACAAACAACGCTTCTGTTGAATTCATTGGTTTTCCATCTAGAACATCCGTGTCCAACCCGTGGGCCGCATGCGGCCCAGTTGAGGATTTTGTGCAGCCCAATTTCGGTTTTCACTTTAGTAAAAGTATCCTGCATACTGACGTGTCCTTGTTTTGGTAATCTTGAACTTGACGTTTTTGATGCAGGTGGCCCTCAGTGCCAATTTATCACGTCTGTTACCATTGCAGTTAGGAATCGAACATTTTCAGCACCTTAGTTTGAGCTGAATTTAGTTTGCTAGATTTGCAAAGAGTCGGAGTGAAATGAATATCAACTTAAATATAAAAGAAATTGTTCTGAGCACAACAAAATTTGGGTGGGCACTGCCAGCGAATGCCCACCGTGGCTGCGGTCGTTTGTACCAGGTTAATTTTCCGGTGGAAAGGCAATGAGGTTGTTTACATTGGTTTCAGTTGTGCCAACGTAGCAGGGCAAAATGTGAAATGAACAAATTGAAAAAATTTGATGTAATTTAACTTCGTTTTTATTAGTAAAATCAAGGAATGGGGGTTCGGATTTACTTGCCACATTTGCTAGTCAATGAATACCAGAATTAAAATGTGGTATTGGCTCTTATGGTTATGCGAGATTGCATGCTACGGCTGAATGCAGCCTGAAGTAGAATCAACTTGAGTGTACATGGTCAACTGTAGTTGGAGCAGCGCCGCATTTAGATAGTGGGGGGCCCATGTTCGGATACAGAATCTTCAGATAAAGGATGATCGATGAAGTCATTGTTATTACTACGGATCATTTATATTTATGACGTAATCTTGTGACGACGCAAACGTTAACTCAACTGTAACAAAACGTTTTGATGCAACATATTTGACAATGATTAGCGGTTTGCGAAAGTGGCGCAAAACCGGTCACCAGAAGCATTGCATCTTTTTTTTGAAAAGTGGGCTTGAAAAAAAAATTGAAAATATTGTTTCGCTGTTTATAATCATTTATTCATTATCAGGGTAAGTGATCCTCACGGCCTGTTTACTAAGAATGGGGTCTGTTAGCGACAGGACTAACGCAAGGTAAGGCTGGCAGGGGAGGAAAATCAGAAGGCTGCATTACTCGCGGTGTAGTGACAATATTAGCGGACGTGTAATGTCTGCATGCTTTAGCGTAAGTAACTTTGGAAGTAGTTTTGTTGCGGAGAACTTCAGTCTCTCGTTTGAATCGTGGACAATGCTTGTCAGTTGCAGATTGCTCGCCTTTACAGTTTGGGGACGGTTTGTAGGAGGCGGTACACGTTTTCCAGCCGTCTCCACCGCCGCAGCTGGAACATTGTTCATTTCCTCTGCAATTATTTGCGACGTGGCCATATCTGTTGGATTTAAAAGCATCTGACTGGTTTAGGGATGTACTGCTTAAATTTAAACAACATGTATCCTATTTTAATCTCAGCTGGTAATTCGGTTTTAGAAAAATGGGCTAGATCTATTGTGGAGTTCTGCAATGTTTGAGTGTCTCGTGAACGGTATTGTAAACGCTTCGTGAAGGTGACAATTCTGTGCTTTCAAACTTTCTTGGAGTTCCTCAGTTGTGAGATCAAGGGGTACGTTATGTAACACACCTTCGTACTTTGTGGTGGCAGCAATGTAGTCGATATGGGTACGAATTTCTTGCCCTCTGACCAGGGGTGGACTGAGCCATCGGACAATGCCCGAGGGCCCGGCACTGCAAGGGGTCCGGCTGGCTGCCAATAAACTTATCAAGCATGTCGTTGTGCATTCTGATACCTGCAGTCTGACTCGGGTAACTCAGCTGCACATCGCAGTGTGTGTGTCTCATATTACATTATATGTTACTGTTTCTATAGGCTTATATACATGTATTAGTAATAGAATACGTATGCATATGTACATTTGTAAGCATTATCACTAATATCAGACTGTCTTTCTAGCTGTTGCCATAACAACCAACCAAGAAAGACCTAAACTGCTGTAGTACTGTAACCCTGTAATTATATTATAGTATCTATAAAATTGATTTGCTATAGTTTACCAGGCAGCTAAACCCTAATAATATCTGACTTATGAAAACAGCTCGCTCATGTCACATCCATACTTGGTGCTATGCACATGTTCTGGGTCTGGTGATCAGTGGTGTAAGCAGTGTATGTGTCGCAGCAGTTAGTCTTTTTGGTCTGCTTACTGAACTATCTACATTTTTCAATGATTCTTACAAAAGGATAAAGGTCTGGGAAGAGCATATGCAGACAAAACCAGGAAATAAGAAACGCCTAAGACTAGAGCGCATTGGTCAAACTAGGTGGTCAAGCAGAGGTAGAGCACTTCGAAAATTGTTTGTTAGCTGCACAGATCAGTCATCAGAATTCTATTCAGACCTTCTGATCATCCTTCAGCAAGTAATAGAAGCACGTGATTTTAAAGGATCAGATCGCTATGAAGCACAGAAAATGAGTGAAAACTTGGACAAATTTGAAACCATCTTAATGGCATTTACATTCATCCGAATTTTTGACATTACCACATCAGTATCAGATTATCTGCAGACATCAGGCGTGGATATCATGCAAGCTTGGCGCATGAATAACAAAGCCACTGAAAGTGTTGAAAAAATCTCAAGAGATTTTAGTGGCACTTTAGAAACAGCATTTAATTTTGTTTTTCATGCAAATTTGAAAGTAGAAGAGGTGAACATTTCTGTCCCTAAGAGCTTCTCAATCATCCGATCTAGTCGCTCAGCACCTGAAAGTACTGTATCACAGACCAGAAGAGAAATTGAGGTTTCATACCATAATCCAGTAACTGATGTTGTTTCCTCCTGCATGCGAGCTAGATTCTCGTCTCATGAAAAACTCTATAAGCAGATTTCCTGCTTTGACCCAGACAGGTTTTTTGAAATCTTTGCATTTCCACAAAACGTGGAGCTAAGTTTGATGGTTAATGCAGTACCAGAAATTGACAGAGCGTCACTAGAGGTCAGGATGAACTTCTTTGATTTGCATCGAGCTACAAAGACCTGAAGAAGGGACTGCTAGACAATATGAATGACAATGAAAATGATTCAGACAGCTTGGGGTCATAGGAGGAGTATACAGAAGCCGCTGAATCACCTGCGAAAACAACATGTAAGAATTGCTTGTCATGTGCTTTCAAGTTGTTACCAGAGTACAGGCTGTAGCTGCATATGAAAATTTATATGCAAAATATAACTTCATTGTAACACCAAGCATCACACACTCTCTCCCTTCGATGGATGTCGAAACGACGAATCAGATCCATCATCTTATCTTTGGAGGTGGGATTGTTCGTGGCTGTACAGTCCTATCCGTGATAGATATGTACGGCCACAGGTGGGACACAGAGAAGAGGAGTTGTTTTCTATGTTCCAAGCAGCATGTTCATGCCGCCGGCGACGACGCTCATCTTCAGTTTTATCCTGCGTTGCTTGCATGAAGAGGATACCTGTGGTAAAAATGTCTCGCCAGGCCTTGCGATCCGCTGCTAATGTTTTCAGTTGGTCAGGAGGAATAGCATTCTTCTTAAGGGTTGTCTTCAGACAATCCTTAAAACGTTTGACCTGTCCGCCAGTAGATTTTCGGCCCTAAGCATCACGCATGCACATGCGAAAGATGTTTTTCTTAACTGAGACTGTTGAAAACAAGGCTGAAGACTTCACTCACCCAGAATAACTTGGAATCACTTATGCTAATTGCCATTGAAAAAGACATTGCAATGAAAATCAAATGAAACAAAGACAAAATTATTGAACAAAAAATGCTGAGAGATTCAAGCATGGACGTTATACTGACAGTGTTTCCCAATCTTTTTTGGCTAGCGCCCCCTTTTCTGACAAACAAATTTCTATCGCCATCTACCATGCCTAGCATACATATCAATACAATTTTTTCTTTTCGTATGTTTGGCATGTTAGAAATGATGAAAACAGGAATGAGCGCCAAGATGCATTTCACTATAAAACTTAATTTAGTAAATTAACTCATTTAGCAGTTGGAAACTGTTCGAGTTCATGATTTGGAAACTGTTTGAGTTCATGACGGGCTCGATTTCATTTAAACAGCATTAAGCTTGGACACGAATGTGGAGATTGCTGATTTGGCTTTAATGAGGTTAACATCATTCCCTGCAATTGCAAATTAACTTCATGGAACTCCGTAAAGATATCTGTGGTCTGTGACAACCAAGATTCCGTACCTGTGACACCCTATGACAGCCACCTTCTGTGTGCAGCAACAGGCGTACAAAATCTCTTCATCATTATCCGAGCGAACCACATTGTCTAAACCTAGCAGAACACATCTAAACCCTTTGGTATCCTTTGATCAATCCATTAATACTCTGCCACATTTTTAGTAAATTTTGAGTTCGGAGCTGTGCAGGATTGAATTTAATCTGCAGATTTTAGAAGTATTTGAACTTAACCGTGACAGTTGCAGTCGTCCACTGGCTTTACCATCTCTCTCTCTCGCTGGATTTCCTTGGCGCTGCTCAAGCTAAAGTGCATTCTGGAACACACGTCTGTTTTCCGGAATCTTTTCGATTCTCTATAGGTAACTTATTCTTGTTGGCACCTAACACTTTTTGTGAAACATATATATTGCCTTTTTGCTTTCGAATTTAACTCGTACATGGTTATTATTATATTTGTGATCATTAAACCAATCCATCCACAATTAACTCACGCTTTTGGTTACAGGCTGATTCTAAATTCAAGCGTGCATTCTCACACCTGACCGGTGATAGCCACTGTAACAAAACGGACATTATTAAGGAGCAGTTTACCCGTGCCAAGAAATACAGCTGACGAAAATTTCAATCATATAATCATTTCATTATACAGGAGAACAGTTTCACCGTGCAGGTTACCTTTAGTGATGGAAACTGCAGTTCATCAATATATTTCCTAGCATTTCACCTCAGTTTTGTTTCCAAAACGCAAATTTTTTGTTTACAAATTACATGCACACATGTTTGTTAATTATACCGTTTTCTTGTGACATTTGGTCACTCAAAGTTAGTAAGACAACATAAATGTAATTATTTACTATGGGTCTCCTATCGCCCCCAACCGCCCATCTCTACTTCACCGCCCACTTTGGGAACCACTGACTGCAAAATGCATCATATCAGGAAAATGCACTGCCATAAATTCACGTTAAAATACATCACACTACCTTACCAAACCCTTTAGACCTAACCAGTTTAATCACCGGGATTAATTTCGCTGTATTATTTCGAGTTTGTTAGCAACAAACACTGAAATGTTCCTTCAGTTTCGGACCCCTCCATAGCTGTCGGGTCCCGCAGCAATGTTCCTGCTGGACCCAGTGGCATACCTAGGGTTTCCCGCGCCCGGGGGAATACTCAGTTTTGGCGCCCCCACCCAGCCCGTTCGTGGCAGCATAGATGCGAAGAATGTATTGGGAATAAAGGGGCGTCCAAAGCTGACTCGGGCTCTGCAATCGCCTGTGTATAGTCGTTTCTAGGCCCGTCTGAAAACTTTTTGCGATTGTCACGTCACAGATTAGACGTCAGGACTTTTTAATCTCGGAAATCATTAACTACAGTAGAGTTAAGAATCTAATAGTTTCGGGTGAAGCTATTCCCTCTGAAATTTTGTTCACGATTGAAAATTCGAACTGTTTTATTACGACATTCCAAAATGCGGTAATGCATTCTCGAATTGTAGCAACTGGTGAAATAAAATGCAAAAACTAACCAAAATTCCCTGATAACCTGTACAAACATACATGAATTGTATTGACAAATTTTGGGCATAAAAATCTTCTGATAACACAAGATAAAATTGGCCAGAGTTGCACCTTGTTTTCTAAACCACGGGTTTGTCGGAACATTTTGAAGATGCCGAATCCAGCGCACCCGCTTGTTCCACTCCCTGGTCAGATCTGGTTACAATGACCGCTGATGCGAGCTGTAGGAACTAGGGGTTTCCAAAGCATGCAGTCTCAGAGTTTTGAGTAATAAAACATCATAAACGACTGACTGAGAGAGACTCACGAGTCACGAAAACATAAAAGAGAAGAACAGACAGAAGAATGCATATGAAAAACTGAAGGCAAATGATTTTATACAGAACTGGTCTATTTGAATAAGACAGGGGGATAGTGTTGTAGTAATGTGTGTAATAACCTAACTTAATACTGTATAAAATAATATGCAACTTGCTGCTGAATACTGATATTGGATATAAAGAAACTTCAATTTACCTTGTAACCGCATTACCCATATTACATTTTATACCCAGAGCAAAAGACGTTTACTAACTATTGTGCACTATTTCCTTTACAAAAT
>JGI24021J15306_10005049_pt1 | contig 15549 bp, 5 predicted proteins | sample Ectturendosymbi1_FD_15306 | JGI IMG/M metagenome (IMG submission 15306)
TTTTTTTTTTTTTTACTTCTCCGTGTTCGATTTCAACGTCTTTGTACGATATTCTGCTGAAGCGAGAGAAAACGAGAGAGACGTTATTGTGCGCCTGATCGAGGGTAAGTGCCCACGCTCCGCTTGCCTACCGGGCCGATCGCACACAGCTTTACCTCACACACGTTTTTCGCCGACGCGCTTCCTCGTCTCATTCGCCGTTTTATTTACGTGTCGTTCTGTAGCTCGTGTGGTTTTTGTCGCTTTTATCGATTTCCTTCTGTACTTCGTTCATTTGTCGTTTTCTCTCGTTTTTTTTTCTTTTCTTTTTTGTCAACGCCGTTGCCCTCGCTGGTGGAATCTTGCACCCCCCTCAACCCCTAATCCGCTCTTCTTCCACGCGATCGTCGACGTCAAAACTCCCCACGAGCTCACCGACCGTTTCCTTGTTACACGCCCCCGGCATATTATAGTCGCCGTTCCCTCGAAAAGCTTATTTGCTAATCGTGAAGTTTTTTTGTTGGTGTTCTTCGCGTATTGATAACAGTGGCACGGCTTATAGTACAAACGTCTTGTTTCGTATAGGAACGAAAAAAACGTTGATTGAGAAAATTCCGCAATGCTTCAGGCGGGAATAGTTACGTTCATGTATGCTCTGAACAGGGGGTTCTAGTACAACTGCCAACTGGACCATTGTCCTTGACCTGCGAAAACTGCCATGCAGGTTTTTTCACTGAGCAGTTCGCACAGCGAATAGCGTAAAATTTCTGGCGCAGATAAAATGCGAAAATGTATGAGACTTTAAAACAATACTGTTTAAATATTTGTCTGCCGTTGTCGGCTCTGGGTAATAGGCCTTTATTTATAAAGCACTGCCGAGGTAGCCTTCAGAAGATGAAAGGAATGCCTATTTTTTCTCGTGAAGCAAAATAAGGCTCGAGTTATTTTGTCTTTGCATGAACATGATTGGTTGAAGTGATCACATGACAACTTCGGGACGCATGACCTACTTAGCTGACCGTGACGTGTGCAACGGTTCAGTTCGAGATGCATGAATTAATTTTGTCATGGTTTTAGTGCTGGCAAGCTGTTCGCGGCTTCTTGTCTGCATTGTGTGAACTGTACGTTAATCCTAACCAAAAATCATGAGCCCTTCCACTAACCTCTAAATCGTTGTCTCGGCATATTGTACTTACCACATAGCCACCAAGTAATTGTGTTCGATTAAACGTAAAATAGCCCCAGTGCGCTTTTACCTCTTGAGGCAAAACAGGCACTGCCATGCATACTGTATCTGTATGTCTCATAACGTTTTTCTGGCGAAAGATAACTCTAACTCTGCTTCAAACAAACAACTTCAAGTGGATTACAGGCTTAAGAGTATCATAAAACTGGTATTTCATCGGTTCAGTCACTGACAGCTGGGCACCGTAATGCTAACAATGTGGGCTACTGCCAAAAATATATCTGAAAAACTATGACTTCAAAAATTAATTGCAGTGCATAATGCATACTGAACCACCACTCGCCTCATACTTCAACACTGGATGAACATTAGATAATTCTACACCAGGGGTCGGCAACCTACGGCACGCGTGCCGCACTTAGCACGGCAAGCAATTTCCAATGGCACGCCGAAGCTCTAAGTTTTACATATCATCTTTACTATGATTCACAATAAGTATTATTGACCTTGACTTGTACAAAAATACAGATGTTGTTGGCACACTGAATCATTTGGAACCAGGGCCGGCGTTAGCAAGTGCGGGGCCCCACTCAGTAGTGTGTAGATATTTTTGAGGGGGTGCGTCAAGGCGTAATGGTAGAAATCAGTGATGTTACAAAGGCGAGGCCGGAAAGGGTGACGCCAAGACCTCTCCAGCAGAGCCTTCAATGGACAGCGCCGTTAAACCCAATAAATCAAAGAATTGCAACCCACATTAATGCCTCCTTTCCGGCCAGAGACCTCCGTAATGAGTAGGGAGGCACTAGTGTAATATCTGCAGAGGAGAGGTATTGAGTGCTGTGCTCGTGGATATCCAAAGCTGAAAAGTTTGAAGTAGTAGTAAAACATATTTTTCCAAGCCAGGAATAAAAGCCATAAATGACCTACCCCTTCACCATATGGTTGTAATCTTTTGCAGTGAAACTTAGAAAACCGTGTCCTATCTCTCTCGTTTCTGGGGAAAACTATTTTGATTGCAGGCGGTCCTATTTCGGCTAAGTAGTCCCCAACATCCCGACTCATAACCAGGGTCGGATTAACCATTGGGCAAACCGGGCAAATGCCCGGGGCCTCGCGCTTGAATATCAAAACTGATTTTCCATGTTTTTAGGCTCTTCACCACGCGTCACAATTGTAGAGTTTTTTGATGAGTATGTTTAGTAGCCCTGTATTGGTTAAGCAAACTATCAACTTAGGCATTCATCGTTTTTGAGTGACGTATTGAAACAGCATTCAAAAGGCTCGTTTTCGAGTGACGAATTGAACCAAACAGTACCACGCTTTGTGACCCAAGAATTAGATCGAAATCATCCATGGGCGTCGGCAGAAAATTTTCCAGGGAAAACGTCGAAATTTTGCTCAGGCCTATCCTTTTCAGGTTATGTATTGACAAGACTATAGGACAACTTACTAAAGTTAGAACACCACGCAGACTTAAAAGCTGGGTAGATGAATTACGAAAATTAACCACAGCAAATATAGCTTTGCACAAAAGATGTTAGCATGGAGTATCAGATTCTTGGAGATACGGACCTGGAGAAAAACATCAACGATTTCGCGTGAAAAAAATGCGGCGTCATGAAACTTTTCGTAGATGACTTTTTCTCATAGCACACATGGGCGACAGAGACCAGGGTTTCTTCAATAAGTTCGTTACTAAGCACTCTTCGCAGTTTAACGCCTTTGCAATTACCGCATAACGCGCTGACGTAACAATTACTTCCGAAGTGTCTGTCGCGATAGTGAGGGTACCAGTCTTAGATCAAACAAAGCGTTGATGCTAGATCAGGGGTCCGCAAATACTTTTTGGAGTGACCTTAACTACAGTTCTAAGTTCTTGCGACCCAAACATTTCGCGAGCGTGCAATTTTGTGGAAAATGCTTTATAACTAAATACAAATTTCAAGACTACCATTGACAATAGCAAGTTTCTTGCACGAAATTTTATGAAACTTAGCACACAAATCAGTAAATGATTGCATGTATTCTGTCCAATGAGAATGACAAATTTAAAATGCAAATTCAAATTATTTCGCGACCAAGAGTGGAAGGTGTCGTGACCCAAATTTCACGAAACAGTTAATTGGTGTAACTGTTGTAAAGCTCCCATCGCAGAACTCCAGTGTTATAGTACGGTTCACGTTGCTTTTGCATGATATTTCTATGAGAACATTTTTTTCTAAACGGTGTACGTTTTGATCTGCGAGAGAGTGTAGACATATCTTTCCTCAATACATATGTGAACAGAGCTGCGGAGTCCTTGTGGGAGTCACAATGAGTCGGAGGTTTTTGGGTGGAGTCGGATTCCTAACAGCACTAGGATTTGGTGTCGGATTTTTTGTCCGACCCCGGAAGTCCAATTCAATAATTTTTTACATTACACTCCTAAATTGGAAATTGCTGTTGAAACGGTACAATTTCCTTTGAAACTTTTATTGAAACAGAGAATTCTTGCTGTGTACCACACAGCATTTAGGAGTGATGTAAAAACAAACATATCCACTGCTGCATTTCATTAATTCCTGATGGCGGCTTGCGAATAAGTCGAAACGTTGAATAAAATAATGTATTCCATAATTGTGGCTATTTTGTTCGCAATAGAAATCGCATCAGTTTTGACGTTTCTGACCGGTGCTTCTGCAAAGTTGAAACGAGCGCATGTGAAACGCTACACACAATGTATTTGCGCTAAGCGTTTAGGTGGCCTCGCGGTCAAGTCTTTTCCCGGGGTCTCGCGATCATTTAGTCCGGCCCTGCTGGGGGCCAACCAAAAATCTGGGGGGCATGGTCCACCCTGGGGAATTCAAAGACCAACAGTTCAATTGTCTCAATGCTTCAATCAAACGAGTTACAGCATTCGATTCTCTGTTAAGGAGCCACACACTAGTTTGCACAGCAGTGTCTAGCTTCGTTTCCAAGCATTGCAGCAATCCAAGATGAGACGTCTGCAGGTACCAAAAACATCTGGCCTGTTCTCAAAAAATGTTTTGCAACCTGAAGCCGGTAGGACGATGTTGTTGTTGTGGTGTGTAGTAAGCAAACGGATCTGCGGATCAGTTGTGCAGAAGATATGACACATCAGGCCCGTAACTAGCTTGAGACACCAGAGGCGCGAAGGGTTTTCTGAGGGGCCCAAGTTTTTTGAACTATGTCCAACAAATTTTTCCAAGGAGGCGAAAAATTTTGCAGGGGCTGAACGAAGCCCCCCTGGTTACGGGCCTGTGACATATTGAAAACCTTGACAAAAAAGTAACCGCCATTCTTTTTGTCGCTCATTGAGATCAACTAATCGGACAAAGAAGCGGGCTAAAGAAACCGATAACCTAAACATCGGTACAGTTGACTGCATCGCGTTGAACTGCTGAGGCATGCACAAGAGAAATATGACAATTCGGGGCATTAATTAGCAGGACAGCAACCAGCAGGAACAGAGCTCTCTCACTGAGTTCACTCTACTACTACTAGGTTGCACTATCATTATATAGGGATAAGTGAATTACGATAATTCGCTTGTGGTGATTATCATAGTGACCTTTGACTCATAGTCACCATCTAGCGGTGACGATTTATTTACATGTGGCGCCATCTACCGGCCGCCACATCGGCTAGTGTGAAACAATCACGGCAACAATACTTTCTTTAATTTTCACATTTTTGCCACAACAAAGTCTCATTGTGGAAACAAAACCGAACTTTACAAATACAAGCGGCCATTGGCAAATGCAAAGACAGGCCCAAGCCAGGTTTTGAGGGGCAAAATACATGTTTACGGGCAAGTATTGTTTTTATAATCTTTTTCATTAATTTGCAAAATTTGGGATCACTTCCCCGAATGTCCCCCATGGCTACGAGCCTGTGTCAGGACAGTGATGCACTGGGTCATCCCAGCACGTACACAACACAATCGACTGCAAATTGCCTGCTGTAATCCATGTTTTAAGTATATATCCATTTCCTCTGCGTTCATCAGATATTAGTGTGCTACTGTCCAGCGTAGTGCACGACAGTTTTGAAGAACTTGCGTGAAAGTGCCTTAACATTTTATCTGCGAACACAAGGTTCTCGTGGCACATTTATTCAACGAAATCTTAGCTCGTCAGTGGCTTTTGCCTGATGAAATCTTGGGCGGAAGAGCTCCATGCACGAAACAAATGCAACGACTACCTTTCCTGTCCGTGCAAAATAGATTTCATTCTGTTCAGTGATATCAGGACAATATTGCCAACTTGGACAACTCTTAACCGAACAATTACCAGCATCTGTGAAGCGTATTTGTAAGCGGTTTCTCTAGTCAGTGCACCCTTCCTTTTAGAGTGTCCAACCCGCGGGCCGCAAGCGGCCCAGTCGAAAGTTATGTGCGGCCCAGTTTAGGTTTTCGCTGTTGTGCAAGAGGCCTACATACTGACAACCTGTCCTTATTTTGATAATCTTAAATTTAATATTTTTGATGCTGTAGGTAGTCCTCAAGGCCACTTTATCACGCCTGTAACTGCATGCTGGGAGATTTCCATATGACCACTGATATCTTGGGCAAAACGTTTCATTAGTTTTCTGATTTCTAACTCTGTTCGGTTGGCAATAAGCTTGTCTGTGAAATCACCAGTCACGTCGCCAGGATTTCGAAGCAGGGGGGCAGAGATCACAAGAGGGGGAACATTTTTTAAATTCAATATTGGATGCATGCAGCAATCGGGGCCAAACATGAAATGGTGGGCAAAGATTTTAAATGGGGTCTGGGCAGCCATGGTCCCCCCGCCGGCGACGGCTCTGGAAATCACACTTCCGGAGTGGTTAAAGGTGCCAAACAGTCGTTATCATGGGTGGCGGAGCCTTTTTCAAAGTGGGGGGCACAAGTGCAAATTAAAAAAATTATAGCAAAGTTTGTGGTTTGAATTGGCAACTGTGACGTCACAAGCATTGAAATATTACGTAGTTACATATACACCATATGAAGGTCTAAATTACACTATTTTAGACAAAATTACACCACTGTGAAAACGTATCGGTGAAGCACCTGAAATTCAAATAGGCTGTTACAGGGGCGGCCTAGGTCACCAGCGTCACTCGGGCTAATCATACGATTTGTTCTGACTGAATAAAACCGTTCGACACTTGCGCCACTGAAATTTCCATTTGCTTTAATTTTGGCTGGCATTATCGCTGCTCTGTGACGTTATGTAACAATAAATGAGAAATTCTCATGATAACTTCTCCATTGTTGAGTAGCGTACGTCACAGAGTAATGATAACGCCGGTAAGTCCTCCGCTTACTAGGCCATTCATATTAACCCGAGTTGTTGGACAAGTTATCACTCGTATGAAATTATTCTCGAAATCGGAACACTTCATTGGATTGGACTTCAAATCCAATGTTCTATACAAATCCATTACTTCGAAAAAACATTCAGTCCGATATGAATTATGTTGCAAAAAATACTTAGCTGCATAGGAAAGCTCGGACTCTAAAGAATGAGCCCGAGTAAAGCACGAGCGAACGAAGTCGAGAGAACGTTTATTACGATCAGTATTGTTTTATTCAAGTCACCTGCAACATGAACGTGAAAGGCCAGACATGGAACGAAAATATATGAGCAGTGACAAGGCACAAAGAAAAGAGCCCGAGTCAACAACGTAGTGAAGTGGGACCGTGGGTGGTGGAATAAACATACGAAGCAAGCTTGCGTTCTCCGATATAAATCGTAATCGAAAATTCAGGCGAAGCCCGAGGAGCCCGTATGCCGGAGTAGCCACTGGGCTGTTAAAAACACCAAGAACACAGCTTAAAAAACAGGAAAAAATGACACTGCAACTGATACCTGTCTTAAACACATTAAAAATCACAACTTTTCCTCATCTTGAACACGAAGTATCATGGCTGAATACTCATTCTACAACTGCATTAGATACCGGAATGCAAAGGCAAGACAAAACATACGTAGCAACCGCAAGTTGTCTGTAAGGATTCCATTTGTGTTACCAATGCAGAAATAAAATACAGCTATTTAGTATTGCCAATGCAAAAAAAACACAATTGAAATTGATCTGTCAAATATTTCATTTTACGCATAAGATTCAGTGAAATTTCACTATTTGGAATTGTGTTAAAACGCTTGAAAGTAACCAAATTTGTTGATGGTGTGGCACAAAATTTTCCTACACACAAGCATATGGGTGTCCGAAGAGGGGCAGGAATTTGAAAATTTCAGCAAAAAATGCGGTTTTCTTAGTTTCTAGCGGTAAAAAAACAAATTTCACCAGTTTTTCCTCCCCGTAGAAAAACCTTTGGAAAATCCACTAGTGGCCCCCCTGGAAAAATTCCTTCCGAAGCCCATGCACACATGCATGTAAAATGACAACATTTTTGTGAAAAAATGTGTTGTATTACGCCATCTTGCAACACTGTTCAACAACACCAATGCGGTAAGCAATCCATAGCAGAGTGACAGATTGCGCACGGTGTATTCTGCCAAACAATAACGAATCCTGCCAAATTACAAATAATATGTAAGAAATAATATCGACAAAATACTGCCAAAATTCTGCAGAGTTTTTTTCATTGAACGATTTACTTTATTACTGGACCCAATACTAATAGTGTTACTTAAACTTACGATATCCANGCAAAAAAGTAGGGGGGTCAGCCCCCCCCAGAAATGAAACTGGGGGGTCTAGGCTCATGCGGTTCCCCGTTTCCGTCACCTATGCTGTAACCTACTGTTACTGTAATGTTAAATTTGATGTATAGTCATGAAATCCGCAAAGCAACTGTGTCATGTGCATTCTTTGAGATCAGCCTGAGGAAACCCTTTGAAATTAATAACAGTGGTAAATGGTTATAATGTAATATAACAAATAAGCATATCATTTTGTATTCATAGTACTGAAAAGGTAATGAAGCTCTTAATCAATTATGATTTATAATTGATAAGGGAGCCCAAAACAGGTCTCGCACCAGCACATTTTTTCCTCTCAAGCGCCCTGGTGCAGACTACAGTGTTCCAAGAATGATGCAGATAACAACCTTCAGATTTTAAAAGAATGCACTCGTGTGGTCGGGAAGAACGAATAGGCTGTCGTTACTACTGCTTTTACGAACTGGTAAAGGCGTTCTCACGCTTTCTGATGAGACACTTTTGCCGCCAGCCGTTTTTGTCGCCATTTATGTAAAATTCTCNAAAGGAACTGCACTCAATTGTCTTGACTTTTGCTAGAAATGCTGTATGTTTTTCCAAATAGAGCGTAACCTAATTTTGTACCACTACACCTCTGCATGTACTTCTATAGAGCGCTTGGCATTTGTAATTTTATTCTGACGTGGCTGCTGCAGCGAAGAAGCCCTGTTGGGATCACACAGCTGGAACTAAAGGCACCGAGACTTGAAGCCAGGTTTGAGCCAAACTGTGGTGCGCTTCAACGTCGGTCAACCTCAAATACTCTGACATATGTGACAGATATAACAAAATGGTGAGGAGTGTATTCATTTTTCAAAGTGCAACACAAATCAACAAAATAGCTGTATGTAGTATTGTGTGAAGGTGTGGAACAGCAGTGACAAATCACTGAATTTCTGCCAGTAATTTTTATTGTATAGCTATTTAGCATTTCCTTGTTTGTGTCAAGACAATTTTCACTACTATCTTTCTTTGGAAATTGACGAGTGAATTTATCTCAAAAAAATTATCACCATGATTCTTTGTTGGTTATCCGGTTTTGGGAGGCAAACCAGCTGGAATACCTTGAAACTGCAACGAACTTGGGAATCAACCTCTTATGTAACTGTAACTTTTGTGCATAATTCCTTTTTTTGACCTTGGCTACTCGTACGAAGTGACCCAAACTTACAAATATACAGATTAACATAGGACAAGCCAGAACTTATAGTCTGTCCGTAAATTTCAAATAGTTAACATATGGCTGAAAATTGTTCAAGTTAAATTTCAACGGTTCTTTAGAACATTTCTTGACAAATCGGGTCCAAGGAGCATTTATAGGTTCGAAAGAGAAAGGCGACGCGGAATCTCTGTGCAAAATTTGCACATTTTTGTCTTCATACCCCGTTCATTGATTTGTACTTCACTTTTATAATTTTCTGTGGACGCTTAAGGGTACAATTTGTGCTACAAGTGGATATCTCGAGGTTTAAAAATTTTCTGAAAAACTTTTCATGATGCAGTGAAAATTGAGGGATAGTGTCCTCTCCACGCTTCGTTGGCTCATTTAGAGAATGTTCACAACTCTCTCAATTCAAAACTAGCGGTGAAAGAAAGCATTCGGCTTGTTTAATCTGAAGAAAACAAATGCAAAATCAGCCTACTTTTACCTTGTTTTCTGCTAGCGAGGACCTATATGTGATCACATAGTTACTTGCTGCTGAGACATGGATACACATGGGCTCCGGGCGAAAAGCTTTATTCACGTGAGCGTGGTTATGGTATATTTATGCACTTATGTGACTCACATCACCAACAACACAAATGAAACAGGGAGAAAAAAATAACATCAAAGAGCAGAAATTAATTGCATGATAATGAAAATATAAAAACATCAAAAACTTGAGACTTAGCAAATTGATGTGATCTAACACATTTGAATCACAAAGGGTTGGCGAAAGACAGTATGGGTCAACTCGCTCAGCCGGTCCTGTTGCTAGCACAATTCATTTTTTATTGAAGACGTTTCACGTGCAATAAAAGAAAACAAGAATATGCATCGAATCAACGTCAGAGGGTGTCACGAGACAAATCCCTCTTTTTGTCAGTGAAACCGTATAACTTTCAATATACATTGTTGCACAATCACAAAATTTTGTATTGGAACATTGGGGTCATGTTCACGCATTTGTATAAATTGGCAAAAACCTACTTTCCAAATAATTATTATCGATCTTTGCTGAAAATGAAAGTAGTTCTGGAAACTTCCACATGATTTGATTGAAATCAATTGTTTTTGTGTTGTTGTTTGTTACAGAAGTTGCTGTATTTTTATTTCAGATTGACGATGGTACCACATTTGACATGCTTCGATCGTCGGGGTAGCGGGTTAACTAAATTAGAAAGCATAAAATATCAATTGACAGTTCTCAGTCGGCATTGGATTTGGTAACAGTGATGCAATTCAAAGCGGCGGCACTTGACCCACTCTAAGCTAGAAGTGCCAACGAAACTTTTCAGAGGGTGAGCTGCGGTGGGCCATGAAAAGTGAGTGGCAATATCTTTTCAAATCTAACGGCGAGACTTAAGATAATGCAACATATAGACAGCATGGCTCATAAAAACAAAAGAACAACTGATTTTTAAAAATTTTCTGAAGGTTTGCGTGGCCCGCACACCAGACTTAGACAAATAGATAATTCTAGTGGTCTGATTTGACGAATTAGACCGAATTTCCGGTAATTCTAGTCTAATTTGTGAAAAGCACTGTGCGCTCTATTTTTGGTTCTAATCTTATTCCCGGTTTTACCGAAAATACTAATTTGTCTGTAAGCGTTTTTCAGGATTTAATACAAGAACGCACCGTACGCAAGGAAGGTGCAACGAAAAGATCCAAGTTGCATGTAACCCCTATTTAACGCCCGCGCGAGCCATTGCAAGGCCTCAAAAATGCGGATTTTCATCTAATTTTTTAAAAAAAACGGATTAATTGGCACTTGAAAAATTTTCACAGGTCCTGATGATGTCATCGGGATAACACCCGTGACGTTACGCTGCCCCACTAAAGGTTCAAACCCAAAAGTGCCCAAGCTTTTTTAAATCAAAACTAGAGGTCTTTTCGCATCTTTTAATGATTCGATTAGCTCTCTAGAACTACCGACTGGCGAGTTATGATTGAAAGCGTCCGAACCACTTAAGTGCCTCGCGCGGGCGTTAAAGGGACGTGCCTGATAGTCAATACTGTCAATAGCTTGTACGGACTACCTAGCAGACAGTTGAGAGATAATGCAGTCTGGTTACAAACAGAAGAGAGAGAAACAAGCTTCCATAGAGTTGACGCAAGAACTCCAAAAATTTTTGTTGAAGCCGACCGCCGCGAAAGGCATTAGACAGGAGCTTGTCGAACTACGACCAGCACAGCTGTTTGTCCGAAGATAGAGAGATGGTCAACAAAAGCTTGTTCTCTTTTATGCCGTCAACCATGGGCGTCGGAAGGATATTTTTCCAGAGCAGGCCACCAATGGATTTTTCCAATAATTTTTCTAGGGGGACGGCCAAAAGTAGTGTAATATGTTTTTTTCCACTCGAAACTAAGAAAACAACCTTTTTGTGCTGAAGATTTCAAAATCCAGGGGGGCGAGGCCCCCTTTCCCCTTACCGACGTCCATGCCGACAACTACAACTGAAAGAAGAAGAGAAAGAAACAAGAGAAACACTATTTTGGGTCTAACCTAAAAAAAGATTCTGACGATTGAGGTTGAAAGGTATTTCGCATTAGAGGGCGAGAGACTGGAATGTGATGTTTTAGGTGAAAGGCTGCTCTTCGGGAACTCGTACGAATAACAGCGACATCAGCTCCGCCAGAACGAGTTTTCAGCCACGTAGACGAATTGAACAGCACGAAACGCGCCAATCTCGGCACAAGAACCTTTCTATTCTCATATTTCTGTGAATTAGTTCCAATTTGGAATGAATTTATTTCATTACTAAATGTAATTTTAGCTCGTATTTTCAGTAGTTCTAATTCTAGTCTAATTTGGGAAAACTGAGTGGCTCTAATGTTAATTCTTCAATCTAACATGGAAAAGTTGAAAAAATTGTAATTTTCCAAGTCTGCCGCACACAACCCTTATATAGGACCACAGTTTGCCAAACCCTGCACCAACCCGATAAAATAAAACACTGGGAGCTTCACGTGGAAATAGACCTTCGGTTAACAATGAAGGCCACCCACAGGGAATATTAGGTCAAAAATGATGGAGAAGTTTGTTTTTTACATTAAACCGAAGCCAGTTTCCTTGCTAGTCCTAGTAGCTGTGGCCAGTCCCCACGAGAGGGGGTGCAGCCGGTGCGCCGCACAGGGGGCCCATACCAGTCTAGGGGGCCAAATGAACCTCAAAGTTCAAAATAAAAATAAGCGATTGTGCACAAAGTTTTTATTTTTATAATTTTGTTCATACAATCTTGTGCAAATTATTTGACTAGTGTTGTTTTTTGCCTATGTTTCATTTTTAGCCAAATGCACTAAGTACTGTGTGACGTGCCGAAAGAATCGAAAAATATTTTTATGACGTTACCAGCTCAGTAGTGTTATAGAATGAAGCCCGTTCTTTCTTTTGTATGTATTTGAGAGCAGGGGTGGATATTAGGGGAGGCAAACTAGGGTGTCGCCACGGGCCCCTTTTTTCACAGATGCGTGGGGCCCCTGTTTGAGAGTTTCGCACTTAGTTTTTGCATTGTTTTGTTTAAAAGCTGATGAACCTCCCTAAAGCTAAACTTGATAATCTCTGAAGCAAGTCATATGTTTTTCAAAATAAAGCAAAAAAATCTTCCAAAGGGGCGCCTCAACATCTTTAATGTGTAGACAAAGAACAATGCAAAATCAAACGATTTTTAACAGTTAACAATGTTAAATTGAGTTTCACGCTAAAGCAAACTTCTTGACAAATGAAAAATTTAACTTGCTTTCAGCAAATAAAGTTTTTGTGCAGCATGTGCAAAATATAGGGGCCCCTTTTGTGATATAAAGTGAGCAAATAGGGGCAAGGGATCCTTTTTAAGACCATATATTGTACACATGAAATATCACTAACTGTGCGATGTTTTGGGGAAGATTACTGAGATTTTGCCTCGGGCCCTAAATTCTAATACCCACCCCTGGTTGAGAGTTGTAGCCTACATGTTGGAATTTCTGTGATTTTACTTGCAGATGTCACACCTAGGAAGAGGAGTTGCATTGTTAGGGTTTCGTAACACTGAAATTATACCCAGCAACCATTGCAAAAGGTATGCAAAGAAGACAAGTTTTATTTACAGAAGGATTAGAAGCATGCTGGTAATGGTTTACTGTTTCACATGACTCAGCTAATAAGCAGAAGCAATACAAAAAGCCATAGTACGCCAGGTAAGCAAACCGTCAATGAACATTAGAGCAAATGAAAATACAATGACATAATAGCTGATCAGTGTAAACAAAGAGTGGTGCTGTGTCATATAGGATTAGTGAAGGACCATGGCGGTCGCTTAGTCAACCAACCCTGTTTACCACTTTTTGATAAACTGGAGTTCACAGAAGCTGGAGTACGGCGCGACGCCGCCCACTGGAGGCTGGTAGAAAGGCTAAGAATATGCAAAAAAATGTTGGGCTATAACAGACTGGAAAAAAGTGCTGTGTTCAGATGAAAGCCATTTTTCGTTTGAGGGAAGCACAGCAGATTTGTCAGGATTAGGAATGGCGAGCAGTTAAGTCCTGCCCATTTCAATGAGTTCGTATAGAACCCAAAAAAGATGTTCTGGAGCAGTTTCAGATTTCAGGAGTAGCTTCACTTATGCTAATTTGAGGGTATGAGGAATTCATACAAATACACTGATGTAATTGAAAGAAAAGTCATTCCAGATATGAGAAGGGCATTTGCTTGTGGTGGAGGAAAATTACAGTGCGATCTTGCCCCGTGTGTTTCATCTGAAAAAGTGAAGACGATTTTCAGGAAATAAAAGTTACATGTGTTACATTGGACAGGAAACTTGCCAGATCTTAACCCTATTGAGAATTTGTGATCAACAACAAAACCTCTTACAAAAAATGGATTGCACCACCATTGACCAAGTTAATAGAGGCCATCATTCAAGCATGGCATCGCGACGGTAAATCAGGGAAAACTGTCAAAAACTATTAGAATCGATGCCAAAGCGATTGCCTAAATTATTCTTCGTGTCCTATCACCGTATTGGGTTTATGGAAGTATTAAAACTGCTTTGCAAGTGAAAATTGCTATAGTCTACTATCAGGCCCGTAACCAGGAGGGAGCAGGGTGGAAAAGCTCCCCCTAAAAACTTTCCACCCCCTGGAAAAATGTGTTGGACATAATTAAAAAATATTGGACATAGTTCAAAAATTTTGGGTCCCTTTCCGAAAACTCTTCGCGCCTCCTGGTGTCCCAACCTGGTTACGGGCCTGTCTACTACTATTAATGTTAAATTTGATGTATAATTGCGAAATTTGCAAAGCAATTTTATTATGTGCATTCTTTGAAATCAGCCTGAAACCTTTTCAAATTAACTAATATCATTGGTAAATGTTTATAATGTAAAATCGCAAATAAAGCATATCATTTTGTACTCATAGTATTGAAAAGCTAATGAAGCTCTAATAAGGTATGATTTATAAGGGAGCTCAAAACAGCTCTCGCACCAGCACAATTTCGGCCTCTCAAGGGCCCTAGTTGTGACCTTTCGCAAGAATGCAAACAATGTCTTTACCTACAGTAAAAAGAACAAAATTGGTCTTAATGCAGCCAAAGGTTTGACACACAAGCATGCTGATACCCCGTGGTGCCGGTGATTTAGCCAATTTTCTAATTACAGTCGCATTTTTCAAGCTTTTGTACAAAGCAGCTGTGAAGCTTGCGTCCAGCTAAGAGGTTATCATTCAAAGGTCATGATGAGAGTTAGTTCAAAGGTATAACAAAACTTGATAGCAACTCTTTGGTGTTTTTGTTACTTCCAGAAGTTTTATAGTCTGCTCAAAGGCGTTGTCTCTCAAATCTTTTTACCTTGCTTTAGCCGACAACTTTATTCCTCGCGGAGCCAAAACAATTGATGTCATGCCGCGTAGCTGTTCTTCGTTGTAGTCTCCGGCTAAATCAAAGGTGAACTTCTGAAGAAGGTTCACCATAAATAGAAAGAGATGCATTGTAGCCAATTGCCCTCCTAAGCAATATCTGGGTCCAGTGGAAAATGGAATTATCTTTTCAGACTTGATGCACTCGCCGTTTTCATTCAGATGGCGTTCCGGATAAAACTTGTCAGGATTTTTCCAATACTTTGCGTCGTTATGAACAGCCCACAAGTTGGCCACTACAACAGTATTATTGGGAATATTGCAGCCCATCACGATAGTGTCGCGAGTTGACTGGTGCTCGATGGACAAGGGAAAAACAGGACGCATCCTGAACACTTCTTGCATAGTAGCTCGGGTGTAATGCATGGTGTCGTATTGCGCCATGCTGGGCACATTTTTTATCACGACATTATCGATCTCTTTTTGTAAACGTTTTTGACGTTTAGGGTTAGAGGCAAGCAACACCAGCGCCCAAGCTACAGTTGTGGCCATTGAATCGGTGCCAGCCAAGAACAGGTCAGTTAGGTACTTGGTAAGTTGGTCCTGCTTGAAATAATCACTCTCAGCCGGGACAG
>JGI24021J15306_10005050_pt1 | contig 15548 bp, 7 predicted proteins | sample Ectturendosymbi1_FD_15306 | JGI IMG/M metagenome (IMG submission 15306)
GGCGACAATCCTAGATGTTCAACCAGAGACGAAAATTCGCAGCCCTCCCGGACATTTTCACAACGAGCCGCCACTGGTTATAAGCACAGGTGTGTGGATGTATTAGCGCACACCCAGGCTTGCCATATCACAAAAACGAAATGAGTAACTAATGATGCATAAAAAAGTCAACTAATTTAAGGATGTAACCACTGGTTGCCATACCACTGTGCAAACGTTTGTATCACCACTATGCTTCAGTCAAATTTTGTATCTAGTCTAAGAATGATTTTGTTGACACTTGTTTGATTCAATTCCAAGTGAGTCATAGGCTCTATCTTGCAAGACAAAAAGGTCCAATACAAAATGGGAACTTGCTTATGCTTAACACCTTGATGGTCAGTCTATGAATATATCGTACCTGGAAATCGGCCTAAAACCAGCAGTTTTTGGTTGCCTTACCAACACCGTACCTCTGCCGATAGCGCTATAGAGAGCTGTTCAAACCCTCCAAAGATTCGGCAAGTCTTCTAGTCTGTACTCGAAAAAAATTTTTTGGTTGGGGGTTGTGGATTTTTTGTGAATGACCTCATAAGTGAAGTAGTTTTTGGGCCATTTTGGCTCATGTTACCTGGTCTAAAGCCCAACCACTAGGCCAAAGTATTTCACTAAAGTTTTCGTTGGAAACTAGGCTCAACTTCGAGTCTTTTGAGCCTTTGATCAACTTTCTCACGTTTCTGGTTCAAAAGTTATGATATAAAACAAAAAAATTAATTATCTGATTAACACTTCGACAGCCGGCCTACAATATATTTGTACTTCAATTTTGGCCTAAAACCAGCAGTTTTCGGTTGCCTTACCAACACCATAGCTCCTCCACTGATTGCGCTAGAGAGCTGTTCAAGCCCTCAAATGGATCGGCCAGTCTTCTAGTCTGCACTCGAAAAAAATTTTTTTGGTTGGCGGTTGTGGATTTTTTGTGAGTGAGGTCATAAGTGAAGTAGTTTTGGGGCCATTTTGGCTCATGTTGCCTGGCCTAGAGCCCAACTGCCAGGCCAAAGTGTTTTGCTGAAGTTTTTATTGGATACTAGGCACGAGTCCAAGTCTTTTGAGCCTTTGATCAACTTTCTAGCATTTCCGAGTCAAAAGTTATGATCTAAAATAAACAAAGTAATCAATTATATAATAAGCTAATTAGTCAAATATTTTTATTACTTTAGATCATAACTTTTGAACCTGAAATCCCAGCAGGTCATCCAAAGTATGAAAAGACTCAGATTGTGTAGCTTAGTTTCCAATAAAAACTTTAGGAAAATACTACCATCTAACAGTTAGTGCCCAGGGCCAGGTGAAGTGGGCCAAGGTGGCCTAAAAGCCCTTCACTTATGACGTCACTCACAAAAAATCTGCAATCCCCAAGCAAAAAAAATTTTTTCGAGTGCAAGCTACAAGACTTTCCACGTATTTTGGGACTTTTACCGGGTCAGTAGCGCTTACAGGACCAGAGAAATTCCCACGCAAAGCCACGTGCGTTTCGGTGTTTTTTTCCGGGAAATCCCCAAAAGCAGCTGGACGCCAAAGTGTTAACTAATTAGTCAAATACTTTTATTGCTTTAAATCATAACTTTAGAACCCAAAACCTAAGCAGGTCATCCAAAGTATCAAAAGACTCGGATTGTAGCCTAGTTTCCAATAAAACTTCAGCAAAATACTACCACCTAACGGTTTGGGCCCAGGGCCAGATAAAGTGGGCCAAGGTGGCCTAAAAACCCTCCACTTATGACGTCACTCACAAAAAACCCGCAACCCCCGAGCAAAAAATTTTTTTTCGAGTGGAGATTAGAAGACTTGCCAAGTCTTTTAAGCCTTTGAACAGCTCTCTACCGCTTTCGGCACCAGAGTTATGCTCACACAAATCCACGTGCAATCTGTTTTTTCTTTGTGGTGCAAAATCGTTGAAACCTACCGAATGCGAGAGTTAATCTGTGGGCTCAGTTGGATGAGAAATTCATCTCAAAACAAGAACATGTTTATCAGTCAAAAATTATGTAACCTCAAGTTATTTGGAATGACACACTGAAGAAATACTTGCTGGTAAATAAGCTTACTTTACAGTGTATGCTTCTTTACTTTCATACATAATTTTGGCTCAATAGATAAAAACCAAATTTTTCCAATCATCTTTGATGCCTGCTAATAAAGATCAGACTTTTGGTACCAATCCATGACTAAAACATTCTTATTTACACACCTTGTATCATTACAACTTATAAATGAGCTTTAAGCAAATGAATTGCATTAAACGAGGACGAGCTTGAAATTTGTTAGTCTTTTTGTAAATTTTTCATAAAAACAACTTACTTTAGACATGGCACTCCATGTTTAATGAATTCTCTAGCACCACGGCAGTCAATAGTCTCATCAATGACATGACAAGTAACATTTCCTTCTTCTACCTCGCTGTAGCGATACTTCTTTTCTTTCTAGAAACAAGAACTTCAACCTCAACCAGATGTAGCAGAATGACGTAAGGCAGAAAAAACAAGCTTATACCATACCGTGGGTTCACAGCCAGTTAGTTTCTGATGAGTTGCTGTGATATTCTTCACAGGAAAACTTGGTTCATCACATGTAATGAATTCTTCTGGCCTTTAAAAGATACACACTTTTTACTTCAATGGACACCATTACAAAAGTTACCTAAAATTTCACTACTAATTTTCAAAAAAATTTCTTACTACTTTTCAACAATCTAGTCAGAAACTCAACAGAAAAGTCAGTCTAGAAAACATCAAAAGACGGTGTCCCCCATGCACACATACCTACACAACAGCTACAATACACCCATCCACCATGCTTTGTGGAAAACAGGGATCACATACTGTCATAGGACGATGTGACACAAGGGGACAATGCAGCTGGGGCAATGTATGCCTTATCCACATGACCATTGATACAAGCACTCAACAGTGAAACTGCAAATGAAGTGAAACAGATATGGTATGCAGGCAATAGCTCTGCAATTGGATCACTAGCAGTTGTGAATAACTGGAGGGAATAACTAAAGACCAAGGTACTAGACTTTGGGTACTGCCCAAAACCTGCAAAGACCATCCTCTTAACACATTGTGTGCTGAGCAGTCTGCTCATGTCTCGTACCGTAATATGCAAAGCGGTGAACCATAGGTGCTAACATTATAAGAAAGTTAATTTGTACCTCCTGAACTGGTGTCCTTTTCGGACTTTAGCAACGTCATTGTGACGTATTACAGCGTAGCAACTGTAGCTCCCTAATTCATAGATCCTACTTGAAGAACACTTTGCTAAATCGTTTCCAAACAAATTTGTTGAAAACAGGGTACCATTTTTCATACAACAGTTTTTTCACAGCAAATTTTTAGAATAAACTTCGTAAATTATCGCTTTGTTTACCTGGAGTGCAGGCTAATGATGAATTGTAATATGCCAAATAAAACAATGAAATGTAAGACGCTAAAGCCAACAAGCAATTGTGGTATGACACATGAAAAGGAAGTAAATCACACATGTTTCAGGGAGTGATATTCGTTGAAACATGGCATCATGCAAAGTCAAACCCCACATGCAGTATAGCGTTTGCCATGCCTTCTGGACAATTTGCACCTTCGCTGAGGCCCCTTTGTTCGGGATGTTGCTGGAATGACGCTCAGCACTCATACTATTCATTTTTGAACATAGAAATACACACTGTTTAACACGAAAAACGAAAGTATTAGTCAAACAGCACAAAAATAACCACAAGAGCTTAACCGTACAGGGCTAACTGTGAAGCAACCATGTTGGATTTCAATGTGAAACGAGTTTCTGAGCACTGATTCATGGTAAACACCATGTATTCTTGCAGGTTGCTCCTTCACTTATATCTTTATTCTCTGAGTTGTGCAACGCTCTTTCAACAAATAAAAAAGGCATTGCAAGTGCATCAGACCAGCCATGAATCACCTGCGTGATCAATGCAAATTGTAGATGAACGCCTTGGTGGCACTTTTGAAGTGTGTTTTATGATGTAGGTTTACTCCCTTATGCACGCCATGGACATGTGCGTAATGACGCGCATTGTCGCTCCCATGCATGCAATGTGTCAACACTTTGGTGTCTGGCTGTATTCGGGGATTTTCGGAAAAAAAAGCCGAAACACACGTGACTTTATGAGGGAATTTCTCCGCTCCTGTTCGGGTTACGGACCTGGTCAAAGCGTCAAAAGTCGCGGAAAGTCTTCTAGTCTCCACTCAAAAAAAATTTTTTTGCTTGGGGAATGCGGTTTTTCTGTGAGTGTCATCATAAGTGGAGGACTTTTAGGCCACCTTGGCCCACTTTACCTGGCCCTGGGCGCCAACCATTAGGTGGTGGTATTTGGCTGAAGTTTTTACTGGAAACTAGGCCACAATCCGAGTCTTTTGATACTTTGGATGACCTGCTGGGGTTTCGGGTTCAAAAGTTATGATGTAAGTTAGTAATAATATTTGTTTAATCATCTGATGAGATAAATTAATTTGTTTAATTTAGATCATAACTTTTGAACAAGAAACAATAGAAAGTTGATCAAAGGCTCAAAAGACTCGGACTCGAGCCTAGTTTCCAATAAAAACTTCAGCGAAACACTTTGGCCTAGCGGTTGGGCTCTAGGCCAGGCAACATGAGTCAAAATGGCCCTAAAACTACTTTACTTATGACGTCAGTCACAAAAAATCTGCATCCTCTAAACAAAAAAATTTTTTTCGAGTGCAATCGACTAGACTGGCCAATCCATTTGAGCCCATGAACAGCTCTCTAGCACAATCGGCAGAGGAGCTATGGCGTTGGTAAAGCAACTGAAAACTGCTGTTTTTTAGGCCGAAATCGAAGTACGAATATATCGTACGCCAGCTCTCAAAGTGTTAATAAATGACAGTAGTTTAATGCAATCTGCACAAAGACTCTTCACAGACAACAAGAAGCAAAATCACAGACCATGGTGAATGCCACCTTGGATCAGTACTTGGGACAGAATCATTCAAGGAACATTACATCAAAAACAAGTTGAGGATTAGGAAGAAGACCTTCAGTTGCTTTCAAATTATGCACAAGATGATCCTTAAGCAACATACTGAACTCAGCATTCATCAAAGGACTATGCTCCAGAGGGACCCATTTCCAAAGAACAGTACTGGACATGAGTGAATTATTTGAACCACTGGAAAATGCCATCATAGATCAACTGATTCTCACTCTCGTAGGACGAAAGGTAAGTGATGCAGAAAGACAAATATAGCTCTTCTCACAGGCATGGTGGGCTAGGTCTGACATATCCTGAAGAAACCACCAAGACAGAATACAAGTACTCCACTCAGATGACTGCTAAATTAACAGACAAAATCTGCAATCAAAAACTTGATCTTGGTTACAACCCCTCAGACCAACAATATCCCAGACACACGAAAAACAGAATATGACAAGAGAAAAATGCAAAATGTTGAAATAGGCATGATGTACTATTAGAGGAACTGACCTCGGAGTCACAACAACTCATAAAAGGAGCATTGGAAAAAGGGGCATCTTCTTGGCTGTCAGCCTTGCCAATCAATTGGATATGCACTAAACAAACAAGAATTTATGGATGCCTTCCGCATGAGATATGGATGGAAGGTTAAAGGCATACCCACCTACTGTGCTTGTGGAGAGACAAACTTTGTGGATCACAGTCTCATATGTGAACTGGATGGCTACATTTCAATGAGGCAGAACTCAGTGAGAGACTCTGAAGCACAGATAATGAGAGAGGTCTGTAGAGATGTTCAGACAGAACCTACACTTTTGTCAATCAACGAAAACTCCAAAATAAAAGTCAAAACTGCTGACAATGCAAGGTTGGTTATCTCTGTGAAAGGACTATAGAAACAGAATAGCTGTGAGAAAACTTTTTTTGACATAAGGATCACACATCCTACCTCACAGTCATATTCTGGGAAGCCCTTGGAAGAGATTTACTAACAACATAAAAAAGAAATGGATAAATACAACCAAAGAGTGATTGACATTGAGAAATGTTCATTGAACCCCCTTGTTCTCACAACAAGTGGGGGATGAGAGAATGCAACACAGTCAACAAAAGACTGGCAGAAAAAAATAGCTGAAAAACATAGGGATCCATATGCATCATGCATCTGTCATGACAAGGACAAAGCTCAGATTTTCTCTTTTGAGAAACACCCTCGCTACAATAAGAGGATTTCAAGGCAAACGTAGTGCTGTCCAGGGCCCACCTCCAGGACCTCACGGACATGACTTCAGTTTAATTCCTAGGCCCAGAATCATGTAAAGCTGAGGTGCAGTGGCAATGACATGACACCAGTTATATCTGTGAAAGAAGTAGCTAATTCACCTAAGTCGTGACATTTTGTGAAACTCTACCTTTTTTTCTAAAACTAAATACTTTTCTCACTACTAAACATATTGTTTTTTTCATGTACACAACGCTTATTAAAATAATGTTTACAGCTAATATTACTGTAATCTGTCCATGCCCTTGTCTCTACAAAGTCATTTGGTGACACCATGCATCTGGTTAGTATTCATCCATGAAACTAACCCTGTTATGGTCCGTGGGAAAATTGTTATTTCTTCACGATTTATATGTATAAACATTGTTTTCTGCTCTTACTACTTGTTTTTGTAATGAATTGTCATGTTGCTAATTGTATTGCTCTCTGCCTTGTGACCCTTAGGCTGGCATTCAGAAAGTTGGATTGAATCTTGGATCAAGGTTAATCGAGGATTCAATATGTGATTTTATTTCAGAAATTGCAGTCCAATCCTGGATCAGATGATTGTGGATTGGAACTTGAGCTGTGATCCCGAGCCAAGATTTTGTACTATTCAGAAAGTCAGATCACTGCTCAATCCAGGTTCGAAAATGACCGTTACAATGGTCAATTTTGATCCTGCCTTCAGGGTGGATTGGCTTGATCAGTAGGATGCCAACAGGTCCAGAAATTGACAAGGGACCGTCATGCATGTGCCTTAGATGCATAAAGGTAACAATTAGACACTTGCTAAACGTTAGACTAAACATAGGTTTTGCACATTTGCATTCACTTTTTCAATAGTGCTAATTAGGCTAGTGCAGGATTGGGTAGCAACCATAGAAACTTGGGTGGAACTGAAAATTTGAACAAAACGTAATTGGTTGACACTGCTCAAAGTTGTCTGAAATTAACCTCCGCAGGTGTCATAACATTTAAAAAAGATTCAAAATCTCTTCAGTTTTTTAGCTCAAACAACATCAGTAGTTAACACAGCAAGGTTAGTATCAATCCAACCGTGCATGATTTTGGGCCTGAGGGACCTGTGTAAAAATAGGTTATTTTTCCATGATCAAGAATCTTGTTTGCTTCAATTGCGAAACTATTAAACCAATAATGTTTCATTTCCTTTAATGCATTGATGACATTTGTGTTTGAAATGTAGGCTATGAGGATAGGTTACTGCCAACTTCTATAAAGTCCGTCACTTCAGATGCAACAATGCTAAGGATGACTTACAACATATTGCATTTCAGAGTAGGCTATCCAATGGTTGGATCAGAATACAGTAAACCTCGGTTAATCCTTGACCAACAATTTTATCTGGTTTAGGCGAATATCCGGATTAACCAAAGATCGATGCTCCTAGCCTGACGTCATCAAAGTACTGAGTTATCGGTGAATCTCAATTAAAATGAACACATTTACTGCGTTTACATGGCCAGTTTTGCATTGTCTCGTTACCATATATGGATAAAAAGTGGTCTGTTTGCTGAGTCAGCGCCTTGAACGAGCCAATGCGTTGGACACCTCAACAAGAAGACGTCTTGTTATGAAGGGTACGTGGTTTCGTTCGCGTGGTGCTAGGCTAGCATCTAGCACGGCTAGCATGCAGTGCTTGTTTCCAGATAAACTGTTAATGTGCTGAGTTCAGTTTTAGAAGTGTAATGCCAACATAATTACCATGCAGTCGACAAGGCACATCGGCGAGGATGGGTAGTTTTACAATAGATAGCAGTTTAGGCTTTGGTTTGCGTTGGCAATGTTAGGATTTCTAGTTTTGAAGACAAGAATCTTAACCAAATGTTCGGAAACCACCCTGCTGAAAGCTGTTTGATTCTGCATTTTACATGTCATTAAAAAAATTGAGAGCAATAATTCTATGCCATCAGTGTTGATAGAAGTAGAGGTTACTATAGTAACTAAAATATACTTTTTGAAATGTAGGCTATCTGTCACTTTCAGATATACCTTATTGTTTAGAAATGAAACATTACTGAGAAGATGCTTATTCATAATAAAGGCTGAAAGCAGTACACAACATATGATGAAAGGCTCTGTTTAAATACAAATATATATTTTAAATAGGCTACTGATCAGCTGGAGTGGCTTGACAGTGTTAGGAATTGTTGTTTTGAAAGTAAGAACCTTGTGTGTTGCACTAATCTTCATGAATCAGGCTTGCAAAAATAAGGCAACTTTCTGGCATCAGTGGTGATAATAGTAAAAGATATAATCATTTCACTAGCTCCTTGAAAAAATTTCATAGGATAATTTTAATATAACAAATACTGAATTATTTGTATTCATGTGACATTAGGCTATTAGTTTAAGTATCAGTGTAAATTAAAGATTTTGACTGATGTGTCACCAAAAGTTCCAGCTAGGCACTTATAGACACGTGCAATATTAAGCGGTAATCTCCAACTTGTTTTTCAGCATTGGGCTTACGAAACCTGTGTAAAATTTGTATGCCTGTGACTTTGCACATGTGACATGAACGCATGCTGTAAACGTCAGTGCGCGTCTGCTGTGGATGGATTTTACAGTGTGCAGCACGATCCACAATTCATGGCACCAACATCAGGGGCATGAACAGCAATTGCCAAATTCGTGAAATCTGTAATCAGTGTACATGCTTTTCAACTCCATGCAACCCTTTGATCACTAGCCTGCACAGTACCGGTAGATGTTTACCGACACATTTGCCACATGTGAATGACTTTCAAACATGTAAACTGAATGGTACAATGACGTCAAAACGGGCTGTCTCGTTTTTGCGGACCATCGCTTCACAGGTAAAAGTAATAATTTACAACCCAACACCAGACTTTCGCAGAAGTAAAACGAATTTACTGATGTATTTACAAAGGCACATCAGATAGTAACCACTATATCCAGATAGTTATGAAAAATCTCAATTCATAATTTTAGATTGCTTGGCTGTAAAGAAATCTGGAATTTTGTACTGATGCATGGATTTTTGCAGTTGGTCCATAAGCAGTCTCTCTATTTGGAAGGTAATGCCCTCCAGACATCTTACCAAGTACAATACACTCAGGGATAATGCTCTACATACGCACACTCAACACTGATCATAAACTGAAACCGTAGTGCCACGACTTGCCTTGAACTTTATGTTTAATGTGATATGCTATGCCCGAGTGTGATGTAATAATAATCTCCACAATTAGTCAGATGTTGCGCGCAGTTGCAACTATTGTTATAATAATTAAATATGCTTGTTGCTGATCGTGAGCACTCTTGTGTTGCGTCTGAAAGCTGCTGAACCTTTCCTAGAGACCAGTCATAGCATTTAGGAAAAACGTTTTTGTATTCGGCATGATCTTTTTTGGCCTGGGCCTTCATATTCTTCCACAAGCACCGTATTTGCTTTGCGGTCCTTTGGCATTTGACAACACTGTTTCCATTAAAATCCACACAAAGCTTTTCCCAAGCTGCATTTTTTGCGAGAGGTTGACATGGCATTGGTTCTTTTGCATTCAATAATGGCGGCAAATCTTTGCCAACTCCTGCTCCTCTTCCACAAAACAATCATTTTTGTTACTGATACCAGTCATCACTGCTGGAAAATACCACCACCATAAACAAAAAGTAACTACACTGCAAGTGAAGCTATGCAAAATAGCAACGTAGTTTAAAAATTTTTCTGTTGAGTTCACACAATTTCAGGGTGCCCAAAAAGGTAGGCTATGCATGTACTGTATAAGCAAAGCACGCTACAGGCAACCTTTATGCTGTTTGCTCGAACCAATTATCTGGAAAAATTCATACTGTATTGCTCACGTTTGATTTTGAATGAGAAGAGGTACAAAATATGATACACCCTCTTGCAATTACAATGACTCAGCAGATTGTGTTTCAGAAAGCAAGATTATGTGAAAACATCAATCCAGGATTACCTCAATCCTAGATTGCAAGATCCATGATGGTTGATTGATGCAGGATTGGCTCAATCCACCTTTCTGAAATGAAATATTCTCTGAGCTCAATCCAGGACTGGCATAATCCGAGATTGACCACTAATCCTGATCCAGCTTTCTGAACTGCCGATCCTGATCCAGCTTTCTGAACTGCCGATCCTGATCTAGCTTTCTGAATACCACCCTTGCTGCTGTTTGCTTCCTTCATCTGTGTGCTTGCTTCAACTGCTCATCTGCACATTCCTCCACTCTTCATCCATTGCTTGCCCGCCATTACGTGTTATGTTAATGTATATTGTGTATGTACTATAAAACATTTGTTTTATATACTTTTTTAAATTGTACTATTCTCCACCCTTGAAATACAGTATTGTTTCTGTAAATGTTTTTTGTCACTGTTTTCCCTCCATGCTCTGTTTTTGTGTGAACTTTATGCCTGATTCTTTCCCATTAATGGCTCATGGACTTATTTTTGTTTGCGTCTTGTTCATGCTAGTCCCTTGTATCTGACAACTTCACCACTCACAATATCGTCTGCATAAATGGCCTCAGAGATTTTAAGCAATGTTATACATAATGCCACGCTGTCGTCTCTTCATAGGCTGTGCGACTGACAAGATATTTAATCAATGAAGGCAACATTACACAACTGAGGGAACAATGAAACTTACAGAAGGAATGTGGATTCGGAACGCAATAGCTATACGTTGATACAGGGGCAAGTGGCANGCAGTAATGCTGGTCAGTACATTAAAGCATATAAAAAACGAACAGATAATGTCAGATCAAGGGCTGAGCAGGCTTCCAATGTTAGCAATTAGGAACGCTTCTGACTAGGCAACAGTGTGGCTCTCCTATACAGCAAGTAATTAGCAATGGTTCCAAGGGTTATTGGTGTTTAGCAGGGTATTAAGTGAATCTTGGCAGGTGAGATCATCCCAGGCTGCTTGTATTCCCTTTTGTAGTGGTGATGAATCATTGTGTTCTGACCAAGTGACAATTGCATCGTTTACATCCCCATAAGGGAGTTCCAGGCTAAGAGAGGGAAGTAAATGGTTGACAAGGCCCTTACAGGCATGAGATGATGACTGGAAGCATGGCAGGGACAGATCTGCAGAGGAACAAAGGCCTAGGCTAGCATTTCTGATTGGCAGGGATGTTTGTGACCAGTTTTCTTCTCCAAAAGACATATTGCATGTTTATTCCATGTTGGTTTTTATGGCTGTGTCAAACACCTCCAGTTCCTCTTAGCACTTGAAGCATGGTGTATTTCACAGTAAACATACGAGTTTGGGGATTGAGAGACAGTTTTTCAACGTGAAAAATGCTTGATGTGGGTCTATTAGCTCAAGGTTTTCAATGATGTTGTCAAGCATTTTAGTTTTTGCCTCTGAAATGCAGTGGGGCAGATTCCTGATGCAGAGGGCATCCTAATAACTGCCACAGAATGGAGGCAGGGATTGAGATCGATGGGAATACATCCTGGAAAAGCTTAGTTGTTTGGGACCGCTCTTCCCTGGTTGTGGGGTTGACAATGAGCAGCTCACATTTGGAATTATTTATTTCTAGGCCAACTGCAGATAGTCCATTCCTAACAATGGCAGTGTTATGCATAAATTATCTCACAACAAATATCTAGTCATTTTACCTTCATCATTAGCCATTATGGTAAACATAATAAAATCTGCAGAAAGACATACTTACAATAATTCACACAAAATCAAAGGAGAATAAGGATCAGATTTCTTGCTTTTGTTGCCAGCAGCAGAATTTGTATTTCCACTTGCACAGTGGGAAATGATGACAAAAATAGTTAAACAAAACAGAACTCCAGATAGATGTTTAACACATCGATCAAGGCACCATCTATCCATTACATACTTGACTCCTATATAGAAGTTACAAAAATTTTGAGACAAAAAGTCAGATGCTTTGAAAGATATTACTTAAGCAGTGGCTACAAAACCGCCCATGGATCTTTAAACTTGAAACCTTATTCGACTACCTCTTGTAACGTGACAATACCGCATAACGAGAATGCAGTTAGGCTTGGTAAAAACTAAATGCGAAAGGTAACCCTAACCTTAACCCTAGCCCTAATCCTAACCTAATGCTAATCCCTAAACCAAAAGTTTGGAAAATTTTTAGAAGAAAAAAAACTGGTCCCATGAATTGAAACATGCAACCAGTCAATGTTACAAAAATGTAAGTGGCCAAGTTGAGGGCGAACCGAAAACCATTGGCACAGCATACCTGAAACACATCCGCTACGCTGCCAGGTCGATGCTTGAGTGACACACTGACCGCTTTATTCGAACCGCGTGATGCGAGGCAGTGCGGTCGAATAAGTTTTCAAATAAGATTCATGGGTGGTTCCGTAGCCAGTTCCTATCACTTATTCATTGTAAAACCATAATATAATGTAAAAAGTCACAGAACGTTAATCCAAGCATATTATGTTCAAATATATTTTACACAAATATCTACAATACATGTAAAGTTATAAAATAATGTTATAAAATGCTTTGGTACTGTCTGAACTACTATATCGCATTTTTGCTTTCGAAGGACAAAATCTGTAACCGGCTTTGAAAATCACATCCATCTTTGTGTCAGATATAACACTGAGGTCATGGCATATTACCTCGGTACAATGAACTTGGTTAAGTGAGAAGTATCTATTGCTGCTGTGCAAAGAGTTGTCAGTTCGGCTTTCATCATGGTCACCATGGCTTCGCTAATAGAGGTGCCACTTCCTTGATGTTATAAGATCAGTTTAGACTACATGTTTTCACCATCTTTTCATGGGAGCACCTTTGATATACTTTGTTACAAAGTTTCAAAAACCAGACACAGGTTTAGATTTAGGGTTAAAGAAAAATTTATCAACGTTTTTATCCTTTAATCTGAAAAGTAACTGACATACTGTACAAGAATTGCTGAGATATTTCAGAGGTCAGCAATTTTGCTTCATACAATTTAGTCTTTCCAAAGTGATAACTGGATATAGTCATGTTGACCCTGCCAAAGGCAAATGCCTTTAACCTGCCATCAAACAAGATGAACAATTAGGCTTTATGTTCATACGCACTGCACAGAATGCGTAGGCCATCTGGTTAAGAAAGTGTCTAGGTAGTCAGCAACGGCTACGCAAAGTCAAGTGCTAGGTTGCTGGCACCTACATGATTTAACGCATGGCTAGGTTTAGTCATCACAAACAGAAAACAGGTTCATATTTTTAAAAATATCATAATAGGGTGAACACAGAATGGTGGTCTTGAAGGTCATTTCTACATTACACAGTTACACTCGACTTTCAGGTACGCTTTTCTGACGGTACATGGGTTGCAATGTCAGGTTAAGAATTTTAGCATCTTACACTGATCATGATGAGCCACGAGTTGCCAGGCGCAATCCTTTTTGTTTGATTGCTTCCAGGATTTGCCATGACCAACTGTACACACAATTACTCGATGCAACAAAAGAATTGAAGGATTACACCTAGAAACTCCTTGCTTGACTTCAGTGTTAACGGGCATTGATTTACACTTTCAGCTTTCACGATTTAGTGGTAGTTAGGGTTTTTGCTTTAGTTTCAGATTTGGCAGTGGTTATAGATATGCCTGTGGATCCTGAAATTTGAAAATTTATTCATACGCCACCTGTGACGTAACAGTAACGCACGACAGGAGTGCAGTAGGCTTGGTAGAAACGAAGTAAACGTAAACAATAAACTTAACCTTAACCCTCACTGTAGCCCTAACCCAACCCTAATCCTAACCCCACCATAACCCTAACCTATGCAAACCTAACCCTAAGCTAAAGCTAACCTATCCCTAACCCGAAGCTAAGCAAACCCTAACCTAACCCGTAAAGATAACATGTAAGCCTGATAAAAAGTAAATAAACAAAGTAAAGTCAGCAAGGTGAGAGTCGAACCGAAAACCATTGGCATAGCAGCTGTAATGCATAATCACTACACCACGAGACCCACGCCGTTTAAATGACAAACTAACCCTTTTATTTGAATTGCGTCATGCCAGGCATATCTGTAGTCACTTCCTTCACATTCAGATTTACAGTTTCAGATTTAGGGCGTGAAGTTTTAGGTTTATGTGCTAAGAGTTTTACGTAATAGGGTAAATACAGACGTACAGTTGCATAGGTTAGCCTATTCAGTATTCTTTGGTCGATTGAACTGTGATGCTAATATAGCTCCCAATAGCATTTTGTTTTATCAGTTGATTTTATTGGTTTTCAAACAAAAATTTCACATTTCTGTATGAACCAACTTTCAATGCATTTAAAGTATAGAATAGCGAACCTTAACTGCAACTAACGTACAACTATGCCCTTAGTCATGTGACTGTAAATCATTAGCATCAAAACTGCACAACTTGGCTTGAATAGCCATAGAGGCGAGGTAGATTTCAGTTTCACTTTGAGCACATTTGTCTGTGTATTTTTACTATTTACTACTGCCCGGTGATCTCTATTATACATTATGTGCTAAGGCTTTGGTTTTTGTGTTGCCGGCTATTGTACCTATTACTCAGCAGTTCATCCTGCATAGCCTGTGCCGGCTACCTAGCACTTGACCTTGCGTAGCCGTTGCCAGTTACCTAGACATCGCCTTTCGTTAAAGGCGAATATGAAAAATCATCATGTGATTCTTTCTTCAGCAAACATTACATAACAAAAGAAAATACGATTGGCTTATAGCCTAAATGTCACAGAACTATGAATTTACATTAGTTCAATGTTTTTATTCAAGTGTTGCAATCAGATCCTGAGCAGCAACCTTACAAAGCTTAACACTGTGCCACAGCAAGCAACAATAGTGAACAGGGATCATTGATCATAACAGGAATCACCATGACCATTACCATTTTATTGCTTGTTTCAACCATATACAATAATACAATACATGCTGAGCTTTTCTTTTTGCATAAACATTTCAGTTGTTTGTCTGAAACAGCTTTAAAACTTTGCCTTTTTTGTTTTTGGAGATTATTTTATGACTGAAAACGCATTTTGACTTGTTTGACTTAATTCCTTTGACCATTTCAAAAAAAAGTTCAGACAATGACTGAAAAGTAAAGAACCAGCACACATCTGGATGTGCTATTCTTGACGAAGATTCCAATCATTCTGAAATTCATCATGGTGTAGTATTGGCTATTGCGCATTTGAAACTGAGCCCACATAAAGGTACATTACAATCACGGCCGCTAGCGTATGCAAATGAGGTCGAATGTGTCACGCGCTGAGCTAGCAGTTTTTGCTGGCTAGCTAGGCCACTTCC
>JGI24021J15306_10005052_pt1 | contig 15547 bp, 6 predicted proteins | sample Ectturendosymbi1_FD_15306 | JGI IMG/M metagenome (IMG submission 15306)
GGGCCCCAGGCCAGGCAACATGTGCCAAAATGATCCTAAAACTACTTCACTTATGACGTCAGTCACAAAAAATCCGCACCCCCCAACCAAAAAAGTTTTTTTTTTCGAGTGTAATCTACTAGACTGGCCGATTCTTTTGAGCCATTCTACAGCTCTCTAGCGCAATCGGCGGAGGAGCTAGGGTGTTGGTAAGGCAACCGAAAACTGCTGTTGTTTAGGCCGAAATCCAAATACGAATATATCGTAGACCGGCTCTCAAAGTGTTAACCTTGTTTTTAATGTATTGTTCCCGGAATGATTCTGTCCCAATTATTGATCCAAGGGAGGCGTTCACCTTGGTCTGTGTTTTGATTCCATCTTCTTCAAAGAGTTTTACACTACTTATGAATAAGGTGTATTTATTTGTGCGTATAAAAGCATACCCTATGCTAATATATCCTCAAGTTTTGGAAGTTAGATGAATCAAACATGCTGCTTAATTGCTTTGTGCAAAATGTGGGGTATTTTACTCAAATTTTGGGAATTTTAAGCTCAACATTATGGAATTTCTAGTCAACATTTGTGGGAACACTGTGCAGAATGAATGCTCAGTGTGTTGTGTGCTTGATGTGTTTTGGACTGTACGATGTCGATATGTGTTGTTAGTATTTGTTTTTAGTGTGTGAAAAATAGCTCATGCGTTTGTAGGAAGTTGGGTTCACTGAGACTGAATCAGTGAAAGTGCAATATAGACTAGTTCGCATTCATAGTACTGTATAGATCACCATTGGGTTGAGGAAGAGCCTGTGAAAGTAAGTGCTGCAAAACTGACGAGAACCTGATTTATTGTGTTTTGTTGCCAAGTATGTCTTCACTTGATTTTAATTGCTGCAGTAATTTCTTTGATTGAAGGCAAAATAGTGCCAGCAGTGTCTATTTTATGGGCCACGTACAGGCCAAAATTTAGGAGGGGTTACAGGTACGGGTTGGCTTACAGGTTTGTTGTGATGGGTAAGGGGCTCTACAGGTCATAAAAATGTGAGCCCGTGACATCTCTAGTCCAAAGTTTTATAAATTGCTGGTAACAATTCCATAAACGTGACAACAGAATCATGCCTTTCTACCCAGAGAGTTTTGCATAGAGAGGTATAAGTTGATTTCTTCGACGAGATGTAGGTGTTCTTGTTTGGACAAACTTTTGCAGAATAGCTGTTTGCTGCGCAGACCATGAAATAAACACACAAACGCTAGCCACAGTACCCACCGCATTTCGAATAGAAGGCAGTTGTGATGCTCCAGAGACCACTACATTTCGCACATGACTGCAGCAGTGCATATATATATATATACATTGGTGATGGATACAGCATAAATACTTTTGCCTGCACACCTCTGTGTGCACCATTCATGTTGATGGCTCCATCATATTCTTGCCCCGTGAAAAGTTCAAGTCAAATCCAAGTTGCGAAAATCTGTTAATTATGCAGTCCACTAGAGCTTTTCCAGTGGTTGAAGTAAGTCGAATAAAACAGAAATTCTTCATGATTCTTGTTGTTTTTTTACAAAACGGAGAGATAAGCTAAGCTACCCAACATGACCATTATCAGATGTTTTGTCCACTAATACAGAGAAGAGCTTCATGTTTACCACATCCTTCACAATTTTATTTGAATTTGCCTGGCAAACAAGTTGGTTTTTATCTTGTTTTGCATGTGCCAGCTGATGTACGAAGCGTGCGTGAAGCATACTTGAACGAGTTTATTATAGCTTCATCTGCAGCATCTAAGCGTGGTCTTAGTGCAGCTCTAAAGACCCCATCACTGTGATCAGGTTCCTCAGTGCAAAAGCGACCGCAATCTCTGTGATCATGTAGAGATAGCTCCTGACAACCGCACAACTCGACAATTTTCATTGCATGTCTCAGCTGAGTTTTGTTTTGATCTGTGATTTTTTTTGTACTGTCTGAAAGCATATTTCTCATATCCACGTAACGTGGACCACGTTTCCTTCAATTTTGCTAAGTTTAAGAAAAGGATCAAACATCTCTGTGCAAAACTGGTGAGATTGACATTTTTGATGAGACTTATGATCTTCTTTCGCTTTTTTCCAATTTTCGTGACCTGATTTTACTAATGTACCAAGGGCCTAGCACTGTGACTGACAGCATCAGCTGGTGCAAATGCAACACACCATTTGCGAAATGCCACTTCATAGATTTCACTGTAGGCTATCCACTTAACACCTTGAGAGCCGGTCTACGAATATATCGTACCTGGATTTTGGCCTAAAATCAGCAGTATTCCGTTGCCTTACCAATGCCATAGCTCCTCCGCCGATTGCACTAGAGAGCTGTTCAACCCCTCAAAAGATTCGGCAGGTCTTCTAGTCTGCACTCGAAAAAAATTTTTGTTCGGGGGTTGCGGATTTTTTGTGAGTGACGTCATAAGTGAAGTAGATTTTGTGCTGTACTATATACTATAACTAAAATATACTCTTTGAAATGTAGGCTATCTGCCAATGCCAAGAGCGTTTCGTTGTTTTTTTCTCGGAAATCCCCAAAAGCGGCCAGACGCCAAAGTGTTAATAAAATATATCTAACCTTGCTGATTACATGTCCACATTACTGAATAACGTAACATCTTGCAACAAAGACCTGCTCACAACAAAAATGTGCACATCAAAATAACCTGGTCATCACCTTGCAAAAAGAGCAAGCCATAGTAGCTTTGCCTCAGCTTGATAAAAGAAGATATAAACATTTTCTCAGTTGCATGCCATGTTGCATAACAAGACAATTGCACATTCTAAAATGCAGTTACAAGAGACAGGGTCTTGCATGGCTCATTTGGTGATTGAATAATGTGAAGTACGTTTTAAAATGTATGTTGGCAGCAGAAGTGTTAATACTTATTAACAAATATGACAATAGCAAACATCATTGAGAAATATCGTGTAATGAGAAAAATTATGCAAAGCTACCTATGGTTTGTGTGGCTAGAAAACAGTTGCTGGGATTATTGTATTGCTGCAAAAAGTACCAGTTGCCATTTGCATATTTCTTCTCTTGCTGAATATTATTTAAAGGAGATCTAGTATGGCCTAGCAGTGGATTCAAAGAACTGCTCATATGAAACAAAGCAGTGGATTCAAAGAACTGCTCATATGATACAAAGCAGTGGATTCAAAGAACTGCTCATATGATACAAAGCAGTGGATTCAAAGAACTGCTCATATGATACAAAGCAGTGGATTCAAAGAGCTGCTGATATGATACAAAATCCTAAGGAAAACATTAAGAGTTTCATCACTTGTTTTGTTTGTTTGTAAAATTTCAAACAAACTCCCTTGCAAACAATTTCATGGAAAAAATGTTGCAACCAAGATCATTAAGAACTGGTCTTGAAACCAGAAGGTTGCAAGGTTGTACTTCAGCTGATAATGTACACTGAGATCCTAAAGCCAAAACCAAAAAAGTATTTTTTTCATTGCAAGCTAGAAGACTTGCTGAGTCTTAGCGTTTGAACAGTTCTCTTGCACATTCAGTGCCAAAGTTGTGCTCACGCAAAGCCATGTGCAAACAGTCTGATTTTGTGTGAACCACTTGAATTAACCTGACTGTGAAGATGTTAATAAATCAAGATTATATACTGAATCCTCTGTGTATGGAAAAAATATCTAGAAAAAAAATGGAATAAGTATGGAAAAATGAAACTAATTTTCCAGACTTGATCTTTGGACATGCATTTTCATAGTATTTTATTCAAGATTGGTCAAATTTTACTTTTGTAGTGTTAAATAATCGAATGCCTGTATTTGANGTGGGTAGGCCATACAGAAATGTTAGGTATGGAAAAGTCTGGAAAATGTCTAGAAAAGGTCTTGAAAAAGTCANNTAATTTATATTCAAAATTNCATAGGAATTGAACATTTGGATGAATCATGTTTTGCTCCACGTAACTGCTGCTACAGGAAGAGCTGACAAAGAAAGTACATGAAACAAGAGCAAGTGAACCGCTGCACAAATCCAACTTTGTGGACCTCTTGTGCCTCATATGGAGAAAAAGTTAAAAGTTAAAAAATTCAAAAGTTGGAGTTTTTGCAATGGGAATTTTTCCAGTGAATGAAACAAAATACAAAACTTCCAGATCATATTTTTCTGACCATAAAGCGCATGAAAAATAAATCCTTTAACTTCCTCAAAAATCAAAATTGCGCATCATAATGTGGTGTGCCTAATGTATGAATCTGGTTGTGCTTTCTCACCTAGAACCAGTTTTGTTTGGTAAATGGTGGTATTTATTTAACACCTTGGTGTCCAGCCGCTTTTGCAGATTTCACCAAAAAAAAAACAACGAACCTCACGTGGCATTGCATGGGAATTTCTCTGATCTGGTAAGTGCTGCAGACCTCATCGAAGTGTCAAAAGACGTGGCAAGTCTTATAGTCAGCACTCGATAACTTTTGAACCCGAAACCCCAGCAGGTCATCTAAAGTATGAAAAGACTCGGATCGTAGCCTAGTTTCCAATAAAAACTTCAGCGAAATACTACCATCTAACAGTTGGCGCCCAGGGTTAGGTAAAGTGGGGCAAGGTGGCCTGGAAGTCCTCCACTTAAGACATCACTCACAAAAAATCTGCATCCCGAAACCAAACAATTATTTTTCGAGAAGACTAGAAGACTGTCTGATCCATTTGAGCCCTTTCACAGCTCTCTAGCGCAATCGGCGGAGGAGCTATTGTGTTTATAAGGCATCCAAAAACTGCTGTTTTTAGGCCGAAATCTAGTTATGAATATATTGTACGCCGGCTCTCAGAGTGTTTATTGTTACTTACAGCTTAATTATGAGCACTGCATGTGTTTGATTTCGAAGTCCGCTGTTAGCCACGTGACAGCTTTGTCCACTGTCTTAATGGAGGCTTTTGCATGTGTTGAAAAGCACAACAAAATTTTTGAACAGACGATCATGTTGCGTAATAAACCAACAGCAATTGCAATGAGCAACGCATGTGGTTTCGTGAGGAGCTAGCACATACGTTAATGTTGAAGTGCAGATAATATTACTCCACAAAGCTCCTGCGCACAGAGCTATTGTGAAAGATTTAAATACAGATTGACTTATCTTAGTTTTGCTTTGCATTTAAATCGCCTTAGCCAATGCACCTTATATATGAAAATACAACATTTAGCATTCAGTTGTTGATGTTGCAAGTGCACCTTATAATCCAGAGCACCTTGTGGCCTGAAAAATACTGTTGACCAGCAGTTCCCAAACTTTTTCTGATTGCGTGACCATTTGTGGACCCTGTTTTTTTCACCTCATACCACCTTGAAAACACCTTGTTCCAGGAAAACTCATTCTACCCAATATCATTCAATCAAAAGTTTGGCAAACCAGACTTGACACAAATGCAGCATGAACAACATGGCTGTGAGAAATTCTAATGGCGATTTTTCGAAACTAATAAGGAAAGTACACAAAAATGCCGGAATTTATTAACAGAACCCAATAAGTAAAAACAATGTCTTCTTTTTCTGTAGAAGAACAGAAGGGTCTTGCGTACCACCTTGAAGGCCTTCGCGTACCATAGTTTGGGGATCACTGCTGTAGACAAAATTAAGTTGGTCACATACAAGAAATTGTTGGGCAATGGTTCCCATTGGTGAGGATGGATCATCAATCCCCTATATGATAGATGTAACGGCATCAAGTTCTGGGTGTGAGGACTCAATGATTCACAATTCTTCTTTCACATAAGCAATTCTTGAAGTGATCCTAGTGGGATTGAAAAAGAATACAAAGATTTTTCCATCTGGTATCATGTGTAATCTTCTTTGACACTTGCAACTCTAGACAAACATCTCTTGATGTTTTCATCAAGTAAAAAGCAGGCCAGCTTGAAATTCCATCCCCCAAAAAAGAAAAATATCTATGCATGGGAAAGTCGTATACAAACAAAGAGTTTGAAAAACAAATAGAAAGTGAGGAAAAGAAGAATTCAGCATGTCAAAAAAGAAAGTCAACAACAGAGTTAAGCTATTAGAATCAGGTAAGGAACTTGTTGACCAAGTAAAGAGTCAGTTAAGGCTTCCCAGGTACCACAGAATAGTAAAGCTGATGACGTAATTGGTTAGGAGTAATTTTATACTGTTTTTTTTACCAAGGCTCCTTTTACTGGGAACAACTTCAAAAAGTCTCCTTTCAGGATGTTGATGATGAAACACCTACACATGTAGAAATGTGCTTCTTGCACGAAATTGAGAGTACAACTGATAGTAGGACTAGTTGTGGCCCATGATAAAGGCATGGATATTATCTACACTAAGTATTGTTTTAATGAACCAGAACAGCCAATATTTACCGATGCAAACATAGGAAAGCTCGTTTCAAATTTTGAAATGAGAGAACCATGTCCAAAAAGTTTGCCAGCCTCTGCAAGTTTGGAATACAATACTAATGACCTCCTCAGGACTACATGAACTGAAGTGACCATTGTAACCTACGGTTGTTACATAAAAGGATGCTATAAATAATATATCATTGCACGTCTACATTGTGGTTCAATATTTACTCAAAAATATTGATGACCTTCAATGTACAGAACACAGTTGACTGTGGATATAAGAGGTGTTTTTTTACCCAGGAAGTTTTTTTGCCCATTCCTCTGGGTTCTAGGGCTATAGCTCTCTGGAAAACTGCCACTAGACAAGTGTCGCCTGGACAATTGACACCCAGGACCAGTAGCGTAGCCAGCCCAAAATTTTTGTTTTTTTGGCAAATAACACTATCCTGTTTGGGATACTGCCTGTCAAAGCATAAAATGGCTATATGTTGTAAACATTTGGGGGAGAATGACCTCCTAGGCCCCCTCTGGCTATGCGTATGCCCAGGGCAACTGCCACCTAGAACGATTGCCACCAGTGCAACTGCCACCTAGAACGATTGCCACCAGTGCAACTGCCACCTAGAACGATTGCCACCAGTGCAACTGCCACCTACGGCATGTTGATTTTATGCCTTTATTGACATTTTCTTTAACTTCACAAGGATGTAGTGAATAAAAAATGTTTCCTCATCTTCTGACCACATCAAGTAAACAAGTTAAGCTTTGAATCTTTTTGGTGAAGAAAGTCATGTCAATATCATTACACTTTCACAAACATTCTTAAGTCCTTGCAAAGGGCAATTTTATATTGGGCATGTTCAAAATTTTCACAGCAAAATGTCTTATACGCATTATTGCATTCATAGCGCTCAGTCATGAAATGCCTTTTCTACTTTTCATTTTACTTTCTGTGAATTTGTACCTTAGCTTTCGATCTGTAAGTTGCATGGAGCCAACAGCAACGTTTCAATTCACTTTTGGTGAAGTATGTTGAAGCAATACTATCATAACACAAAGGTTTTCAACCATTAAAAAAGTGTGGAAATGTGTTCCCGTCCCACAACACCCCTGGGGTGGCAGTTGTCTAGGTGGCAATTATTGGCAGTTGTCCAGGTGGCTGTAGTCTGGATACCATTCGCCTGGTTAAGCAAAAAATTCATTGGAACAATATGCTTTGACATAGGGGCTATCTTTGATCAAAAGTCCAACAAAATACCCTGCTTTGTTTTAGGGATGATGTAAACCTAAAAATTTCGTTTTTTACCCCAATTGGCTTATCCAGGATTGTAGTCAGCAAAGATGAGAAAGCAGAATTTTAAAGTCTTGCATAATATTGTGCTTATGTTGTAAAATGTTCATTTATTAGAAAACAGTTTTGTTCATTTCACTAAATAGAATAAAAAGTTTGTGATTCATCCAAGACTTTGGTTCCATTGGCATATTTGCTAAACAATTTAACTAATGTATCACTATTCACCCCNATGTTTGAATTTCATCATTTGTTCTTTAACTGCCTAAATACTAAATGTGTAGATGTCTGGTTTACAGTTTGTGCTTTTTGTGTNTACTTTGTGCTTCTTAGTATTCACGTTGTGTTTATCCTGATCATTGGAAAAATATGAATGTCTAAGAATGTTTGCCAGCATGATAACTGGCCTGCAGTGTACAGTTAAATTTAAACTTAAACTGAAGTGCTCTTATCTTCTTCCAGGTATATGACAGGTGACAGGTGGAGTTTTGGTGTTAACACCTAAACCTTTCAAAAATGTGTGCTTTTTTGTTCAACTAGCTATTTGAACAAAATAAAGCAAAATAATTGTTACAATGATGGAAAATGAGCTTCTTAACTATTGCTGCACAGAAAAGTGATTGGCCATGAAGGTAACTTGTTGCTGTTTCACTTGTTTGATTTGTGAAGATGGTAAAGAAGACGATGAAAAAAGTCGTCTTATATCAAACAAGGAAGGGCATGACGCTTTGCCTGAAACCGAACCTCCTGGGACTTCCCAACCCTCCGTTGGTAAGAATGAAGGTGAAGTACATCCTGTGGTCAATGAAAATCCTAGTGTGTCACAGCAGGAAAACAGCCATAGTATATCGAGATCTTCTAGGGCCAGGCGTTACTACATGATGTCAAAAAAATACAGCGTTGATGAGATCACCGCTACCGAAGAAACTGCAGTGTGGCTCAGAATTGCTTTCAACATTATTAACCCAAGTGGAGTAGTGAAGATATTTGCTTTAGAAGCTCGGAATGTTTTCGACGTGCTGAGCAAGTTGGCGTCAGTGGAATCTAGTGGCCTTGATGACAAAGCAATCGTACAGCTGCGAACAAAAGTGTTGCCCTCAGAAGTTAGGGGTCATAGCAATAAGTATGAAGTTGCCGAGGGTCTTGGTGGATCGTTGAGGTTCCATAAAGAACGCCTCCATGACATTCCTGCTTCAGAATTCACATCCACTTTTGTCCGTTTTCGTCTTTATCATGTTTTCAAGCATCAGAGAGATGTCCTTCTTGGCGAATACGTCATTGACTGTTCCGCCTTAAACCTTGACTTGAAGACCAGCTCGACCACTGATGTGGAACTCGTGATGCATGACCCGGCAGCAACCAATGCGAGACCGCCAGAAGTTCTTGAAACCAGAGCGTTTTTGAGCAGCGTGTCCAGCTCCAGTCAGGAATGGGTTGAAGCACCGGCGGTTTTTAAAAAAACAATTCGTAGAGGCGACACCAGAGCGGCGAAGCACCTCCCCATTCCTTCGTTTCAATCTCCAGATGAAAGGGAAGAGCGGAAGGGCTCATCCGAGGACGGAAGCACAACCGATGAAGGCGGAATCAAAAGCAGGAAAGTCAAGCGAGCAGTCCTCACGTCCGTGTCCAGACAAAGTTCTGACAAAGTAAGCAGTGAAGATGTGACCAGTAGTGGTACTGCGCAAACAAAGAAAGAAAAGGTTGATAAAAAAACAGCATTGGAATGGCTGCGAAAAGGTGGTCAAGAAAGGAGTGAGAAAGTGAGTAAGCTGCAGGATGCCACAAGTGAACTTGCCCAGTCAGCGAGTGATCTAAACTCAACCAGCATGAAGCTGCGCGAAAAGTATGAAAAGAAGTATCGCAGAAGGATTTCGCTTGACTGAAACTTCGCCGTGCAGTTTTCCAGCGTGTTGCAATATCATACAAACTCCCGAATGTACCACAGCCTGCACCGAATGTACCACAGCCTGCACCCTCGCGCGCTTCCGCAGTGTTTTGTTGCGTTTGTAATTGCAGTGATTGGATTTATGTCGCGTCCCAATCAAAATGACGTAGCAGATTCTGTTGTTCTGCAACTTTTTCGAACGTTTGTCGAACGAGATTAGTTTGATGTGTTCTTTATATCAGCGCCTGTGAAATGGTTGGCCATACTTTGTCGGATAATGCAGTACTTTTCAAAATTATCTTCGCTCCAAGTCCTGCAGCCTCTCCGTCAAGCACGGGCAAACCACAGACTACTGCCCGGTTAGCTTTTAACTCGGCTCGCTGCCCTTGTTCGAATTATCTCAAAAAAGCCAATTCATGATTTCCACGTCTTTGCCCGAATCGTCCAACCATCAGCTCCACATCCGGCTCCTGCCAAATTCAGAATCCGCCGCCACCTGCGAATCAAGCCACCCCCCACTCCTTGCTCAAGCTTGTGCGCGTTAAACGTGGGCGCGAGACACAAAACTCGTGAGCAGCGTCTGCTGCCGATGCTTGTTGACCTCCTGTTGCAGGAAACACTTCGTGGGGGTGTGTGTGTGGCGCATTGTCGCGGTCATGTATTTACGAAACCTTAACATCGCAGTTCACTGGCGTTGCGCCAAGCCACCGGATGTGAGAAGTCCTGGCGTTCGCCGCTCAAGATTCATGAACAGTTCGTTTTTTTGTGTCTCGTTTATGCTTTAAGTATTTTGTACGTTCGCGCCCTACACACAAAACTATTGCTTTCCGCTCCTGCTGCGTGCGTTTCTTCTATCAGTGCAATAACGGAACATCCGACAGGTGTGAATACGTAAATATATGATGACACTCTTGCGCTATTGACGTCAGATTTTCTTCACGTAATCGTTTTTCGCTTCGCTTGCGTCACAGCTGTTGCGAGGTACGAGGAAATGTTTACATTGCGAACTGTCCAGTTTCTTTGCCAGTCTGATCTCGCCCCTGTGTTTTGCTTCAATGACTGCGGTTGGTTTGTTTTCTGATCACCGTCAAACGTCAGTTCGTGGCAACTGTTTGTGCAATAGAACGTCGTCGTGCTGGAAATTCATCTCAATGTGCTTGGGTGGGGGGATGGGGGGAAGGATCGCCGGCGTCGCTTTTCAACACGTGGTTCCGCGAAAGACTCGTTAAAACTATTCATCAACATCAGGGCGCAACCAGCTGATATTCTCGGTAGGGGGTACAAAATGATTGTAATTTGTTGTTGTGCCTAACAACTAAACATGTTTAAGAAATTTTGAGTGGTGCAATAGCCCGGTCCCCCCCCCCCTTGTTGGGGACCTGATTAACATAATACGCCGAAATGTTTTTCGTGGCTGTTGTTGACAGAACTTGATGTAAAGCGAAAGTGTTTGTTTCAACATAAAAGCAGGGGGAGGCATTGCGTCCCCCTTGACACGTGGTAGCAATGAAACATGGCAAATGCGGAGAAGAACAACCGTCGTTTCGTGTGCTTTAGCAACACACTTAACCTGTGTCAGAAATGTTATCGAACAACTCTGACGACTTGTCCTGCACTGTGTTGTACTTTTGCACCACTAACATTTGTGGTGAAAAGTTCCTTTTCAGTTTTCTTTCCGAAACGCTGCGACTGCTCTGCTTTGTGACGTTGTTCAAAGCAAATCACGTGATCCTACCGCGATTCACGTCATTCAATTTACAAACCTCGAATTCCTAGAGATCCTAACACTGCGATTGTGACGTCAATCAATTTAGTCCTGCGCCAGAAACATGTAATCATCGCCACTTTGCCAACTGTTCCCTTTTTGTTTTAATCTCTGAGTTATCAGTAACGTTTTGCTTTAAAGTTGAGACGAGTTGTCTCATGTCGCACAGGGCAGATGAAAGTGCTGCTTCTTTTCTATGCCTGGCTTATTTCGCAGAAAACTTGTGTCAAGCAATTGTTGGGCGATTCAGTTGACTTTGGATCGGACTGAAGTTGTCTGAAAAACTGTTCTTACGTTTTGGTGTAGTTTCTTTGCACAGCTTTTCTGGCTGTAGCGATCATGACGATGACTTCGTTTGTGTTTATTCCAAGTGCTGGAAAGCGACCCAGCGCTGCGGATTCTATAGTCGGTTGCTGTTGAGGGGATTTACCCACAACACTGGGGTCCTGCACAATTAAGCCAAGTTTGATGCCCATGTGTTTCATGAATCACGTCAGTTCACGTGCTCGCTTATCTTTGTTCTACTTTACATTTGTATCCAAGTATTTGTGTGCAGTTTAATTTATACTCAGCCACATCGACACCGACACCAAGCAGTGCCGGCAGAGAAACGGTGTGCGCCTTGCAAGATTGATGTCGCTGCAAATAAACGTTATTGAGTTACGTTGGATTTTTTAAACTTAGAATGGATCCTGGTATTTCACGCGGTGCGCGTTTATAGCCGCACATCACTGCACATTATCGTAATGGAAATATCCATGCGCAAAAACCGAAGCGAATAAAGCATAGGCTGCGATGAGACGCGGCCTTTCTTGGAGCAAATTCTTGCATTGCAAGTTTGATGCCCGGCCGTGTGGATGACGCAACCAGCTTATATTTCCGGGAGGGACAAAATTATTGTAACTTTTGTACTATTTTCGTTGGGGGGGGAAATGATCGTAGCTTGTACCTTACGACTAAAGATGTTCTTCATAATTTAGCGGGGCAATTGCCCGTTTGCCCCCCCTGCATGCCGGCCTTGGCGCAATAACTTCACAGTATTACGTTGAGGGAAGGAAAACTTCAGGGCCGCGACTTTCTGTTTCAATGACGATACGAAGGTGCCAGCTGATATTTCCACTTCGCTTCCTTGACATGGCGCCTCCACTTTTCTGCCGCTGTTGACGATTTCCATTAATTTTAACAGCTAGACTTCATTCCGTTTATTTTAAATCGATGTTGGAAATTTTGGAAAGTCGGATATTTTACCTCCGACTCCGCAACCGTGCTTGTTTGTGACTAATGTATTTGTAGTTTTCATTGTGACGTATGGCGAAAACCATTTGAAATACTTTAAGCCCTGTGGCGCTGATAAGATGACTTGGCAAAAATATGCTAACGCATAATCGACGTCAGCAAATGATGCAGACAAGCTGCACATATTTTTTCAATTATTGGGTTTGCTCGATGACGTCATTCAGCACTAGAAGGTTACTACCGTCGTTGCGCGTTCACAACCTCCCAACCAGGAATGTAGTTCTAACAAAAAAGGTCTGGGAACACATACAAAAAAATTGGCGTTTCAAAACAGCTTCAAACTCATTTTAACGCAAAACATGGGAAAGATGTGGGAACGCCGTTCCCGCCCCACCACACCCCCGTTCCCACCAGGCGCGTTGTGCTTTCTATAGGTTTAATTGTGAAGTAACAAGGCGTGCAATTTGTAGGGACGATTTCCATGTGTTGTTTCTCGGAGAAACACAAAGCTCGGATCAATCATACGTTTGTCGTTGTTGAAAACGTTGATTTGGTGTTAAATGCACCAGTTATTAACAGGTCAGCATGCAGTTTCTTGACTCAGTCTTTACTGAATTTTAAGCTGGGTTTGGCTTAGCGAAGGCCAGGTCTATAAAACTTAGGTTTGAAAATTTGACCATCGATACAAAACTGCAACTGTTCCGCTTTCATTGTCTGGACGCAGAGACTTCCTGCTTCACGACAGCAGCCTCAGAGTCGATGCAGTCGTTTCGACCTTGCTGCGCAGCCACTCAGCGCGTTGCCGAGGAAGTCCTGACCTCACATCACGAGTTTGATTGCGCGTCCGCCTGCACCGCGGAAGCAGCGACTTATCAAAGCTTTCCCGGCTTTGTTGTTGTTCGATTGGCCTTGCAGCGCCAAGTGAACGAAACATGCTGCGCTTGATGGTTTATTTTAGTCGCTCCGAACCTGCATTCACGAAGCAGCGCGCGAGGCAGAGAAGGCGGCCGCTGAACGGAATTCGTCTAAGTCGAGCTAATCAGATCATATTTCGTCGGTTTTCAGGGAAGTGAATTTACTTCCGTGGTCAAAACAACAACTTAAAGGTTTTGGGTCAGTCCTGATTGCGGGATGAAACTAATCCGGATTCATGTACGGCGATGATAGTTCCACAGCGTTGCTGGCATTTTTAGGAAATTCCTCCGCTCTGCACAACAATCGATGACTTCTTTTCTCTTCACGTTAGGTCCAGTGAAATATTACGGAAATTCCGCCCAACTTCACACGATGTAGATGCTTTTTCCACGAAACCCCTTAGTGAGTCACAGCCGACATCAGAATCGGTGACTGTTTCAAAGTTTCCGGGATAAACGGTTTCCGACCTTGAAAACGTTCGGCCGTCGCAGAGCAACGAATTTAAACCAAAATTCATTAAAATTGGAAGAAACCGCTGTTCGCGTTTCAGGTCGTTCTGTATCAGGGTCGGCAACCTGCGGCCTGCTGCTGGCCGGATCCGCACCGAAGCCCCTTTACCAAATTGTAGTAACTATATATGGCCAGACTGTGGTATTATGTTTTGTGAATCTGCTCTCCGCATTGCGTTATAAATGTGCACTATGTCGCATTTTAGGCTTTCGTAACGAACTGAAAATCAGGAGTTAATCTGATTAAAATTCCCAAGATTTAGGAACAGCAAAAGGAACGGAATTATTGGAGGAAAATTAGTACGGCCCGCCATACCTTGCAGAGTTTGTTTTGGCGCGCGACTCGGTAAAGGTTGCCGACCCCAGTTTTATATTCTCCATAGAAAAATAGTTGCTTTTTTGCCATTTTCTTCTATGCTAACTAGGCACATTCTCTGACACTATTGGATGAATTTATTTAAAACACCACTTCCATCACAAAAGCCGTAGTTCATTTGCACTACAAACCAGTCCCGTCGCCACGAGGGGGCTTTGGTGGGCTTAGCCCCCCCAAACAAAGCTCCAATCCCCCCAAATTGAAATTTGAAATACTATACATCAATGGAATTTTTGTCAAATTTTAATGTCAAGCCCCACCTGCTCAAAAGTAAATCCCCTCCTCACAAAAGGAAAGCCCCCATGTTGACGACTTTCTGGCGACGGTTCTGCTACAAACCTTTAACACATGTTTTGGGTTTGCTCATGTGAACGCTGAAAATGCAATATTAACATGAAAACAACTGCATTGCTTATCGCATTACTTGTGAGTAGTAGGCCTAGTCTTTAAGCAGTTTAGTGTACATTATTTTCCTATCTCCCAATCGTTTGGTATCTCAAGGTTTCCCAAACTACTTCCAATGATATGTTACCTCAAAGCATCTTATCATTTTACGGAAGGACAGAAACTTGCCAACTGAAGGTGAAATCATCTTGTGGATTCTGTCAAACCTCACGGTTTGTGAATGCTGCATTGAAGCGGTTACTGGCTTGACTTCGAGGTTGACGTCCAATGGGAGGGATTCATTCTCAATTATTGCTATCGTGTTGGAAATAAGTAAAGAGCATTTTTTGATCTTTTGGTCGGTAAATTTGTTGGCTTGTTGTCCCCCACCGTCAACCAAAACCTAGGAATGCGTTTGTAAAGTTTAAGCCAATAGTTGGAATAATTTATAGCATGTGGTTGGAAAACCAAATTTCTGTTATTTTGAATAATACCAAAATAATATCGAATGAATCTCTTGATCTACAAATGCATGTTTTCGTTATTTTTAATTTCATATTTCAGCAAAACTTTCGTAACAGGATGTTGTAGAAAGGTTCTTCTTAAAACCTTTTTCGTAAATGTTTCAGCTTCATTGTGAATGCTCTGAACTAGGTACTTTGTATTGAAAGATTTATTCTTGAGTTCTAGGCCTATAGTTGCTTATTTGCTTCGAAGCAACTTAACGTTGTGCTCGGCTCTGCTGATAGCGATGAATGGTAATGGTTTATGGTAATGGTTTATTGTTTCATATGACTCAGCCAACAAGCAGAAGCGTCATAAAAGCCATCGCATGCAGTAAGCCAATCGTTAGCGAACATTAGA
>JGI24021J15306_10005053_pt1 | contig 15546 bp, 18 predicted proteins | sample Ectturendosymbi1_FD_15306 | JGI IMG/M metagenome (IMG submission 15306)
TGAAGTACGAGTATATTGTACACCAGCCACGAATATATCGTGGGCCGGCGTTCTGCGCCTTTGCAGCTTTCCAGACAAGCGGCGATTGAAGTGTTAATAGCAAAATAAAGTAATTTCGTTTGCTATACATCAGTGTCATCTTTCAGAGAGATGAAGCAATACATTAAGATATTTGACTTTGTCAGAGAAACATCTTGCAGGCTGTTGAAGCTTTTAGAAGGAAAAACATCAAGAGATATCGTGTTATATGTAGAAACAAGAGTGGTCATTCAGGACACTTGCATGTGTGTCTGCTTTGTGCTTTTCCCTTGCATTGGGACATGTTCTCCACTTCTCAATGCATATTTGAAATGATTGTGTCTTTNGTATTGTCAGACAAAAAGTCACTTTATGGTTTGTTATTGTTCTTCCAGGAAAATACGCATTTCTTTCAGCATATTATTTTTCACTCATATATTCCATCCAGTGTTATGATGCGTGGATGATGTGCTTTAATGTCTAGCATCCCTTTTGCCATTTTGAGTGATACAGTATAACTATGTTGTTGCTGTTCTATCATGTCGATGTGTTTTTGATTATTGCACACTTGGTTGTCACATTTGATAAGCTCCTTGTGCAAAGGTAACAGGGGCCAAGTATGAAAGTGTGGGCATACGTCGCACTGCATGTTTTGCTGAGGAACATTCCAGGGAAGAATGTATAAACAAAACGCCATTTGTGTGATTTGGGATCTTCTTCCATTTGTACACCTTCAAGGATAAGGAGTTTTAGAAGTTATGTCATATTAGAAGCTTTTCACAGAGGACTGTAGCATCATTAAATTGCCTTTACAAAAGTCCACCACTGATTTTTAGTAGTGTTTGACTCTAGGGATGTGACAAATAGCACCACTGGTTTCTGAGCTGCATTGAGAGTGGGGCTATTGATTTTGTCACTTCTAGGCATGGTATTATTTTTGGTTACTATCTTCCATTCTCCATCTTCCATTTCTTGGTTGTGCATCATGGTTTCACTAGTTGCTGAATGCAGTTTGGCTGTGTCTGATTGTTTCTGTGTTTGACCAGCTATTGAAAAGATGTGAGATTTTGTACAGGTCTGTCATGGTTAGTATTACTTACATTACATCGTTGCAGAACAGCATCTTGTGACACGAACATGGTTCATGAAACAGTTTTGACAGAAGTTTGTCTCTAATTTGTTTGAACTTGCCATTTAGCAAGAGGTTCAATATGTATACAAAATGACTTTTTATCACCAAAGTTGTAAGAAACGAATCAAAACAGTGTACCCTACTCTATTCTAAAGTCTTGTACTTGGGCTCAATGCTTTATTGCCCCGTTTTGGAAACTTCAATATCATGCAGTTAAGAGGAGTCCTCAGTAAGTGCCTTTCTGATGGTTTGGATAGAATGGATGTATGATAGAATTATGAAACTCATCATATTCTATGCTAAAATTGTTTTTGCTGGTTATCTTAAAGAAATATATGGTTATATGCACTATTAGTAATAGTAAGTTATGTTTTTGACATGAACATTGCTGCAGTGTGCATTACTTTCAAAAGTCATCAATCCAACATCTTTAAAATATTCTAATTTAACCAACTGCTGTGTAGTTACATCATGAACATGATTCCTAAGACACATATCAACTTCAAAGAATAAAAGTTTTCACATGTTACAGGTCAGTTCCAAACCTCACAGTATCAGAATATGAAGCTAACCTTCGCAAGATTTACACTGTATCAACTATTGAGGTTGGTGTGACTGCTAAGTAGTGCAGAGGATCTCCGAAATATGAAGTGCAATCAAATTTTTCTGGGACGAATTTCATTAAAAATTGTATTGATGTAGGTAGTGCCTGCAATGTTAGTTTGTTAATTCTAGGATAACTATTTTGATAGTTATATTTTTGTGTTTAATTAGATATATATTTGCTTTCCATGCATACACTAGTTTTGGATCCTTGATAAAATCGAAGTTTGGGTTGATGCATAGAAAGCTGTTGTGTAAGGTGTACAGTGCTTGTTAAAAGAGCTTCTTATACATCATTGTTATGGCAAAGTATGATGCTTCCTCTGCTACTATGATGTTATGCAATAATATATTCAATACACAATTGCTGTTATTAAAATCCAAAGCTGGTGGCTGTTTTATTGAATATATGAAACTGTAACAGCATGTAAAATGGTACTACGCTCCACTACCCCATTATGTGAAATGTATTTTATCATTCTGACCTTTTCTGTTGAATTAGGTGTTTTAGGTACATGACTCAACATGATAGTGTGTCATAAGTGCGACTGAACATAAGGACTGAGGATGCGTAATTTTATGTGAAATCAATTTCCTATTAAAAATTTGTTGATCGATTCCTTGCTTGCACCCATCATGGAAAGTACATGCTTGAACACAAGTTGTTAAATGTTGCTTGCTGGAGCTCAGCAATGTATTAAATTTCGAAATAATTTACTGGGTGAAGAACTGTAATATGTGTAGCTTTTTTAACTTCAAAATTTGCAGGTTTTTAATTTAGTTTTTTTTACTGTGAGGTTTATCTGTTTAATCAATGTTTTCTGATTACTTTTTCTGTTTCCTGATATTCAATTTTATTGTAGAGTTTTTGGGGAGTTATCAATCACATTCCCCAACCTAGCCGTCTTCTTCCAAGGTATACTTACCATTTGATGAGAAAAGATATACGTCCAGTATGGTAAGTTTGTTTGTCAGCAATATGATTGCCTCTATGGGCTAAAACATGGGTCTCCAAACTACAGCCTGCGAACCATATCTGGCCTGCAAAGGCATTTTGCCAATAATGAAAAAATAAAACATGAAAAATCTGTGATTTGGTAGAATGTAACATATCCCACAAAACAATCACATTGCGTAAGATGCATAGGTGTAGGAGCAGGCAAATGTTTGGGGGTGCAAAGAATTTTTGCCCGAATTTCCCCAAACTTGCCATTTTTGGGTCACTTTCTGTGCATGAAGATGGTATTTCGGATGACTTCCAAAAAAGGTCTTCCTTTGATTTTGTTTGGGTAACATTTTTTTCAAATCAAAGCACGTTGAGCACCATATTTGCTCATATTTCCATGGATTTTGCCCAGATAATCAGGGATTTTGTCTGGATTTCCACCAAATCAAAACTTTTGTGGGTGCTCTTGCACCCCTGCCTCCTACACCACTGGTAAGATGTCCTGCCGTCGAACTGTTGTGTAGTAGCTTATGTGGCACTCTCACAAAAATGTTTGGAGCCCCCTAGGCTAAAAGAAAGCAGTTCATTTGGCGTGATGAGAAATAGAAAGTAGTTCATATGCAAATGCAATTCTTCTGTGCTTGTTTATTTGTTTGGTTATACCTAATGATGATACTTGTACGAGGGACTGAAGCAGAAAGCCAAGAGTTCTCTTGCCTGTGGTTCCACAGAAAATGACTTCCCATTCGTTGTGCTATGATCAGGTAAAACATCAACCATTTCTGCATTAAACCCAGCAGCTTGCTATGCTGTTTGTATGCAGGGAAGATGAAGTCAATGCCAATGGTGGTATGTGGAAGCTGCGTTGTCACAAGTTGTGCACGGTAATTTCTTTCAACTTACATTCAATTCATTTCCTACATATGTAAATTTTTTTCTGCACTCTAACAGATTATCAGTAGATTTGAAATGCCAAAGTTGTCTCTTTTGACCGAAGTGTGAATGCGTCAAAGTGACTTTTGAAATTGAAAACCTCATAGTTTGAAACATCATTTAAAAACAGTTGTATGTAAAGTTTGTTTAACGCAGTAAAGCAGAGTAAAGTCAGATGTTTGAACTTCCTAACTCGCAAATCACGAAATCATTGATATGTTACTACTGGAATTACGTAAATGGTAGATAATCAGTTCTTCCTGTAAGCGTCGATTGAAAAACTGCATTCTATTGGATTTGCATTACGCTTAAGACATGTGCTAAACTCTTAGACCAGCGGTTGGGAACCTGCGACCCGCGTGAACATTCGATATGTCCCGCATCAGAATTTTCGTTACCCAAGTTAAAACACAAGATCGCGTCATAACGAAACTCCATGACAAGCAGACACGCAGGAGTAGACAATAAGCAAAGAGAAGTATCTCTCACTCCTTGACATAATTTTCTCTCGTTATTTTCCTTAGGAAGATAAAAGTATAATTTTAAAAGAAAATTTAATTCAATTTGTGCGGGTCGCCCACGATATTCCACAGTTCATGCGGCCAGTGATAGTAAATAGATTCTCCTTACCTGTCTTAGACGAACCCATTCTCTGTTTCTCATCCGTGCCGAGTCTGAATCTTAACCAGCACATTAACGTGGTATACAAGTATTTATTTCTGCGCAGGATCTAGTGTGGACTGAGCTGTTGTTGGGGTCCATTGGAGAACAGTTTGCGAAACACGTTGCACCAGGTGAGGCAATTGCGCAATAGATTAACGTATAGTTTGCCCTGCGTTTTCGAAACTGAGTTGCTCTGTAAGTTTAGCTGCAATCTGTGATGCAGTCGTATATCTAATGAATGGATTCTTTTCATCGCTACCATTTCATTTATGTACAACTTCTCGAAAGGATAAGTATGTTTCGCGTCATGAACAGGCAGTCTAACTGCTTGGTGCGAAAATTTTGTGACACCGAAATGTGGTTTGTGGTTGAAAAAAAAACACTTTTTATGCCACTTATTGCAGGCAGGAATTCGCCTCAACAAGCAAGCAACTATGTAAAAGTAGCGGTGAAGAGCGTAGTGATTTAGGAAACATCTGTGCAGTTAAGATAAGCACAGTGGATTTTCTTCTTTGTTAAACTGCAAGTCGCAACAGCGCGATGGCTCTGACGCTTGATCGCGACTGTCCGCGAGCTACAAACAAGCCNCGAAGTAAGGGAAATGAAACCTACCCAGGACTTTCCGCAACATGGCAAAACAATATAGAATTTACAAGTCATCCGACATGAAACGAGTAACAATAGCAACCAATAAAAGAAACGCAACAAAGCGCTGCGACACGTTCCAGTTTACACTTAGCTTTGATTACTGGCCTCTCCAATGTACTCTGAAAGACTACGATTTGTGTTGCAGTGTTAAAAAAATGTGACGAGAAAGCGCGTTGTTCTTTGAGCCGCGCTCGCTTACCCAAAAACCAATCACACAAAAAATAGCACAAGAAGGAGAGGTGCTCACTAACTCAAGTAAAAAGATTGTCGTTACAGTGCTTTGCAAAATGTGAGTAATTAGATTTTATCGTTAGCAACAAAAGCTGCAGAGCACTTTAAAGACTAGTAGTATAAGTATAAACTTCTCAGAACTCCTGTAACAAGCCAAATACGTGAAAGAATGCAAAAACACGTGCGCAAAGTTAATCACAAGGCAGGCACATAAAATAAATGAACTAGTAACATCACGAAATCCTCGGTAATCAAAACACTAAGTTCAATGGAATGAGAAAGGGCGAAGATTGAATGAAAAGGTGAGAAACAGTAAAACCAAGGCAAATTATATGCGCCCTAAACAGGTGAGAGGACCTTTGAAAACAGAATTATAAATCCAACACTGGAGACTTATATACTGTATGTCCAATCAAAACTGTAACAAGGAAACCGAAAGCTCATCGATATAGTAAGGCTCGCCGTCTACCTAAACTTCGATACTGTAACATACAAATGAAAACAGCAACAACGGGTGATACCTGGTATCCAGTAGCATTTATTCCGTCCAGTTGAAAGTTATTATTTGATGCATCTATTTATACCCGCGTCAATGCAGATTCTCGCGCAGAGGTTCTTCTGTGGGGGTACCGCCTTGTGCTTGTTTAATTGGAGCATTGGGCTCCTTTTTTGCCAACAGTTATGACAAGCACTTCATGTAACAAACGACTTGTTCTTTGTTTTTCCCGCGCTTTTTTCTAAGCAAACAGTTTGGCAACAAAGTTCACTCCAGCTTTTTGTGTTCGTTCGTGGGAGAACATGTCATGTGAGCTTTACTCTTGCGGACGCTTCTTGCAAATTAAGAGGATATCTTTTGTAATATAAAATCGACTGAAAGGCAATCTGCCCTAGAGCACTATCGAAACGCTCACCAAGGCAAGTCACATTGTCACGGGTTAGCGCCCTACTTTGTGCTGCGCCCTACTTTGTGCTGGTCACAAACAAATTGAGCCAGCTGCTAAAAAGGTATAATTTTCAACAAGCCACAAAAACCACCAGTTATGCTCTTATTCCACCAACAATCGCCAAAACTGTGCTCACTTCAAGTGCTTTTCAGAACTACTTGAGGCGTTGAATCATGACAGCATGTTGGTGCTGCCAAGACCGGCTCACGTGATGACACACGTGACACCCTGCCTTCACCGATCCACGACGCTAAGCTCTTTTCGTTGTGTTAATGCCGTTAAAGTCTTACAGGCGTCACCACCAGCCCAAGCATATAAACCGTGGCGTAAATAGTGTATTGAGTCCTCAACTGTGTGTGTGTGGGGAGGGGTAGAATGGTTTTAAAGTATTGGCACGAAACGGTGTTAGACGCTGAGCAGAAATTGCAAATCCTACCCAACTTTCCGTTCACGTCTACGTCGCGGCTGCGCGTTTATGCGCTGTGACATAAACGAGCACATAAATTCTTTAATTAACGTAAGGCAGTTGTTGGTTCAGCTTTATCCCGCGGTCGTGCAGAGATGGCGTTCCATGTTTAACACACTATACTTTTGTCCAAATGCCGTATCACGCGCCTTAGATGTAGGAGCAGGCAGTTTTTGGGGGTGCACAGGATTTTTTGCCGATATTTCCCAAATTTGTCCGAAAAACTTTTACGCGACAAACTTTCTCCCTACAAATTTTCTGTAGCTGTTGGTACATTATAGTTTCCTGTACCATGTTTCCATAGGCTTGAAAATAGAAAATCCGGTACTTGAAATTTGGTTCTTAATATAACCCAACTGAAAAAAGTACGCTAGGTTGTTCAAGAACATTGTCAGAAGCCTGCTGGCTCAGTACTCTGAGCATCTGCCTCACGGTTCTGAGGTTTGGCGTTCCATTCACATTCCAGCTGTTACTGTCAACAAGAAACCACCCGGCTGAGGACATATATGTAACATACTCTATGGCAAAATGTGTTCATCCAAACACTATACTTAAAATTAAAAACACAGTTTTTCTGTACTGGCCTGGCATGGACTCTACAAATATGAAGTAGGTGCCCTGCAGCATAGTCGACTCCTACAGTGTACAGTTAATAAAGCACGTAAATGCCTTTTTTGCCCAACTTTTAAGTGAGTCAGTTGTTCACATACTCTTACATACTAGACCACGAAGTTAGTAGAAACAGTTTGTTGATTTTATATATATTTAATGTGGTTTTAAGACATATAAACTTTTATTTATGCACGAACTAACAAAGAAATATGATTTCATTATTATTGTTAAAAAATATCGAAACTTTGCCCAAATGTTTTGAGATTTTGCCCAAAATTTCGACAAATCCAAGCTTTTTGGGGGAGACCTTGCACACCCAGCTCCTACACCACTGCCACGCGCTAGTTGTTCGTTTGTGGACCATTTTATTGTTATCAGTGAAAGAGTTGATACTGGATTTTTGTGAACGTAATAATAGCGTAGGAATGGTGCAATCTTTCCCTCTGACCAATAAAGCTGGAAAGCATACGCTCATGCTAACACCCTTTCCCCCTTTTTTAAAACAACTTTGTTTTACGTGGTGCCGATTGTGATGTTTTTGTAACTATTGTTTGCCACGTTTTCAGTCGTTTCAAAACCATGACATTGTATCACACTTTTGAAGTGACAGACAATCATTTGCACGTTGAGTAACGTATCCTGGTTTACTGTAAACTGAAAACAAAACAGCTGGATGGCGTAAATATTCTGTAATTAAAGGTTTCTTCAAGCACTAAACTTGTGATCTTCGTATTGTTAAGGATTTTATTCGAAAAATTAAGTTCACTTTATCTTTCTGCGTGTCGAAAACTTCTCTTAGAACAGTGTTTCTCAAACTATTTTGTTCCATCGCCCCCTTTTCACTCGACACGTCGTTGTCGTCCCCCAAGCTTGATAAAGCAAACACAAGGTAGTATTTTTAAAGAATTTGATTTAAACAAATCTATACATACCATGGTCCCCAGTTCAGACTGATGGATGTGCATGGCGGCCTTCACAAAGCTTCGAAATATTGGGAGACATTTTATTGAGGTGCAGTAGCAGATCACCTCATTTAAGAATCAACAAGCGGTTTCTTTGCTTTGAGAGCATTAAGGTCACAGCCGAAATTAACTCAATGATCGTTAACTCAAGGATCGATAAGTGGTTGGTTGGGCGTTTTCGCCCCCTTTGTCTTGTTTTTCCCCTCAAAATCGCCCGCAAGTGGGGCGATTCTACCCACTTCGAGAACCACTGTCTTAGAACGTCACGTTATTAGCTTACCGGCTTAGCTTACTTCCTAACTTTTCATTAATCCGAATGTTACGGTTAGGCCTAGCATATGTATTTCAAACAAAGATGTGACGACCGTGGTTGTGTTTTTGAGCGTTTCAGGCTTAATGAAGGATGACTCGATCCAGCGAAGTGAAAGATACTCGTAATGCTTCGTCGAGTATTTTTCTGTTGGTGCAGTTGCTCGTTCATGTTTTCCTTATTATCTGCTTTAATGTACTGTATATATCACTTTTAACTTAATACGCCGCACTGTTTTCACTAATATGTAAAAAAGTGATGGAATCAAAATGACTCGCCGCCTGGTTGTTACTACATTCGAACTTAAGCCATTCTGGTCAACGCGGGCGGAGCCAGGGGTGCCATCACCCCAAAATTTTGCTAAAAATTGTTGTCAAACCAGTGGCTCCGAAAATGTCTGGCTCCGCCCCTGCTGGTCAAAGGCTTGACTTACATCGAAGTCTGGCGTCAAACTTAACCTAATTACACATCTGATGCATGCAGCGTACCGCTGAGTTGCGAAAGTGCTGTTCACTGATGACTTTCCAACCCGCGTTTCTCGGTCGAGGAGCAGCAGACCGATCAGGCTCGAAACACCTCACGGTTCTCAGCAACCTCCAATAGTTTTGCTGGTTCCCCACTAGGGCCTAACAAAGCCTGACTAGCGATGTAATCACGGCGCTTTGGCCTCAGCCCTCCTTTAGTTCGTTTCCCATGGGTGTAGCCAGCAGAATTTTCCTCTTGGACCGTTCTTGCGATCGTGTTTATTTTCTGCTATCGTTTTGAACGGGTGAATGGAGTGCATGCGTTCGGCCGTTCATATGAAGGCTACCAATTGCTTCGAACGGTTTTGAAATAATCGTTGTCATCATGTGAAAGGCTGATTGTTCAATTCGCCTCTTGTGTTCAACATATCTCTTTGTCCCCCTTGAGAAACGGACGTGTTGAAGCTTCGTGTCATAAACTATTTCGATTTTCGTTGAGATCAAGTGGTTGAGGGCTTACTTTTTGCAAATGAGAGATGTCGCCAAGTATTATCGATTCGCAGTTAGCCGTGGCACAATATTTTTTTATGCTAGTTAATATTTGATTTTAATGGTATGTCGCTTAGTTATTGTTGCGTGTTCAGTTTGTCAGTGATTATGTTGAACAACAATAAACTACTGTATGGGTTTTGCGAAGAGCTTGGCACTGCGTCGTATCCACTGCTATGCGCAGAGTCCCTACGAAAATTACCGAAAGTATGGAAAAAATTTGGTCATTTTCCAACCTGGAAAAGCCTGGATAAAAATTTTGTTTGGTCTGTTAGTATGAAAAAATAAAATGATTTTCCAGACTCCGTCTTTTGACATACATTTTAATGTTATTTTATTCAAGATTGATAGTTTTACTTTCATCGAATTAACTATTATAATGCCTGTATTTGACCTGGGTATGTCATTCGAAAAAGTTAGGTGTGGTAAAAGACCAGAAATAGTCGGGAAATTGTATTCAAAGTTGTGTAGGAACCCAGTATGAGTGTCGCAGTCTTTGTTTGTCCAGAGCGCACGATACACCAGGTAAAAAGACCATGTTAATTTCGCATCGCAGTCTCTGCGTCATTCAATTTGAGCGTGCGGCATGTTCGCATGACCTGGCTCAAGTTGAGCAGGAGTAATTCCCCGGTAAAGCTAGATTCCGTCGTTTCTTCAGTCCATGTATTCGCCTATTCCATCATCGTGTTCCATGTATTCGAACTTTCTTTGCTTGCACTACAATTGGATTATCCACCACCGGTAATATGCGTTTGATACAGGTGATGACGTAATTGGTCTGAGCGTGAGCATTCGAAAAAATGATGACCTCGTGCAACTCTGGAATAAAGAGTCCCGCGGTGCGGAAGAAAATGGCGTGTTGCAGCGTATCAAAGAGTTGGTGCCCAACGTAAATTTTGAAACCAGCTTTTACAAACGTAAGGCTTTTCTGTATGTCATACACGAATTTTCAGCAATCACCCGATCAACATCTGTTTGGCTTTAGCTGACGTTTCACTTGATTGGCTGTGGTCGCTTGGTTTACATTTTGTATGTTTGAAATGCGAACACACAACGAATTTCTAATTTTCAGCTAGGTTCAATGTCAAAATATGTGCGGTTTGTACTGAGAGCGTATAGCTCTTAATATAGTAGTTATAATTGATGTTCTAATTAATTGTATTCGGCGCATTTGACAATGAAAAACATTTCCTTGCGTTTTTTTTAAGGTAATTCCGTTTCTACAAAAGGAAGTATGCTTAACAAGGCTGGTTTTGAGATAAAGCAACTGATGAACTAATATATCATCGCAATCGTAATAGATTTATGTGGTGTCGTACGTTTGGATAAGTTAATTGTTTCTGCACCATCACCTGTTTTGTTTGGTTTTGAAATAAAGTTTTTGTTACTTTGCTGCTTGAATCGTGGAATTGTTTGTATAATTTTTTCAAGTCAGTTGCTCTAAAAAGTGTTTCACCGCCTTTTCGTTTGGCAGGTAAAATTACTGGAAGTAACTCAGTCAACATGTCGAATTAATGGCAAGTGTGTTTCTTGTTTTTCAGCGCACCAAATGCACCGAGCTTTCGACAATAATAGAGTTATGTAAGAAGAAAGGAAAAAAATTCTATACACGTCTGTGTTTTATTCTCTGCTTTGTGCAATGGCTGGGCTTTGAAGCAGCGGATTGGACCTCGATCGCCGCATAGTATTTAAAACATACGCCGCGGAATGTTTAATTCAAAGGTGACGATCGTGGACGCTTGCCACGTTATAACGAAAAAGACTGTGATCGCCTCTGCTTAAGAAGCAACTCTGCCTTCAGTAACTTCGATGCTCGAAGGCGGATTTGAGGCGCAAGATTTTTTGCAGCGTATGACGTTGCAGCCCTCCACAGCCGCGCGGTTGTACGTTACGTCAAGCTCGATTGTGCAGCCGTGAGAGTGTGGACTATCTTGCATTTCCTGACACTATTGGCAAGTCTCCTTTCGTGAAAACATTGTGACGGTGTGCAGTGGAGGTCAATCTAATGTATTCTCGTGTCATGTTCATGAGTACGCGTTGGTTATAGGCTTGTACTGCCCTTTCGACGATTTTGGTAGGCGGACATATTTTCCAATCTTGAAGTTGCTATTTCGTGTTATTAGCCTGTGACGTTATTTTTTCGAAAGCGACGCGCTATGCTTTTGTCACTCTTTTACTAATTTGCTTGTCATCTCCTTTAGCACTTTATCACTTTTGTATTGTGCGTACACTTCCATATCGTTGTCTTTCTTAAGCCATTTTTGGCAGTGGTCGGGTTCGACTGGTTGTCGCGCTGTTTCAGGGTGTGCCGGATCAGTTAAGACAACCTGTTGTGAAGCTAAGGCTTCGTTTCATACACCGCACCATTGCGCATGCTGTTCGTGTCATCTCAAGCCTGCGTGTTCTTTCTAATTTCAATGTGGATGTTACACGAAAATGCCTTCATTTTCGGCATACTGCTTCGTTTCAGAGTTAAGAAACTGGGTGTCAAAGCATGAACAAGTGACATGAACTGCCAGTGTTCGGTGCGCATTAAATGCTGGCAAGGTCCTAGCTGTTAACATTCTGCATTTTTCTTTTTGAAGTAACTCAACTCAGTCAATAATCATCGACAGATCTCTGCTTGACGCCTGCTTCGAGCCCGTGCGTCTGACATGTGGTTTTAGTAGCTTGTAAGTTTCAAATTTTCAATTACGAACTCAAAAGCTTCGAGCGTGCGATAACATCTTCGATAGCTTGACTTGCTATACCTTTGATGTTGTCGCTGGTCATCGTAACTTGCAATTACAGTGCACTGCAGTTTCTACGATTTATAATTCCAACAAATCCGTTCAAGACGCTCACGCGTGTGGATTTTTCCTGCATTGTCCAAATCAATAGTGGGTTCGTGTTGTTCCGTTGGTCGTCCAAGCAGTCGTGTTCTCTGTTGATTGAGGAAGGCACATACCTTCTGCAGAAAAACAAGACTTCACTGGGGCTTGATTTGTACACATCGAACAAGGATTTATTTTTCTGTTTCGATTGTGAATTTTTTTGGTGTGTGCGCGAAAGGAAAGTTGCTAACTTGTGCTAACTGACGGGAAAAACGAGTTTAATGCAAATAGTTCCTAACAAAGCAGCATGCTATGTACAACATTGCGTTTAAAGCTAAAATTTGTTCCCTTTTCAAAGTAAAATCCAGTATTTTGCGTATGATTTTTGTTGATTTAGATTTTTGTCATTTCGCATTGTCTCTGTACATGAGTGAATGCCGAAAGGAATACATTATGCGACCAACAATAAGTTGGCGCTTGTTTTCTGTTAACATAGTCTGAATTTGTTTGAACAGGTCAAGTTGCTGAGTGGGTTGAGCGCGCACCCCTAAATCTGGTAAACTGGGTTCAATTCCAAGTCGAATCATACCGAAGACTTGAAACAGTACTTGCGGCTTTTCCAGTCTAGTGTTCGGCGGTAACGCGTGGGTGCAAAAAAGAATAACAAGCGGTGCTGCCATGGACGTGCCACCAACGCAGCATTCACTGTTTTTTTCGGTAATAGACGAATCTTTTTGAAATGATTGAAAAAAATTTAGTAAATTTGCTCACGATGTCCAGAAACGTATGCTAGTGAGTAGTGAATGCTGTTACGGCGGGTTTAAATACTATTATGGGTTAAATGGCGGAAATATCTCAGCGAAAAAAACAGCATTCACTACGAAAGGAGCCGAGTTACCCAAGGAACAACGCCGATAGAAATGGACGCCGCCGACCACTCGTGCTACTCCGAAGTGAGTAAAAACCCGAGGTATAATGAAACAACTGTCTGAATCTTGGACGTGAGGCTGTGTTGGTGTTAAATGGTGTGAAACGCCTCGCTGCAACTAGAAAAGAAGTCGGATTTAAGTCGCCCACGTTTAGGGGTGTCTGTGCAAAAGGTTCACTCTGGGTCGTTGCCTGTAGAGCAGCCATTATGTCGCCCCATCCCCTCTACTTGAAAGTATTGCCCTATACTGGAAAATGGGTGGCGGCCTGTTGTCTTCCGTTGATAGCGTCCCTCAATTTTTTCCCACCACCAACCCAAAGCTGGCTGCGCTTGGCTCTGGTGTGGCGAGGTGATTACGCAACATATAAGACTGAGTTCGTGACAACAATGGAAGAGCACCTGGTCGAGCTGGGTACTCTATTGCTGTCTGTGGAGAGTGTCAATCCGGAGGTTGCAGGTTCAGCTGTGACTTTGGTTGGTTATTGCGGCTGCAACAAGGGTGTTTGATTTAGCTTCGCTCCTAAACTGTTCTCGTCTTCGAGGTGGAGTATGTAGCCTTGCCAATACTGTACATGAAATAACGCACAAACGCCGAAAACCGTGTGGTGGAGCGCGTGGTCTACTACAAGTTGCATGATCAGGACGTAGCAACAAGAAATGCAAAGGCTGAATTGCAGTTAACATTCAGGATTTGGGTTTAAGGTTAGCCTATAGGCTGCAGTATTTGCCTGTATCAGTCCCATATTGCTATTTTGCTTAGTATGCTGTATTTAGTGCTCATTTAACTGCCTAAACTGGAGTGGATTTCTGGTTTTCATAATGTGACTTTAGAAGTTGTAAACCAAGGATCACCAACCTTTTTGAAGCTGAGAGCTAATTCTTGTGCTCAGATTAATGCAAAGAACTACCAGTTGGATACACACTTCTGAAATGAAAATGTTGCTCAATTTATCTTTAAATTATTTTAGTATCAAAAATCAAGATATTCCGCAATGTTAAGACACTGTTCACGCCAATGTTATCTTTAGAACAGGCCCACGGGCGGTACCATGGCCAGCTCGAAATTATTGGGAGGACCAAATATTTTGACTTTCAGCGAGCTGCAGTATTTTGTTTGGGACAATACCTCACAAAGCACAAAACGACAAAAATTCTAGAATTTGAGAAGAATGTCCCCCTGGCTACGCCTATGCCCGCGGGCGACCTGGCGTCCCCGCGAGCACCACGTTGGTGACCCCTGCTGTAAACGTTGAAGTAAGTTGCAGTGTTTTAAGTAGCCTATAACGCATTGCAGTGAAGATTGCCTAATGTGGAAGGCTAAGCTATATGCAGCGTATTAAATTGCCTCCTTTCCCTCTCCTTACTTGAGACTTGACCTATTTGCAGCAATGTAATATATTCTATGCTCATAGGGTGAAAATGAATTAGATCAAGGGAGTACGCAAGGGGGGGATTTTGGGGTTAAAGCCCTCCCTTGAGCTTGATATTTTACAAAACTTTATTACCTGTGCAAAGTAAATTAATTGGTTTCGCATACTTTTTACTTGTTAATTTGCCGACTTAATGCAAATACCACGGAATGAATTTGCATGCAAATTTCAAGGAACATTGTAAATGGGCCAAAAAGTAAAAATGAGTTGTTGGTGGGAGTCAGGGTTATCGTTTGCATCCAGAAACCATCTCACCACTTTTTGCAGACCTTTCGTACAATACGCGTGTTTATGATTGTGTTCCGCGATAGTTCACTTTATGCGAAACAATTGTCTTTATTTTGTCTGCTATGGCTGAGCAGCGCAATGCTGACCGCATTGGCTACATTACCAAATTGTGTAACATAATAAAACTGTTGCACGAGCTGATAAACAGCAGTTGTCAACATAGAAGCATTCCCGCATTTGATAACGTCTCAGCAGGGAAAAGGAAAAAGAAAAGTTTGCTGGACTTCTATACATAACAAAAAATCGAAAGTTTTCTTGCGTACTTTATGCGCATGCTCAATTCTTTTGTAGTTTAGCAAGACTCGATCTTGCAAACCGGGGTGTGCGTTACACAGTCCAGACCAAGGGCGTACGCAAGGGGGGGGGTTGGGGTTAAAACCCCCCTTTGAGCTTGATATTTTACAAAATTGTATTACCTGCGCAAAGGAGATTAATTGTTTTCGCATACTTTTTGCTTGTTAATTTGTCGACCTAATGCAAATACCACGGAATAAAGTTGCATGCAAATTTCAAAGAACATTGTAAATGGGCCAAAAAGTAATAATTATGTTTTGGTGGGAATTCGGGTTATCGTTTGCGTCCAGAAACCACCTCACCACTTTTTGC
>JGI24021J15306_10005056_pt1 | contig 15543 bp, 11 predicted proteins | sample Ectturendosymbi1_FD_15306 | JGI IMG/M metagenome (IMG submission 15306)
TGTTTGTTTATTGTATCCATGATGTAAGTGTGTAAATGTTAGATATGTATTTGCAGAATTTTCTTAGTAGTTAGCTACTTTACACCTACTAAGACTAATTACAAATGAAAAATCTGTGCAGATTTTTTTACTAGTATTATATGTTCATTGAAATGCAACTTATTGTGGTTCAGATTTAAATGTCATTGAATTGCTTCCAATATGACTTATTCCTGTTGTAAGTTCTATTAATATCAGCTTCTATTGCAGAACGTTCAGGATTTCCTAGTATAAAAACTACAAACCTGTCATGAAAAGCTAGCAATACGTGCTTTGCTACAGTAGATTTGTGTCACTCTCCAGTTAATTCAGTGTATTGGAAGATCTGTTTTTGATAATGTTTTGTTAACCTTGCTTACAGGAATTTTTTATCAAGAATGTGTACTTTCTTCAGTGAAGACTAAACACAGTTGAAACAGGGATGCAAAATTTTCCGTGAATGTTAGTAGTGCACAGAAATTTTTAGTACGCACACATCAGCTTTGCCACACAGCATTCATATGCATAAAGTATAAAATGTAAAACAAAAAGCGTTCGCGCACTCCAAGGTTCTGTCGCGTGGCGCGAGTGCGCCATTTTTGAACCCCTGAGTTAAGACGCTTCCTCTAGGTCAGTGCTTCTTCATTTTTTTCAGTTTCGTTCACCCCTGTCATCGATTGCTGCATTTCCATTCATCCTATGGTGAACGCAGGGTCGATTTGACAACCATAACTATATACAATGTGATTAATGAGTTCGATTTTTGTACAAGACCTACTTAAGCTAAATGTTTCCTTTAAAGACAACCGAATCCGCCATCACCCGCCAAGAAATGCGAAGCTACAAAAGCAACAAATGTAGTCATCCGATGTATTTTAACGAGCGACGACACAGAACCTGAAAACTCCGGGCTCAGTGAAAATCAAAACTCGGACCTCTACCACTCCAGACCCAATAACAAAAGCAGAAAAAACGATAGGAAACTCCAAATATTTCCAACAGAGAGCCGTTTAGTAATGACTGCGCTGCTCCTGAACTTCAGTGTTCAACTTTTCTAACTGCGAATGAATCAATTCCTGCAATGCCACCCTCATGAACGAGTCAACGCATTTTACTTTTTAGTTTTCAGTTCGACTAAACACGAAAATTCTTTCTTTGACATGTACATAAAAGTGATGATCACCAGTTTTTGCAAGGCTTTTATGCAATTTCCTTATACTCTGGGGATTCAAACAAATGAAGACAGTAATCCCCATATGTTTTGAAAGAGAAAAATTTTGCCGAAGGGATCTTATTTTCAACGCTAACCTGCTTTTATAAACCTGGTTCTTTAAACTGCGAAAGCTCATGAAGCAGGCGTGTCTTGATCGATTTTATATATGGATTCAGATTTACTTTCATCACAACAAAATGTATTTTGTACGTATTTCTTAAACATTCTGTATGTATTACCTGAGATATAAACGCGTATTAGATGTTGGAATCAATGCCAAAGTGGTAACCGAACAAGTATCACAAATAGGCTACTGCTGTGCTTCGACTGGTAAGGTCTGCACTTCAACTAATAATGCTGCACTGATCAGTGGTCATGTGTCTGACTTTCCCTCGATATTGAGAATGAAATGAAACTTGTGAAAGTGCTTCGATTCTAGCTGATATCATTCGCACAGGAGTACACAACTCTCATGCAGGGGCGTAACGAGGCGCAATTCCCCAGGCGCCGAGTCACTGTGGGGGCACCGAAAAGTCCCAACAATGTTACAAGCACTTCCTTCAATACAGTACATTTGCTTCCAAAATACCTCAGTTTCGAACATGGGGGCGCCAAACTTGCTTCTTGCCCCGGGCGCCAACTAACCTCGTTACGCTCATGCAAAGCACAGAAAGGTTCCCTCACTCGAGTGAGTAAAATATGACATCTCTGGGTTAACTCTGTCCCTAATACGTCATAGACGCTTTTTCTGAAGTGAAAGTTCATGACTGCTGCAGACGTAAAGTTACAACGCTTGAAGTTCGCAGTTTTACTCCCGATTGCTGATATGCGTTGGGTATAGAACCAAGATAAATGCACGTCACCAGAGCATTAAAAAAATAGAAAGAAAAGTTTCATTCGCCCCTCTTTCAATCACCCTTGCAAAACTTCATTCAGCCTTGGGCGAACCATTCACCCGGTTAAGAAGCACTGCTCTAGGTTTTGATTACTATTGTCTTATACACAAGCTAACACTTCATTGAAATGTTATTGATAAACGTTTGCTGCGCTGCACAGCCTACACCTTCAATGTATTAACACGTGTGCTCTCCCAAATACTGTGGAAATCGATTGGTGTGAAGTACCACTTCAATATGCCACAGCATTAGTTAAGGATGCATCTCATTGAATGGATATTCTTTTGTGAACAGTACGTTAGGTTTCTTTATGAGAGTAGCCACATAGGGTTTGGTTGATTCTGCCATTTGTTTATTGCTGCACACGATGATTACTTTGCAGTAGCTCAGCAAATGGGTTGGAAAATAGTTCTGAAAAAGGTGGAGACAATCTTCGTCATCTGGTGTTTCATTCTATGACGAGCGAGGTTTGATAATGTTGTTTATATTTATTTATTGATCATTATAGGTACATTGACTTGTTTGTAGACTGTCATTTCCTTTACCGCTGGTGAAGTCCGATGTTTACGGCATGCTGGGGGCTGCTGTTCGTGAAAATGATGTTGCGATATATCTGAGTGTTGTCGTTTTCCATCGGTGACTTATACTTGTGTAAGGTAACGAAAACTCACCGAACAACTTGCTTGGCATCGTGCTTTTTATTGGTGAATATTCGATTGTCGTTCGTGGTGACTGAACACGGATTTTGTATTAAACTGCAGGAACAGCTGCGGCAAGATCTGTTGGCTGATGAATTACGCAAGGTGTCAAATCTTTTAGTTGCTTTGTGCTTGACACAAGTTTGTTTTGAATTTATTTTTATTTGCATGACTCTTAGTTTTCTGCGATCTGCATGGTTACTATTGCTTGTTGTGAAATGGGGAATCTTGCAGATGCATACACACCCGTACGAGACGTGTAGGTAAATTTCCTTTCCGCAACTGGAAAATAGTGAGAAAGGTCGCTAAAACTCAGGTAAACAGCTTGTTTGCCGTCCCAGATAAATTGGCACTCGTTCGGCTGTGGGTACATACCATTTTGTTGCTGTTTTTTTCGCTGGGACACATTGGTCATTTTTTGCTGAAACATTTCGGTCGTTTGTCTCACAGCTGTATTAAAACTTGCTGTAGCAGTGTTACAGCCTATATTTTCAGACATTCTGACCGAAATGACTTAATCTTTTTCGGTCATTTCAAAAGAATGACCGTAAAAAACAGTTTTGTTGACATGTATCAAATTCGTGATGTTTTATTAACTAACTCTCTATTAACTATTTGTTCATTGCTGTGCAGTGTTTATTACTGTCCACCGACGTTAATCTATGGATTTTAACTTAGAATAATGTGGTATTTGTTGTGGTCCTGCAGAAAATATGCGGTTGCTTTATCACTTTGAAGTTGACTAACGAAGTGGCAACGCGCTACACATTTATTTAACATAATAAGATGGTTTTGCTAACATAGCATTTACTCTACACACAGCAGCACCAGCAGACTTTGTTGGACATTAATGCATGCGAACGATATTTGAAGTTTTACAGTCCGTTCGTAATTTTAGTGGACATACTTTGTCGGCACTGCAGCTGCTCTCCTCATTGATTACTTGCATTTTAATGATGCGTGTAATTATCACCTTTGAATATGAAATTTGTGTGTCGCATGTTTTCTGGCCAGTACTCAATTACTTTCTATAATGGCTTGTGTGAGATTGACTACCCGTACTCCAGGCCCGAAAAATACAAAACAAGGGGCAACGACAGAAAAAAATGTGGAAGCTGTCGGCCAGTCGCGTGCGTGCTACTCAGCAAGATACGTGGCACGAACTGAACTTGGTTCCAACCGAGATCGCCAAGAGGTACCGATATAGTCCGCGTAAAGGCGTGTGGACGGAAGATGAAGTAAAAATCAAAGTGGAGGAAAAGGTTTGGATTAAAATGTATGCTATTTTTTTCACTAGTTCCGAAACTATCAGTGGAAACGTTTGTTGTTTCAGTCATTCAACAAAGGCGCGATGAGGGAATGTTTCCGAGCGTAAGTGATTCAACTTTATTACATCTTCAAATCAACACCTTCGGTGCGAATTGACCCGTGTGTGTGTCACACGATCAAATGCGACGGGAGTAGTTTGACCCGTATGTGGGTCATCAGATCCTCATCGCGATAACTTTTCACGCACTAGGCTTTTTGCAACGAAAATCTCCACAAAGATTCTTCATATCTGGACACAATAATATTGAAAATTTCATGCAAATTGACCGCAAACTTTTTGGGTTATGTAGTTTTGCATCAAGCCCTCTTTCTAGGCTAGGCTACAAGACCTTTTCAAAAAAGTGAGGTGCGAACAGTTGTTTCGTAAATCCCAATAACGTTTTTCGAACTCGTTTGTTTGCAACGAAAGTTTACAATGATGTTCTCCATACCTACCGCATAACCCTGCAAAATTTCAGGTAATATGAATAAGAACCTTTTTAGTTATGCGATTTAGTATGGACCTACTACACTTTTTGCTAAACCCTATGTCCTGACATTTGTTGCGTATAACAGAATAACTTGTTTTGCAATCGTGTTTCTGCAAAGAAAATTTCGACAAATGTTCTTCATACCTATGCGCATCCCTGAAAATTTGAAGTAACATTGAAGAAAACCTTCGGAGTTAGGTGCATTGGGATCGGAACTACTCCAGCGCGTAGGCTACAAATCTTTATCCTATTCAGCAGGGTTGACAAGTTACGTATTGCAACATAACTATTTCAAACTAGTTTTTTGCAACAAAAAGTTACAAGAATGTTCCTCTAACATGTATGCATCTCTCCGGAAAAGTTGAGTTCAATTCATTAGAAGCTTACCGAATTATTTTTTAATCGAGCAACTGAATCTGTTCACAGCGCATCGGACAGCTGTTGCTGTGCGTGGCTAGCAACGCGCTTACGTAAGAAATTTGTGTTCAGTAAGTTGTTCAATTGGAACGCAATAACTTTTCTCATGCTTGTTTTTTGCAACCAAATTTTAGACGAATGTTCTTCGTATGAAAATGTATCTTCCATTAAAATTTCAGGTAAATCGATAAAGTGCTTCATTAATGTACTTTCTGATCGGAACCACTCAAGCGCGTAGGCTACAAAACGTAATCTACTTGAGTAAAACACCATAACTTGTTTGAAATTTATTTGTTTGCACTATAAATTCACTTGGGTGTTCTTCTGATGTTTGTGAATCTTCAAAAAAAATTTGAGGTCAATCCTTTAAAAATTTGTCGAGTTACTGATTTTTTAATCGAACAACCTGACTCCTGTTCACCATGCTGTTGCTGCGCCTGACTGGTAACACACTTTTCCAATTAATTTGGGTTCAGTATGTTGTTGTATAAGACAAAATAACTTTTTTGTGCTTGGTATCATGCAATCAATTTTTACACGAATATTCGTCTTGTGTAAATGTATCTTACCTGCAAATTTGAGGCAAATCGGTCGAGTACTTTTTGAGTTAGGTGCTTTTGACTCTAGCTATTGAGCAAAAACAACCCAAAAAGCGTTCCGCACCGCTCATAGAATTCACGTCGCGCCGAAGGTGCTAATCAAATAAACCTCAATGAGTACAAGCATTGATTAAGAGTATGGCGTTTGATTTTGACAAGTCCATCCGTTCTGTGAGTTCGGTGGTGGCTATCGATTTGTAAATAAGAGGATGTGCAGCAAATTTTTCTGTAGTTTAATAGTTTGGTTCTAGCTGCGTGTGATATCGGTTCAACGTTTTTGCTCGAATCTGTTGGCATCCGAATACCTATTTTATGGAGAAGGTTGCATTCTTTAATGAACCTGCGGTCCCTTTACGCAGTTTACTCAGATCGGTATGATTTTTTGCGCTGTGTTACCTAAAGTTGCTGTTGAGCCGAAAATTATAACGGTATAGAATTCGGCGTGAAGAATTGTTTTTACAACTTGTCAAGCATTAATAATATGTGGATTTGAATGCAATTGTTTTACAGTGCTGCAAATCGATTTACTGAAGTTGTGCTATTTAAAAATTTTGTTAACGTTGTGCAAGTGATAAAAATCGCGTTGAATTTCAATGAAATTACAGAAAGAAGTTGTCAAATTTCGTTTCATCACAAGACTGGACCACAGCTACAAATTGTGTTGTCAAGCGTTACATGGATGAAGAGACAGTCACACGTAAAACGTTGTTTGAAGACGTTAGGCTGCAAATGGACGCAAAGCTGTGGGGAGAAGAATACAACAAGCACCATCCACCAAAAAAAGTGTGTTAAGTATAAGATCGCGTGTGAATGTGACTGGCTCATGTCTGCCTACACTTTTGAACTCGGATGCCAAGCAATGCAGAGGCAAATTTCGTATTTGCGGAACGTGGTATCACATGGAACGTATCAACACATGTCGCAGCAACGACATAAAAAGCAGGCTTCTTCGTAACTACGCTTGTCAAGTTTCTTGAGCTCCCGCTTTTGCCGATGACCGATTTACTAAATTCTATCAATTTTTTTGCTAAAAAAAGTTGAATTCTTCTTTTTCCAATCTTGTATCGAAAGTTCGGGACCCAATTAAGTAACTGACTGACCTGTCAACCTTGCACCCGAGGATAAATTGTAGAATTCCTACGCCACTCTTTCAGTTGTCTGGTCATTTTATGGAATGTTACGACTCCACTCAAAGGCACCGGGTGGTCCAGGTTGAGAGTAATTTGATTTGGGCTAAAGAAGGGTAATTTTGCTTATAAAGTGCTCTGCAACCTGCTGTCAAGGATTATTGAACTGCAATTGCTTGCTAGGAAAGTAGTCGCACGATCTTGAAGATACGTGATCGAAGTGTGAAAGCGCAATGTTACTAGATTCTAGAAGGATGCGATGTAATTGCTTTACATATACTGTACACGCTAAATTTTTATAGGTGTGATTACAAGTGCGTATGTGTTTCTCAGATGTATTGTGTATGTTAAGCAGATCGTCTGATAATCTTAACGAAAACCCAGCGTTAGCCCTGCAGCTGGTTACCTCGGTTTTTCTTCGCTCAAAAACGTTGCAACCTGTAGTTGCTATCTGTAGGGACACTCGATGGTGGACAGACCACTGACTTCTACGTAAACCTGAGAGTGAATGTCTAATGGCAGATTATATTTCCATGGCGATCTCATACAGATCGAACACTTGCAAATCACGAGTTTCTCACTAGGATTCAAGTCGCCGTACATGGTTAAGTTTTTCACACGTTGATCGTCGCTTGCACATTAGCAATATCGCTGAGGTGTCGGTGTCGCAACAGGTGGACATCATGCAAATGTGCGTGATCGAAATGATCAATCGTCCCGGAAAACCTTTGTTTCATTTGGAAAACTTCATCGAAGGAGAATATGTCAAATACAATTCCAACTCTGGCTACGTGTTTGATGACGACGCGAGAGCGACTCCTCAGGTATGAGAGACTTTTCTCACTCGATTATTTAAAACACCCTTTTTTATCATTTTGTTAAAGAAAGAAAAAAATGGCACAATTCAACCGGTTCATGGCGATGTTTTGATCAACGCTCCAAAAAATGTCCGACTGTAAAAGTTACGACATGTTGAGAAGACCTTGCTTTTTCGGTGAAGACCGAATTCGGAGAAAACACTGCTTTGTATGTTCGGTTTTGGGGGGTTGCTTTTAAGCTTTGTTCCGGATACTGAATTCACACGATATTAAAGTAACTCATAAAAACTAAAATTTGCGATCTGAAATGAACGTTTCCAAATAAACTTTCCGCAAGTGCGCATGTCTCTTACTGTATCGAACGGGAGAGTCTCCAACACACTGTCTGAATTGGTCTCAATTTAATGCGAATGGAAGAAGCAGATTTGACATGAATCTGATCTCAAACCAATTGTCCGATCTGATGTCTGATCTCAAACCAATTGTCAGATTTGACATGAATCTGATCTCAAACCAATCTGATCTCACACCAAAACCAAATCTTCAAAACTGTGCGTATGCCTCCTACAAAAAATATTTCGTGGTTCTTCAAATTTTAACGGTCAATTTCGTTGCGCCGAGGTTTTCATGACTGAGATAAGCTGATGTCTGGCGGACAGCATTGGTTCCGAAAAAGACGCAAAACTGTCATCTGTTGTCATGTGCCGCCCTTGCTTTGTATGACGTTTTACTTGCTCATGTTTCTGCTCGACGTCAGGCTTTCAGTCATTTCACATTCGAGTGCTCTCAACATCGTCTGATAGTGGTCGATATACAGGGAGTGGGAGATTTGTGGACGGATCCTCAAATCCACACACACAAGTATGTTGTCTGCTGGCTGAGTGACAATGTGCCCTCAGATTTGGACTGACGGTGGCTGGTTACCTTTTTATGTTTTTCCGCTTGATGCATTGGAGTGGTTTTGTTGAACCTGGCAAAAATTGGTTCGCTGATTGTGTTACGCAAAGAACAGCCGTGCAAACGTCAACCCGCTGAGAATGTGAAACAACTTTCTGCCGTTGACAAGAATCCGTGTTCTTTTGAAATTCGACGTATCGATCTCTCAGATCTACTGACTTGCCTTGAGGTGATGCGAGCTAAACGCGAAAGGCCTTCTTTTGTCAGTTTAACTTCACAAGAAAGGTTACTGCATTGTCACAGGTATTATCAAGATTTCAGTGTAACGGGTAGCGTCGTTTTCCTTGTATGCTGACAGAGGATAGCGCTAGGCGAAGAATTCTTCCTTCCTGTTTGTCGCCAGGCACCTGTTGGTCGAGTTTTCGTTGCCGGCATAGATTTTGTCTGACTTGCCCCTGTGTGCAACGTGGACATGCTCGTCAGTGCTCGATACGTACGTCTTGACTTGTTTGTTCGTTGAAGTGTGTATCTTCACACTCTTTTTCTGTTTCCAGGAAATTACTCCAGGATTTTTTTACCTGTAGGGGCACGGAATATGGCGATGGCAACCTCGGAACCAAAGGAATGGCCTTGTTTTTCTTTTCACATACGTGCAATAGCATCTGTCAAAGTCTCCATCTCTCCGCCTTCGATTTATCTCACCATGAAATAACAAACGACAGAAAATCGTCGTGTGCCACAGTAAGTTGATGCCGAGCGCTCGCCGATAAAGTGGTCGAGTCTGAATTTGAAGATGGAGGTCACCTAATGGTGAAGTTGTGTTTGTTAGTATGAGCATTCATTGTTGGCTTGACTGCGAATCTCACCCGTCAGCTGACTGGCAGTTGTAAATACATCGATATTTGCTAATTACAATCCTTGTGAGCTGGATGAATGAAGTGGAAGGTTGGTAGATGTTTTGCCTGAAGATGACAGCAGTTTTTCAACTGCTTGCATTGAAGAGCTCATAGTTTATAGCTGCCATCAACTATAGACCAGGGGTTGCTAACCTTTATTCTCTCTTACATCTCATGATAAATTTAAAAAATAAAATTTACCCCAACAGTTTTTTTACTTTTTTATTTTNATAAATGCATATGAATCAAGTGACAAAAACTTTTGCTGCAAATAATTAATACAAAGTCCTGGGACTAATTGCATTGCGTCTAAAAGAACTAGTAAAAACACACAAAAAATGTTAAATTTCTCTTTTGTTAAAAGCTGAGGTCTTGATTATGGATAATGCAGCAAACTTTGCTGAAGTAAAACCCGACAGTGTACTGGAGTAGTGAGCAGTGGAAAGAACGTAGAGCTAAAATACCAGCCCTGGTCATTCAATTTCCGTCACTAAAAACTATTGCGAGTGAATTTAAAACTAAATCCGACTTCACCAAAGCAGTTTCTTTCTTCAGCGCCGGGGAACGTTACCCACCGGTTACGAAGAGCCATTGTCTCCGTTGATAAGGAACTCACTCGACTTGTTCAAAATCTTGGAGGAATCGTCATCTTATCTGCCACCGAGATCTGGCGAAGGTTGGTATGACAACCATGTTGATTGCCGCGGCGTTGCTGCTGCATCTCGTTGCATGGAATTGCAGGCGCAAAATCAAAACTTGATAGAACTGAGACTAGCTAAAATTTCGTAAAGTCCCTTCGGCACTAAATACAAAGTATCAAATTGCAAGTTTGAGATCGGCATTCTGATGTAAAATATCTTTAACCGCTGTCGCATAATGATGAAACTGGCAGTTGCTCATGATGCCCACTTTCCTACTTGATCACTGGTTCCCAGCCTGAACAGAGGTAAAAGAAATACCATTATAAACCCCCCCAAACCAGTATACATATTAAGCGATTCAGACTTAGAGCGTTTGGATCAGGCCTGCTGATCATGCATTCCAGTAGCGAGAAACTTTTCTGCAATCGCTTCCCACGCATTTTTTTCGCTTGTGTTGCGGATCAACTCCATTTTCCTCCCGCAATGTTAGGTTCCAAGTTTTGCGACATGAACTTAGCAATCCTGTCCTGAACGGACCGTGTTACAAGCTACGCAGTAAACGTTTCATGTGAAACGATCTCTTTTTTAAATCAGTTGTAAGATTAACGGCTTGTTACTGAGTTCAACACCCATCCGTACCTCAGATCCCAAGCCCCAATAATACTATGGAAATCACCAAGGTGTCTACAAAATATTCCAAAAGCGCTAAACACGAGTAAAAAAATCGAAAGCAGTTTAGAGTGGCAAGTGACCGATAATGTAGCATTGCATGAAACGCAACGAATCAAAGTGCAGTTTCGCTTTTCAGAAGGCTGCCTTTCGCATGAAGGAAGTTCTACACTGCATTGTGGAAGAGCTTCCTCTGGCACGGAAGTTGCCGTTTGCTGGGCAGAGTCAGATGCATTTTACTTACTGTACTTTCTTCGTGCTGTCTGTGGCCCACTCTATCTTCAACAGTTTTGCTACCAAATCACCACAAACATTCACTAAGAACGTTTAAACGCAGTAAAATGAGCCTTTGTTACCCGCTCTACCTCAGCAATTTGCCTGAGCGACTCATACTTTATTATGCGAACCAAAAAACCGATGTGTGATATGAGGAAGTAGATTATATCTACGTAATGGTACTGTTGTGAAACTTCTAAGGAATTTTGACATCAGTCACGATGTTCGGCAGTGACGTACCTAGGGTTTCCCGCCCCCGGGGACAATGTCAGTTTGGGCGCCCCCACCCCCCCTGTTCGTGGGTACATACATGCGTAGAGTGAGTTGGGAGTAAAGGAGCATCAAAAGCTGAATCGGACCCCGCAAATAGTTGTTTCCAGACCCGTCTAAAAACTTCNTATGAGTGTGACGTCATGGAACTGACGTCAGTACCTTTGAGTCGTGGAAATCGTGTACTATCGTAGAGTCAACGTTTTGTTAACCTTGNCCTATAGCTCGCTGTTGCGAGTTATGGGGAATGTAATCGCTTCGCGTGAAGCTATCCCCACTTTGAAATTTCAGTCACGATTGAACATTCAAACTGTTGTATTGCTAGAATCCAAATTGCGATAAGACATTCGGTTTGTAGCGACTAGTGAAACAAAATGAAAAAATTAGGGAAAAAGTTCCCTATTCATCTGCAAAAATCTGCATGAGTTTAAGCACTCCCAGAGTTTGACTTTTAGAACGTTGTAAAGGACTAAGGGCAGACTCACGAGTACTAAAAGAGGACAGACAGAAAAAAGCATATGAAAACCTGAAGGTAAATGATTTGATACAAGACAACTAGGTAGACAAATATAGAATTGCAAAATTCCAAAACATTTTTTTGGATATAATACTCTGAAAAGTTAACAGAAAATGAAAGAAACACTGCGATGTAATGCTTTAGTTATAAGTATCTAACTTCAAAGACAAAGTTTTCTTGCCCTTACTGCTGCAAATTTATCAATTATTTCGGAAAAATACTGATTTAATTCAAATGCGTCACATGCAGGGGGGATATTAGAATTTAGGGGCCCGAAGCAAACTTTCAGAAAGGGGCCCCAAAACAAGTTGTTGTTTTGGCGCTTTTGCACATAATTTTTGCTTTATTTTGAAAAATTGATGACTTGCTTCAAAGCTCATTAAATGTGACTCTGGAGCGGTTCGTAATTTGCAACCAAAGAAGAAGCTTATTCCACAACAATAAGCTTTTCAACAAAACAATGCAGAAACTAAGTGCGAAACTCACAAAGGGGGTACAGCATCTCTGAAAAAGGGGAGGTTCGAGGCGACCACCTTGTTCGCCTCCCCTAATATCCATCCCTTGCTTGCTAAACATTAGATTTCTTGTCGTATTTCCACAACATACTGTAATTTTCATGGCTGTTGTGAAAGCATGCACAGTGGCATATACTGCATGCTAAGGTTTCCAGGTCCTGATGGACCAAAAATGCCAAACCGTATATCAAAATATGCCAAATAGCTTCAAAACAAGCCGGAACAGGCTTTTTTATTATTGCGCAAAATTGAGCGCCAACTTGCGCAGTACCTACTTAGCTTTGCAAAAAAAAGTTTGTGATCAATATTTGTTGGCTCCTGAGACTTCAATACTTCTGTCTTAATTTTGACGTGCATGAATATAGTTTCCACCAGGGCCGCAACCAGGAGTTAGGCAACCGGGCAATTGCCCCCCCGAAATTTTCAAAATCATGTTTGGTTGATAGATACAACAACAGGTTACAACCATTTGCCCCTGACAAAAGTTAAAGCACAGAAGCTGAAAGGCATCATCATAAAACGAAAGTCGACTAGTTACATTCAGTCAGTGTTAACTATTGGAAGGGCGTCGTTTTGTGTATTCTTCTGGAACTGTTTGAGAGACTTCGTTCGGTTTTGTTTTCTGCCGCGTTGCAAAACCAATGTGTGCTGTTAAACAACTACAGCTGTTGATACACCGACGAAACCTTGTAGCTTGATTGCTTTTCATGTTTGATGAGCTAAATATATAGTTGATCAAGCGTCTTGCGATCATATGGGCAAACAGCAGAGGAGAGCGTGTGTCATGTCGCATCCGTATCTGTCGTGCTCACCTTCTGAGTCTGCAAAATTCGAAGGTCGACTGCCACAGGCATCGACTGCATTGTGTTCACGTAACGCTGGCTGATGTTGAACAGGAAATGACGATTTGTACGCGTTGCAAGAGGAAGAGGAGGAAATGGAAAGCATCGGAAGCAACGGCCGAAGTTTCAAGAGGTCTATTTCGAAAACCTTCAGCTCCGAAGATGACTGGGATGCTTCCTCGAGCGGATACGGTTCTGTTCGAATCGCAAGAACCATCAGCGAATTGTCGGACCATGCGGTACGTTCAGTAAAGTCGTTAAAATTCTGCTAGAAAATGCGAACGATCTTTCAGTATGCAATGCCCAGGCAATACTTCCAAACCTCCGGCGTTCACCGCGCTTTTGTCATGTTTTTCTTTACCGTAAAAACCAACATTGCTCTGTCGAAGGGCAAACGGACGAATGACAAAATACAGTATGTAACCCATTGCCACGCCATGGTGAGAAATAAGCCCAAGTTTCGGGAAAAGCTAATTTGATATACTTGCAAAATAACGGAAAATACGCAACGAGGTAACCAAGACAACCGTAGTTTGTTTTCAAGTACCTCGGTATACAAGTGTCTTTAATTAATAATTATAAGAGTTTTCAAAACAGCGGCGATTTCCGCAGCATTTTTGTGACAGTTGACGAATGGACGCAGAGTTTCTAGAAAACAGCAAGGAGCCAACTTAGTGGTATACATCAAGTGTTTTTGTGATGATTTGGCATATTTTTTGTTAGTTGATAGTATTCGTCTGTTACCGGAAAGTTGTTTTATTCTAATGTCTACGTTGCTAGGACGGGCAAACACCTTTGCCACAGTTAGTCACAAGTTGCGTCAAAATTTACAGTAAGAAGGTCTGTGCCTCACAAAATATTTCTATTTACGTATGATATCACAGGTCGCTGTTACTCGGGAAATTTAACATGACAAGGAAAGTTAGAAATAACTAATGTGGCCAAAACAACACATTTTTACTTTCGTAGTCGTGTGTCTACATTGATTTTTGGCGGATAGGTTAATTTTTCTGCAAGTTCATTGTTCAAGGCTTATACGATTTCATGTTTTTGTTAACTCAGTAGCTTTAACGCCCGCGCGCGCCACTTAATTGGATCGCCAGCAGATAGCGTTAGAGAGCTAATCGAAGCATCAAAAGATGCCGTCTTGTACTTTTTCGATTTCTAAAAAATTGAGTACGTTTGGTTTTGGATTTTGGGAAGCAGCGTGACGTCATGAGGTAAAAGGGTTGTCAAAGGGTTTCCAGTGCTAATTTGCCCGTTTTCAGAAAAGAAACAAGACGAAAATCCACACCTTTTGAGGCCTTTATTGACTCTTTAGCGTAATCGGTCAGCAAGTTAAGACCGAAATTCGGCCACTTGGAGTACCTCGAAAGCCATTAAGCCTAATGCTTGTCTTTCCACTGCAAGGACTTCCGTGAAATCATCGAAGCGATGAACAGTGGTTCTCCGCCGACAGGAGGTTCAGAATTGCAGCCCTCGAGGCTCCGCTCAGGTCCAAATATGACAAGAAGACCGTCGTGTGTTGTTTCGGAAGTGTCCGCAGTCCAGCAAGCTTCCAAGAAATGTGTTGTTGGAAAATCAATTTTGGGCAAGGTACGTCTGTTTCTTGATGCTTTTCACTTACGACGCCCTGTCGATTTTTTTGGAAGCCATCGCAAATCATTTGCGCGTATATTCATTTCATAGGTGTAGGAGCAGGCAAATTTTTGGGGGTGCGAAGGATTTTTGCCCGAAAAGTTTTTGAGCCACTTTTTGTGCGAATACTTTTCTCATGACGACCGTTTTTGTTTGTCAAGACTTTCAGGGATTTTGCGAAGGTGTCACAGATTTTTCCCGGGTTTTCACCAAATCAAAACTTTTGAGAGTGCGCGTTCACCCTCTACACCCCTGCCTTTCTAGGGTGGAGTGAAAAATATTATTTTTCGAAATCGAAGAAAGTGTAGTTCCAAAATCCTGCCAAATACCTTAAAACTTCCTAAAAAGTTGGTTTTGGCGGGTTGCACCCTTTGGGGGGCTAGCAACCCCCCAAATCTCTTCCGCGGGGGTAAAATTGCCTCAAAATGTCATAACTCGCAAACCACTCATCGTAGAGACTTGTGTTTTGACTCAAAATTTGCAGAATTGCCATGTTTCTATAAGTGCTTAGAAGAACATTTTCTCTATCTCTATCACAAAACAAAAAGTTACAATCGATAAGTCGATTTTTCCCACTTATTCACAGGAAAAATTGATCAAAACTTCTGTTTTTTTGCAAATATCTTGTGTTTTAGAATTTAGAATATTTTCATTTTGAAAGTTCCATCTTGTTTATTGAAACAAACTTGCGTAGCCGCTGAACAAGAATGAAGACCAGACATAGTGAAGAAATCGTCAAAATTTTGCACAGTGGCACCACCTTTACCGGCTGTGAAAAGTTTCCACCTGGTGTACTG
>JGI24021J15306_10005057_pt1 | contig 15542 bp, 10 predicted proteins | sample Ectturendosymbi1_FD_15306 | JGI IMG/M metagenome (IMG submission 15306)
GTGAAGAATGGTCAACTTCCATTGTGTAATCATACGTTTCTGTCTAAGCAATTTTCTCCAGTCGTGCTCTGTTGATTCAAAGTTGAATCACAATATGACCTCTTAATGCCATGGGTCAACTTAATCAATTCTTCACATTGTTTGGAGAGAAAGATATCAAGGAAAACATTTGTTCAATGAATGCATAATCATGCTTCGATTTAAAAAAATGAAATATGAGGAATCGTTTCAATGGACAGAAAGTTGCGTAAAAAGCAGTGATTACGTGAAAGCATTTTATTAGAAAATTGTGTAAAATTTGAAATAACTCAATGATAAGATCGTGGTTTCAAAGCAAAATTGTTACTTTTTCAGGATAAGCAGCGGTGGACCAGCAATCACCAAAGTTCATGATGGACCGTGTGGTTCATAACAGCTAGGAATGCCACGCAGTGTCCAAGAGCTAAATCTTGCAGAAATTTGCAGACGAGATAAAGTGCAATGTGTGTCATGTTTTCATGTGAAATGAAATTATAAATTGAAACATGTCTCCACATGAGTTGATTTGCAGTTTTAAGTCTGAAATATTTTCATTGAAGCAATTATTTTGCATCTATTACTTAATCCCTTTGCATGGGATTTTATCTATAAACTCACAATTGTAGGTTGATTAAATTTTCATCAAATGCAGTGAATTTTTACAAGTGGGCTAAGTATTGCGCATTTGCAATTCTGTGGTGTACATAGCTTAGCCTGTTTTGTCAGATGAAGGTTAACGAGACCCCTATCATCAGAATAATATCTGAAGCCAAGAGATATTTAATGATGTTGATGAAGGTAGACATGCAGCATGGGCTCAACGCGAAACAGGGTAATACCTCCCATCTCGAAAGTTGCCCCACTTCTGAACACTTTCCCGCAACAGAGGAGATGTTTGAAACACAGCAGCCACACTGAAAACGTCTTTTGTCGGCATAAGTGGCGCAACAATGTGGCACTGATGGACTCGCGGGCCCATGGCGCCACCTTTTTGGTGCGGTCTTTTGAAGCCTTTCACTAAAAATATATTTGTGATTAGTTTTAACCCTTTTCAGTTTGTGTGTTTAGAAGCGTTAAACTGGTATTCTAAAAAACTAGGAATATTAGTGTTGAAGTGAGCAAACTGATGAAACATTTACTAAAAGACGTTTACACAACAATAAAATCCAGTGTGCTGAAGTACCGCTGCGTATGTCTTGAAATCAGGGCTTTCTTACACATATTTGGGGGCGCAATTGTCCACCATTAACTACACCTTCCTCTCCATCCAAAGCCGTTTCCCTCCCTCGTAAGCAAAACTCCGGTCAACACTGAACAGAGGTTAAATTCGAGCGTGGACTACATAACAAACATTAGTTGTCTGGATCTTCGATGCTTAGACAGTATTGTCCCATTCACTCAAAATTTCACGGTAATCCGTCCATCTGAAGATATCTTCACAGACTCACTGGAGTAACCTGTTCGGGGATTATGACGGAAAATGTCCTCGCAAGACACGTACTTTCCTCGCGTTGTCCACAAAGCGAAGAAACGCTTGAGATTAACAGCATACAACAATATATAAAAGGAAATGTTTAAAATGTGAAATAATTTGCATTTTTCAAACTCATGAATCTCCTTATACAGAACAATCGTGAACATGATATTGAAAGAAAAGAAACACAGCGGAATTTGAAACAAGAAAAAGATTAACCAACATGCTTGAAACATCGTACCAGACCCTTTTAATTTTCAATCTGTACTACACTGGGACCACAAGAAACACTTGAGACATCTGTGACTAACAACACACACGAATACTTACCAAATCGATGTGAGCGAAAATGTATTATACTTTTAATGTATCAACCTAGAATCTTGGTGCACAGAACTGATCAAGCTAAGTATAACCTTGCAAAACTATTTCAGTACCAAATGAATTATTTAGCATGACTGCGAACTTGCACCACTTTATATTTTACAGTTGCCAGTTGTCTTCATAAACACTAAATATCTATAGAAGCGTGCAAAAAATGGTGGCACAGATGTAACTTGGAGCACATCTAAAACGTTAACACCAAAACAAAAAGCCTTGGCCAATTCTACACTTTTCTGTAACAGTTTGAAAAATGTAGTAGGTTTAGTATCCACACTGCACCAACACATTAACCAAAATCAGTATTGAAGTGTGGAATGTTGTACTGCAGCGCACTGAGCACGAACAGCAAGACATTTTGATGAATAAAACTACGATGTTCATTGCAAAAAATAGACAATTGTGGATATTTGTAGGCCAACAACTTACTCCATTCAAGCATACGCATTTTTAACCAGCATCACACCTAATGTAAATCATAGGCACGACTGTTGTTTGTTCAATATAGGGGGCTCTCCAAATTATTTTGCATGGTGATGAATAAAATTAGAAAAACACAATATTTGCATACACAACATAGCCTAAAAAAATGTGAAACTTGGTGATAACAAGAGAATTCGCAAATGTCGTTTCTATTTGAGAGATGGGGACACTTGCTGGAATGATGAAATCATCACAACGTGAACTGTGATGTTGCATCAACGGTGTAGTTATATTTCAAATTCAAACACAAAGCCTATTCGCAAGTTTCGTTATTCACAGTGTCTGTTTTTTTTCGTCTAGACCAGGGCTTCTCAAACTTTCGTGTTTTGCGAACCCATTTTAAGAGTTTTTTCTAGGCGACCCACTGATGGATAGTAGAGACCTCAATGATAAATGCAAACGTCCCATTAGTTTACAAAAACATTTGCATCTGGTTTGTCAAGCCAATTTGTTTCGCGACCCAGAACTATATTTCGCGACCCCAAATGGAGTTGCGACCCATAGTTTGCGAAGCCCTGGTCTAGAATATAGTTGGTTTTAATTTGACTAAAATTCAATTGCATGAGAGTAAACGACTTTTCAAGATTTATGTACAATACTATTTTCTAATATTTCCGAATTATTTTTCCTTAACGAACGTTGATTCATTAAGAAGTCATCCCTCATAAATAACTGTGTATTTTCTTGCATGATTTCTGTTGCAATCAATCAATCTCCACAAATTTGAGAAGAAATCTATAAAAGATAGGTTTGGAATATTTTTAAAATAGTTATCCGTAGATTAATATGTTGCGACAAACACATTAAATGAACCACAGACGCAAAAGCACATGTAGAAGAATTACACACATGAAAAGACATGTCACTGCCTGCACAGCCCATTATACGACAACCATGCTTTTCAGAAAAATATGAACCAAGTCCAGAAATAAAAATTACGGAACAGGCGTGTTTCGCAAAAGTCAATCAAATCAGAAGATATTGATTAACTTGAACAGCAAGCAAAAGTCACTTGGCCAGCTGGCAATCAGGGTTGCGGTGTAGGAGGTAAAATATACAATCTTTCCAAAATTTCTGACTACAAGTCCCGAGTACAACTTTTAAAATTTCCGACTCCCGGCTCCGACACCTTAACATAAAGGGAATGAAGTTTGGATGTTAAAATCAGTGGAAATCGTGGTGCTCGGCAAGAAATCTCTGTGTCAACAAAATTGTCAAAAGAAATTGTGCCATTTCAACAGAAATTCCCAACTTAGAAGCGTGATGAATGATCAAATTGGACATCCGGAGTCGGACAAAAAGTCCGACTTCGACACGTAGTGTTGTTAGGAATCCAACTCCATCTCCACCCAAAAACATCGGACTCCTTGCTCCTCCGACTCCGGCTCCGCAACCCTGCTGGCAACGACAGAAGTCTTCACCAAAGCGACACAGAATAGGGAAACGGCAAACAAAATAAAAAAGCGCGTTTGCGTCTGATACTTTAGTTTAGCGGTTCTTAGTTTATCAAACCGCGCGGCCCCTTATTTCTTAGTTTGATGGTCACTAACTGCTCAGGAGAAAGGTCTTTTTAAGATTGAAAATAATTAAAAATGAATTAAACGGTCGAAACGGTCCAGGAGAGGTTGTTCATACTCAGCATTTGATGCAAGTGAACAGCTTAGGCAATCAAATTGCAGTGAATTCCTAGAAGATTTTGTTGCGAAGAACGCCAGAACAAACTTTTTTAATTGTTTACTATGCTATTTTCAGCTTTACTTGATCCATTATTGTAGCTTTTCACTTCTTTTTCTTAATACTTGTTTCAATAATAACAGCAGATATGTTTGAACTCCTCCGGTCAACGGGGTGGAATTGAAGGGCTCAACCCCGCCAAATTGACCGACGAAACAACCAAATCAGTGGAGATTTTATCAACTTTTCAGAATGTCACGTTCCCCTGCGCTGATGTAAAGCCCTTCCATTTAAGCCTTTCTGGTGACGGTTCTGGTTTAAACCTCACATCCTTTCGCGTGACGATTTCGTTGCCTTTCAATTTTTATGTAGCAGTCTGAAACATGCGAATCGTTAACCAAGTAGTTGCACAAATTGGGGTGCGTTTTACTTGACGAGTTTTGTTCGTGTGTGAGATTTTTACAGCCGTGGTAAGCGAGGCGCAACGTGTTCCTCACGTACGCCACTACACGTATATGCAGTGTGTTTGTTTCTTTTTAGCACAAATAAGAAAAAACAGATGTGAAACCTGTGAAACATGTTGGCCATATATTTTGTGAAATATTTTAACCGTAGCGTTTTCGGGTGTTTTGCCTGTAGAAATAAATAATCTTGTTCCCGCCAGCCAACATACGATTTCAACAATTACGTGTCATTGAACGCTTTTGCGTCGAAAGCAGCAATTGAGTGCAGAAATAGTGGGGCACTCTTGTAATGATTTAGAATTTTTTATAGACCGTAGTTTTGGAGCGTCCACATCTTCATTTCCAGCTAAATTGAAACTAAATAATGCTGTTTCATTTTTTCCTGGTAACAGTGGAAGAGGGGATTAGCCCAGGGCCTCGCAGAAGCTAAATCCGGAACCATTGGGTTTAAAAATAATATCTGCATAGTAGTATTTCGTTGGTTGAGGTATGGAGTTGGTTTGTAAATATTTGCAACGTTTTTTGGTTCAAACTTTGCAAAATGTATCATTATTTTCGGGCATCAAACAATAAATCCATATAAATCCATTGAACATGTATGAACAAATTGGAAACAATGATCGTGTTGATCGCTTGTAAACCTGCAGGAGCTTTTGACACATATCTATGAAAGGCTGTTGTGAAGGCTGTAATGGCAGGATAAATGCAGGCATACAGCGTATTTCATTCAAGCGCATGCGTTTATTAATCAGCAACACACCTAATTTGAGCCGTATGCACGAATGTTGTTTTTGTATGTCTGTACATTTTTCCAAAAATGTGTGCATGGTGATGAATATCGTTGATAAATATCACAACATTCACAAACGCAACATATCCTAAGAATGTGTGAGATTTGCTGAAAACCAGAGACATTGCTGTCTTGTGAACTATCCAGAAGAGCACTTGCTTTGTATTTTGTCTTGCAAAAACATGCAAGATATTTAAATATGTCAGTATTATTTGTTAGACAAAGAGTATCAATAACTTTTGCTATTGAAGAACAGTGAGCAATAATGGTAATTTCTGATTTTCGCGTTTTTTGCAAAAACGTCATGAATATGCCAAAGTTATTATAAGAATGTTTCAGAATAATTCAAAAATTTGGTTTCATATTCACCAACTTTTGCCCATTTTTTGCGAACTTGCAAATGTTATCTGATATCGACCGCATCCCGTACCCCACAATCTTCGACTATCTACCAGTCTCCTTGTTGTTTGATAACAAATGCGTTGGGACCAAATCTGGAAACGGCTCATTGCTCAGTGATTTTTCAGATCACACAAATGAAGGCCAAATCTTACTTCACTGGACATGAAAAGGCAATGGAAATTGTCTAGAATCATTTTGAAAAAACTTTTCTGACAACAAATTTTATTCGCGCAAACGTCCTGAAAAATGTCTATGTTGACAAGTTTTGAAAATACTGGAAAACATTTTCAACACGAAGCTTTGTTTGTGAAATAAATTGCTGTGCTTCACCTACAGGCAAATGTACAGTAAACACCATCATTTGGAACTGATAACCACGGTTTTCTTATTTCCGCAAGGCTGTTTATCAGTAGGTTTGCTTATGCGAAATAATAATTTGTTTTTTTTTGGTTTTCCGTAGGATGTGCCTTCTTACAATGGTTTAAAAATAAACTGGCATGAAGCATGTGTGAAATTTCTAAGGAGAATGAATGTGTTTATTTGATCCCATTCATTTTTAATTTATTTGATTTCAATTATTTAACGGCAAACGACGCCAGGCCAGAACCTGGAGTGCCATCTGCCGGGACCAGTTGCGACATCATGATAGTAAAAAGATAGCACATAGTGGCGAAGAAAGATACTTTAATGAAACAGTAATAAAAAAAGACGTAAAAAAGAAGAGAACGATAATACAACACTGACAAAGAACGTTGAGGCCCCAGCGCAAGAAACACGATTCGTTGCAAATACGTCAAATCTGTTGAAAGAAAGTCACAAACTGCGAGGAATAATTGCAAAATGAATGGACGTTTTAGTTCGGCGTGGCCAAATAAGAGTATACGCTTCCATGCAGCTTGACTGAGTCTATTTAGTTGAAATAATGAGAACACCTGTTATTTCAAAAGAATATTTCTAATAGAATTTAACATAACCTGGCGTGGAGCTCTGGTTAGGTTGCCTTCTAGCAAAATGTGAGTCTCTGTCTGGGAAAGGCCGCATGAACACAAACGATAGTGTTTATAGTCTGGGTTCAAGGGACTGTGACTTAAACGAAGCATACATAACCAGGGTGTGGCTCGCGGATTCATGCCACAGAGATGCAGTACTTGATGCAACTTTCCACAGATTTAAACAGTTAATTTAGAACGAAATAAATTTGGTATTTGATCCCATTTTAAGGCTGATTTTGCCAAAATCTATTTCCAATCTGTTTCAAGCGCATAAAAGCGCACACAGGAGTCCCCGTCGTCTCTGAGATGAAACTTGAAAGTAGTTCCTGCAATGAGTGGCGAAGAATGATTGTCAAACAACAAAACTTCTCCGTACGCTTCTCAAGGAAAAATGACTTCTTGCAATGCAGGAAATGCGTGACGTTCCATGTTGGATGAAACTTCTACTAAAAGGATGTAAGTGTGGCAATGATTAAGAGAACCTGGTTCGTCGTTGAAACAATGTGTGTATATAAGGGTTGGAAGAACCGTTTAAATTTCAGTTGTTTAACCAAACAGAGGCGTAAGACAGACGATGTTCTGAAGCGTGTATTGTTGCAAAAAAGACGGTTCGTTATTTAAACAAACGCAATTAGGAAAAGCGCAGAATAGTCTATATCACAGGCCCGAAATCAGGGGCAACCGGGCAATTTCCCCACCCTGAAATTTTCAAAGACCTTTTTAGACCGCCAAGATCTTTTTAGTTGTTAGATAAAACAGCAAGGTGCAATCGTTTTACACCACATCGAAACTTTTAGTTGTTCACGGCCGTGCTTTATCATTTACTGTTCGTGAAATAAATTGTCGAAGATTAAGAAAATCTGCTTGAATTTAATAAAGATTATAAAATATTCTTGGTGAAAACGGCATCAAAAATTTGGAAAAGATTTATATTTTAGTACAAATGGCTTTCTGGCATCACCAACAAAAAAGTACATTATTTTCAATAATTTTAGAATTTCGAAATTTGGTTACAGTTTCAAGTATTGTGAAAGCACGATGTGCGCTGAAACGCAGCTTTCATCGGGATTCCAAACTGATTCCACCGCCAAGTTAACAAACGTTTCAACCGCATATTGCAAGTGGTAATCATCATTTTACTAACAGACCTTGTTGATGAAGAAAGCTCAATCTGATAGAAAGAGTCCTGGGTCAGTTTAAAAAACGTCTATGTACAACGAGGATGCTCAGATGCCGGCTTTACTTGAAAATTGGTGCCAAACTTGCTCAATCAAACTAAGATTTGCTAACGCAGGTTTACAGACTCATGTTCCTTATAGGGGTGGCGGTACTGACATCATATGAAAAATCTGCGATAATGTCAAAGCGAGTGTTGGCGTGATTTGCATCTTTCTTAGGGCCTATCGAGGCGATTCCAGTTCCAGGGAAATGGTTTGGGTTGTCTGCAAGTCGTGTTTCCATTTCAAAGTGATAAAACTGGTGTTTTTCACAAAGTCAGTTTTTAGGTATCTTCCTTCCCGTCTTGCGCGCGGTCAATAGGAAGGAAAGTACCATGAAAGTCAATTGTGACGCTTTTGATGATTTACACAGTAAATCAGTAAATTTTTCTGCATACCAGCTACACTAACATGCAACCGCATTTGATCATCAACAGCAGTGCTGGAAATTTCCTCGCCGCTTAAAAGCTATCATACGTTATATTCATTATTGCCTTAAGGCTTTGTGGAATGAATTGATGTGTTTGTGTTCAGGTTTTCAAGTGTGTATTTGAAATAAGCCACTTGAAGTTACTAAAAATATCCTGCAACAATGCATAGTCATTTCGTGTGTCTTATACTTGTGGCCACACTGATGATAAACACTGTCTTTGGCAGATCCCCCCGTTCGATTGCGTCCAAAAATAATGTGCTGCTTCACGTAAGTTTGAGAAGTCACCATTTCTTAGAAAAATGGGTTACACATTTAGTAGACAAAATTTCCATTCTTGAAAATTCTTGAGCGCACTTTACCAATACTGCATATGTTAACACGTTTTTGTTGAGGTTTGGCAACAAACACTTTTTCTTTCAGAGCCTGCCCAAAACATCGTAAGCCTGTGTGTGGAAGCGACGGAAAGACTTACGGCAACATGTGTCTCCTGGGAAATGCATCGTGCCAATCGTATGTTTTATTCAAAGTTTTTCTGATGTTGCGTTGAGCGACTTCACTTTGTCCTGTCAGGGGTGTAGGATCGTTCTCCATTGTGCAATTATGGCTTTTCTGTCCCTGCAATTTTCTCCCGTCGTGCTCTGTTGATTCTAAATTGAATCACGACAATGACATTTGATTGCCATGGAGATACTCAATGAATTCATTATGTTGCTTGGAAAGAGAAATGTCGACGAAACAATTTATTCAGTGAACGCCTATTCTTGCTTCAAAAAAACAAAATTTGATGAATCGTTTCAACACATAAATTTTCGTAAGAAGTAATGATTATGTAGAAGCATTTATAAGAAATGCGGGTAAAGTTTGAACCAATTCAATGATAAGGTCGTGCTTTAAAAAATAAAAATTTTACTGTTTCAGGATAGGCAGCGGTGGATCAGCAATCACCAAAGTTCATGATGGACCGTGTTGTTCACAAAAACTGCGTGACAGTGCAGATACAGGTTGTAATTTGTAATCAAAATAAAGAACAATCGTTGTCATGCTTTTATGTGAAACAAAAGCATAAGTTGCAATAAGTCTCCCGCATGAGTTTTTTTGCAGTTTTTTTGTTTTTTCTGAAGTGCTAAATTGCTGACTGGTGAAGACGCAAATTTAGAACATTTGAAGTTCGCCATTTCATTCATGATGTGTATATGTTTTGGGTAAGAAAGAAACAAGACAAATGCGTGTTATCAGAGGATACAAAAATTAGGAACAGAACATTCATTCACCCTTTATTCACTTATCTTCTTTCATTAACGCTTGCAAAAAATCATTTCTCTTTTGGGGTAAATCATTCACCAGGTTAAGAAGTATTGACCTTTGATTTGAAACTGTTATGTAAAGACACCTCCGCCCCCGTTGACTCCCCGCCATGCCCCCGTTCTCCGTGATGGCAGAACAGATACAGGCTTGTTTGAGCCGTTATGATCAATCCGCCAAAACTTCCAATTAATCACGAAGCTCGAAATGATGCACACATTGCAAGCACAGGTGTTCATCTGTATTGGCATACACCTAGGGTTGCCACACCAAAAAACAAAACGGGAAACTAGTGATGCATCAAAAAGTCAGCTAAATCAAGCAAGTTCGAAAAAGAGAGTTTTAATGTTTGGCTCAGAAAATCAATCAAACGTGCATAATTATCTTTCAATCCGTTTGTACGATTTTCCTGATCGCAAGATCTGGAAAAAGTCACTTCACTGTCAGATTGATTGGGTGTGCGCCGTACACCTAGAGCATAAGTCCGCCTGTGACATTGAAGAATGAGAATTACTGGTATTTGAATACGTAAAAACTAGTGTTGACAAAAAAGTTTTGCCCCTTGTCGGGGCTATTGAGGTGAACGCGCTTGGCAAAGGAGCTCTACGGCAATTACCTCAGTGGCAATGGATCGAACACCCAACCTTCCAGTTGAGAAGCGGGCACTTTACGACTTAGACATCACAGAATATTTAAAACCACATGATTTTGACTATCGAAACCCATGCAACCACAGAAAGGAACTTTAAAGGCAAAAAATGTAATTGTTTCCAGATCAAACACAATCAACCTCTCAAAGAAAATGCTTAGGGTACACGTAGAGGCAAATACCCTGCCAATTAGTGGAAAACTACTAATCACACACTTGGTAAAACAAAATGATGTTGATTATCAAGGCCGTCTGACCATTGAAAATGAGTTGAAAGTCGAAATAAATTATATTAGTTCAAAAACAAGCACAAATTTTCCACCCACCAAAAAAACGCTTTGGATAAGCGTTTTCTTTATTGAGAATAAGGTATCACCAGCCAAAATGGCGTGTTTTACAAAAAAAGTGACAATCGGTGGCAAACCATGGACCACACAGCATTAGGAAAGTCACTGTATTTCGGTAAGAAAAAGAGCAACCTAGGAGAAAGGCGAAATGCGCAGACACACACACATTGGCAGGCCGTGCGTTCAGCAAATACTCTGTCTAATTGCACTGCCATGCACACCAGTGCTATGTTGAGGTGCTTGAGTAATCTCTACCTTTTCAGCTGACAAGAGACTGAGATTAAGGTTGTTTTTGGGGATTACGTCTCACTAAACTGAAATTCAAAGCTGCTTTAGCTCATCAGATCTTTTTTTGTTTTCGAAACTTGTCAAAACCGTTGACATGTGTGGCGGCCTGGAGATGGCGTCGAATGCAAAAAATGGTCACCGGTAGTTGGTGGTCATAAGTCACAAGTCACTGTGATATTCACCACAAGGGAATCATCGTAATTGACTTATCCCCATATGATGCTTGTGCAACCTGGGATCAGCAGAGTGATCTCGTCGGGTGAGCTCTGTTAATGATGGTTGCTTTCCCGATAGTTTAATGCCCCGAATTACTACGTAACCCTTGTTCTTGCCTCAGTCGTTCAAGGCGACGCAGATAACTGCAACACATGCAGGGCCGTCCTTAGAATATACGGGGCCCCTCTGAGCAATGACGTTATGACGTCATCGAGCTATGTCAACCGTGCTACGACCTTTTTGTTGAATATGCTTCAGCAAAATGGCCTAATTATCGAAAAAGACGGATAAGGGATGCTTCTCGGTGGACATTGAATTCTGCGATGGTTTGAAATGAGATTTTTGTCTATGTGGCGAGATATTACCGAGTGAAAAAACGTTAAGAAATTATTCATTAGAAGATTTCTCACCGTCCGGCAAAAAGCATTAAGAACCAAGAGATAACTAGAACTAATTGTACCCGTACGAACCAGTGCTGGTTCGCGTAATGAAAGTTGAGACGATTTGCCTTAGAGAAACACCCTGCAAGATGTACAGTAATGCTTGAAACTCTGATCATCTCATCGTAATCAAGATGAGATGCGCATTTTGCGAGTTGAATCACTGCACACATTGTTTCCAATAGCTATAGGTCTACTGCAGTCGCAACTGGCACTACCAACAACCACGTTCCATCTATAAACAGTGCGATACACTATAGTGGAGCGCAGACATAATACAGTAGCCTGATATTTAAACACGTTTGATAACGTTCGATTTGGAGGAAATTCAACACATTTGTTCAAACAAAACCTTTTTTTGCTAGCAGTGAGATTTATAGGTCTTTTCTGCTGAATTCTTGAGCGCATTGAGTATCTGGCAAAAAATGAACAACATACCCAAACACCATGGCGTGGGGGCTCCAGATGCGCGGTGCCCAATAAAGCTGCATCGGTTACATCGGCTTAAGGCCGGTCCTGAACACATGGAAAGCATGTAGCTTTTTGCAACCTGTCCAAAGCAGAGGTGGCCGGAGTAACGTTTTAAGACTCCGCTCCTGATCCAACATTTTTTGAATCAGGATCCGCGTCCCGGTCAGGAAATTTTTCAAATTTGGAAATCCGACCCTTGTTCAGACTCCAGCTACAATCGATCCAACTGAAATTTACCCATGCTTTTACTTAAGAAATGACCACGTAGACTCCTGCTACTGCCTAAATTAAAAAGTGACTCCGCATCCGTGTCCGGTTTTTCACTAATGTTTTATTCCGGGTCCGGCTCCGGCTTCGAAAGGAACGCAAAAAATTGCCGGGGTCGACTCCGGCACTCCGGATCCATGGTCTCCTCTGGTTCAAAGGCAAGGCCTTCTAGTGGTAGAAGGCCTCTGAAGGTCCTGAAGACGTAACCGAGTCGAGGCCTTGTTTCCGGCAAACTGAACATCCACTGCAATCGCAAAGACGGACGCTCAGTGTTCAAAGCGATTTAAGTCACATTTGTTTGAGAGCGGCGCGCGGTGTTACAAGCAGTTGGCTTGTAGTTATAAGAATGTCACAAAAGTACTGTAGATTCGTGACATTGCAGAGTTCTGCCCTTGATGAAATTAAGTTAGAAGTCATGTGTAAACATTGCAGTTATTTCGCTGCATTCTCAATTGGTAGTGGAAGCAATCACAAAACGATTAGAAAACGCATGCTTTAGGACTACAGTTTGCAGGTTTACAGGCTGAGGGTGCTGTACTAGTAGTGTTTCCAACCCGGGTTTTCCCGAACCCGAAAACTGTTTTTTTTGGCTATTTTCTACTGCCCGAAACCCGTTTTCATGCAGGTATCAAACCCGGGAATTTTAAAAATCATGGAATGGCTGTTGCATTCACATACTAGTGATTCTGATAACAATAAATTTGCAGATTGGGACGTGTAACGGCCAAATCAGCACGTTTGAACTTCAACTATTATCATGAGGCATGAGGTGCGGGTTTTGCTCGCTGACCACCGGACGTTCGTGGTTGGTCCGTTTATATTTTCGTTCAGTTGACCTATTCAGACGAATCGTGATGTCATTTTGTACATAATAGGTGTCTACGTGAACTTTCGTTTTTTAGCTAACCTAATTAAATAATTACCACGTGAGGTAGTTCTTCAAAGGTATGCGGTAGTTTCGTAGTTACTAGTTAGTTCATCTGTAAGCTGTTGTGTGTTAGTTCATATACAAGCTGTAATTCTTTGCAAAATCGATTCGATCGTTTTCAGTTTGCAATAACTTTCCACAAAATATTTGGCTTTTCTTTAAAAGCGATATAATTAGATTTTTAAGCATGCACATTCAGTTTAAAGATTTTAGTAATCAAAAAAAATCGGAAACTTAGAGCTATTTCTTATAAAAACAAGGCTCAACGAACACCACAGTGCAGTTTGTGCTCCGTTATACAAAAGGAGGTGGTTCAAGCACCAAAAGCTTGATCAAACATTTGAAATCAAATCACAGAATCCATGTAACCTTTAAGAGCGAAGAGCACAAAAGTATTCCGGCACAGGAAGAGATCTTATAACAAATTGAGAAAAAGGAAATGAGTCTCTTTGAGGCTACAAAGAAGAGGTCAAATAAATTTGAAAAACTGTTCCATGCCTTAATTACAATCAACGACAAAAATTAGTGGAACCAGAGAGGGCTTTTTCAGCCACGGGACTATTTGTCACAAAACTCAGAAACAGACTTAATGATCAAAGTGTGCTTTGATTGTCATGCGTCAGCATTATAACCATCATTGAAAAAATGTGCTTAATTTAATTAATAATTCGCTAATAAAATGCGCATGGACCAACAGTAGCAATTTCACAGTGATATTGAGTTTTTATCGCTCAAAATCGCATTCATTTCAAAACCCGAAAGAAACGGGTTTTCCCGTTTTTTTTTTCTCAGATATCCGAAACCCGGGTTTTGAAGTTTTGCCCCGAATTGGAAACACTATGTACTAGCAAGATCTGCTTGAAGAACTGGTCACGTCACGCAAGCGAGCAAACCACATCAAAAAGTTTTACTTAGATAAAATGTGACCAATCCATGGAAATGCGTCCACCATGTCTATTTGCGTTGTTGTTTTCGTCAGTAGTTACTGTATGTTCTATGTGATAGCTCAGTAATGCCGAACAAATGCTGTGTGCCTTGTTGCAAGGAAAACTACTCTAAAAGCCCGACAGTACATAAATACTTTCAATTTCCCGGTGATGAAGCACCGAAGCAAAAGTGGATAAATCCCATCAGGAGGGACGACTATGTACCAACACAATGCAGCAAGGTAAGCACATATGATATCGCATAAACGCTTTGAATCTACAGACATGGTTTTATTCACAAATGTATGGCAACATTGGTTGTTTTTATTCCCGGCTGGAAGTTAATTGTTAGCTAATGTCAAATGCGATATTCGTTGCTACTGATCTAGTGGGTGAGGATAATGCGGTCCGCGATATTACTGCAAAACGATCTACTCCTTTTGTGCTGGTGGTGTGTTCCTTCCTCTCATATGATAAACTAATGTCCGTAATTTATAAATGACAATATCTCAATAACAGTTTGCGCGCAGCGGTGTGTAACGTTTGAATATTTTTAGGTGTTCGAGAAACGTTTCCCAAAATCTGAAATTCGCTGGGAAACTTCCGCATTTGATGAAAAAACTGGACGACATCTGTCATATCGTCTAAAACTACCAAGACTGCTGCCAGGAGTTGTCCCTTCGCAAATCCCAAGTTGCCCACATTATTTTCAAAAGCTCCGATGCAGAGCAGGGTCGAATGCAAAGAACGGGAAAAATACGATCCTTGCTCAACTTTGGAAGACGTAAAGCACAAGGTGCAAATGGAAAAGTCGTGGCAATTGGCTGACAGTGACACTACTAATGATTTCACTTTTCTCATGTTGCAACAATCAAGTAATTCTGGTGCTTTGCTGAGAAATGTTTAACGATTGACGAGAACATAATACTTACTTGCTATATGCAGTCCGTCAAACATTCATCGCTGGATAATTTGCAGTTTCCTTTGAAAGTGAACCACTTGTGCAGCAACGAAGCTGTGAGAGACCTTAAAACCCGTGATTTTCAACCTTTCTTATCTCATGCACCCCATTAACCGTTATTCGCATATAACCCCCCTCCCCCCGTAGAAATTTAGTTTGTAAAGAACACTTTTACATCAGCACACCAAGAAAATAAACTAAACTCTTCACAATTGATAAGCTAAACTACATTACATTTTAAACAAAATCTTAAACACAAAATTCCGCCCTTGCAAATACAAAACTCCTTCCTGGTGGGAAATTCCTCCCAGGTTGAGAACCCCTGCCTTAAACCAATGGTCTTCAACGTTGATCGACCCCTAGTGAGGGATTTTAAGTGTTGTGGGGGCGATTTTGTGACTTACGATATTTGGGGGGGG
>JGI24021J15306_10005059_pt1 | contig 15540 bp, 8 predicted proteins | sample Ectturendosymbi1_FD_15306 | JGI IMG/M metagenome (IMG submission 15306)
TACAAATTTATGATCATATATATATATATATATATATATATATCTATAGGGGTAGGGGAAGGCATTTTACTGGGGGCTGGCGGCGAAAAATATTTGCCCTCAAACTAACTTTTCCAGATGAAAGTCATTATAACTAGTCACGACTTTGGTCCAGATTACACACTACCCTAGCCCAAATTACGTGGATCCCCCAAATGAGTATACACTGAATACTGTATTGAAACTTTTCTACCGTTCAGGTATTGAGCAACTTGCGCTTGCCCTAAAAATAGAGTGTGGCTTGAATTCACTGTATTGAATACGTATTTTTTATCATTCAGGATTTTTGAGCAACTTGCGCTTGCTCTGAAAACAGAATTTGCCCTGAAATGTTTCACTGCATTGAATATACTTTTTACATTCAGGATTTTTGAGCAACTTACGCCCGCCCTGAAAAACAGTGTGCCCTGAATTCACTGAATTGAATATATATTTTTTATCATTCAGGATTTTTGAGCAACTTGCACTGCCCTGAAAAACAGTTTCCCTGAATTTTTTCACCATAATGAAATATTTTTTTCATTCAGGATTTATGAGCAACTTGAGTTTGCCCTGAAAACAGAATTTGCCCTGAAAATTTTCAAGCCGGGGGGTGCGGCAGCCCTCCCCGCCCCCCCGCCTCATACGCCTATGTATATCTATATAACCAGTCACGCGTTTTTAAATAGGTGCACATGAAATCCAGACAAAACGCAGGATATTTCAATGCTGATGAAAATTTTCGCTGATTTAAACAAGCATATCAATGTCCTTTACATAAGAAGACGATTTTCGGAGCGTTTTTAGAAAGGGAAGCCCCATTAAAAGAAACAGACGGTTTTTGCGAATACTACAATTCCTAGATTTTTTCTGGAAGGAATCTAACAGACTCAACTTTACGCTAACGAAAAAGCATTGAACCAATGTATCCTTGTCATTGTCATAAGGATCGAAGTGGACGAGTATTTTGAAAGCACGAACTTTGGAGAAACAAACCACTGCTTTTTCCATTTCTGCAAAAACACACACAGGTCCGGTAGACATAGAATGAAAAAAAATAAACGATTTTTCTTTATCATCTATAAAACATAAATTCGATTCAAAACGCAGAAAATCATCACAAGTAGTGCTTCAAGAAAATCATCACAAGTAGTGCTTCAAGTAGAAAATCATCACAAAAAATCATAACAAGAAACAGAAAATCATCACAAGTAGTGCTTCAGGTTGTTCACTGCCGTTCCGCATGTGGACCTATGGTTTTGCAATCCTTAAAACGTTTTACTGATTATGCATGTTTTTGCTCTTGCATGTAGCACAACTTTTTATTAGGACCATCGACTGGTTTTTCACCAACAGTGGAAAATTCAGAAAAATTTAAAATTCATGTGCTTGAAAGAATTTTATTGTTGTACGGAACTACAAGAGACTGTTGAACCTTCACAGTCATCCGTATATTAGGGCCATAACCATAGAGAGTGCAATGCGCATTCAATGAAGACATATTTCCCTTCTTGAAACCGGCTGCGGTTGAGGGTTCGTCACATGGTTATATTTACACGTTAGGGGCAGCCCCTTTTGTGTTTTCTGTCTCGCTTTGCGATGCATACACAGGCGACTGGTATTTTGAACAATTTCCATCTGCTGCCATGAATCGTAAAGTTCCTCGTGTAACGGATTTCACGCGGAACGTAAAGGCGGTGGTCTAGCAGGGACCCGTTGACAGGATCGCGGCAGTGTGTCGGGCAAATTGCAATTTGAACAGGTTCCGTAAACGTACAGAAAAGAAAAACTGTTTGCCAAGCGGCGAAGCCGCCTTCTTCAGTTCCATTTTCAGGTATCTTCGTGCAGCTGCAATAGTTGAAAAATATTTTAGAGGCTTAGTGTTGTTGACATAGGATTGAAAGTTAAAGCTACAACTACTTGTGATTCCAAAAAAGTGATTCCGATTAAGTGCGAATTTTAAATTTGTTGAGGAAGACAGTAGACCAAAACAAGATCTACTTCTTGGGAAGTTATTACAGCAAGTTTACATTTAAAATTATTTTAAATAAAAGAAATATAATTTGCAGCTATGAGATTTATTGAGTTTGCATGGAAGGTGCTGATATATTTCATTTCACTTCCGAAGACTTTTTCACAAGAACACAGCCAATGCAGTTTAGATTTTTCATTTATTTTCGCATTTACTTGTAATTCTGTACAAGCATATTTATTAGGTGAGATTTAGCAGCAGCTTCTTAAGCTAATGTCTATCAGATCAGCTACACAACACCATGTGTTAGCGTAAGCAACAAACACTTCCTTATTCTTAGCATGGGTATCATCGATTGACAGTTGTTAACTGGTAGATTTTAAAATCAATTTTTAGCCACCACGTGATTATCATGGCTGACAGAACGTAAGCACGGCATTTCTTTTGCTATAAACAAAGGGAAATGGAAACAGTCAATCAGCTCCCCTGGTACCGTTTGGGGCTGCAGCAAACTATTGCCATGGCAGAAGCTCAAAGAACCATTTGAATTTATACACAGTTTCCAGCATCTTGGTGACATAACGCAATAGATGGTTGTGCACAGTGGGAGTTGAAAATAGTGTTTTCGAAATCTTAGTTTGTTTAAAACAGCATTTCCAAGCAATACAACAAGAATTACTAAGTAGTATCTTCACTTTCCTTGTTTCTAATTTTGTGACGTAATGACACGTGCTATAAACTATAGTTTATTTTGATTGTTATGTTTGTTTCATGATTAGAATGTCGATCACCTCTAGCAAACTGACAACAGACACGATTTGTGCGCACGAGCTGTTAGTTTCACGGTTATTATGCAGTGGAACACCTTATTAACCTTTAACGCTGTTGGAGCATCTAGCACAGATATTGTGATTTTATAAAATATCGTTGGAAATACGTAAAATTCATTTGACATAACACTATAAGACTGAAGTTTACCGAAATTAGTGTTTTGTCACATTCTTCAACAAGCTATTATCACTACTGCAGAATTTGTGCCTCATTTCAAAGTATTTAGAGCGCTGCAAAATTTCTTCCCTGAAGCAAGTTTTTTAAGTCTGCGATTGGCATTGTTTGAAGCAAATGAAATGCTTCAGAAAACCAGCCGGCTATAAATAGCCAGCAAGGTGTAAGCGGGTGAATCAGACCAACGTCTGAAACGAATAGAATCTGTAATGAGTGATAGTCAGAATAGGGTTTGAGTCGTAGCTCACAAGTAATACCTGATAACAACGTCCTCGTTAAAAATGAGAGATATATTTTACTTCTTTGTAATCTCAATTTGTATATCAAGGACAGCCATGTGAATGGTATGTGAAGAAAGATTATTAAAATGGTCCCTCAAACCTTTCGAAAAGCGGTCCATATACAAGACAATCAACCAAAGTCTCAGTAAACAAGGCTTTGCAAAAGCACAGTAAAATAAAAAAAACTTCTTGTCCATACCGTGAATCTTTTTCGAGGCAAGGGGTTTTTCTAGCTGGTCTCATCTGAAGTGATACGAGTAAAACAAGGAAATATGCCTACAAAGTTATATAAACAGATATTTTATGGGTTGGCTATAGTACTGCATATAGAAATTTTTACATCAAGTCCGTAACTTGACTGCAAACGATGTTAAAACACACGATGTTTTTTAATAACATTTAAAATTTGTTTAACTGGATCATTACACTCATGGCGCAGACCAACAAAGGAAACCTAAGCATATCGCTATTTTTTAAAAGAGCAAACAACCTTGGAACAAAAATTCTAATATTTCAATATACAAGATAGAAATTTAGAATCGTTTTGCTACTGGAAAGCAGGATGAGTATTTCCATTTTGCGCAAAAAATATTCTGCCACGTAAGTGACTTCTAAAACGATCCAGAAAGTAATATCACTCACTTTTCAATAAAGAAATATTCACTGTCTGCTTATTTTTTATTTGTAGTACTTGAAGCAGTCGCAACTCGGTAAAATTTAAGTAATATCTTTTTTCAAAGTCAAACACGAGAAATCACCAATTGCGAAAAACGCTGTTAAAACTTCGATGTTGTTCTTTATTTATAGTTGCCTTCGCATGCACAATGTTCTGCCCGGAAGCACCACTACAGTTGCATGCACTCACAATAACAAGTCTTACCAGATATCTTCGGTTCACAATCATTTTTCCGTGGGATGTTTTCTGCAGCAACCTCCATCTATCCATAACTTACGTTGTCGCTCGTATATATAGTCCTACCATTTTTCAGGAGTGAAAAACGAAACTTCGTTGAAAGAAGCGTAAGTTTCAGTAGACGCTAACCCCACATTCCACCAATTTTTCACAATGCGTTCCCGCGCACAAAAAGGAAACATAAGACAATGGAATCTCTGCCATGACCTTCCCACTTCCAACAAATACCCTGTTGGGGGTTCCCCAGGGTAAATGCTCTAGTGTTTTTGTTGCGTGCATAATACCTTGTTTAATACTTTATCAAAACGATATTGATATTTTTACTTCAAGGAATAAGAAATTGCAAAATACTTTTGCTTAGCTTGGGTTACGTTATCCTTTATATATGAGAAAATTTGAAATTTTTCTTAACACGATATTTTTGCATTGATCGACGAATCAGCGATTTGTCGCATTTCGGTTTTCAAGAAAATGCAGCAAAGGTCACGAATCAATCGGACTGCGCTTGATGTTTGAATCAATTCAAGACCTTTCCTTTCTGCTGTTAGATCGCCATTTTCAAATAATTGCTCAAGGTTATATTCCAATCGAAAATGTGATCAGTGAAAAACTAATCACTGGGAATATTTCTGGTGATCTTATTTGACATGAGTTGCAGTGGAACAGCTTTGGAGCAACAAAAACAAGATGCAACCAAATTAGGTGAAATGCTTCAGCCACGGCAGGGACACGCTTTTCATTAACTTTTTCCAAGAAATTCGCATCTTTCCTCAGTTTAGCAAAAGATACTCTAGCCACGCATTACAGAACGCATTGTGTGCCCAAGTATATGGCCGTTTCTAATTCTAGTTAGAACAAAGATAATGAGAAGAACATGAATTGTTTGGAAATACTGTATCTGAGCCATCGGTGAAATGGAACTTCAACTAAAGGATTTGCAAATGATACCAAACAACACTGACGGTTTTCCGGTTACAAACGTTATCAAAAAAGCAAACGCTTGAAAATTCGTTGGTTTTCAGTTATTTTTGCTTCAGTGCCGATATTTTGTTGCTGCTCAGAACATGGTTTGATTAAGCAAACGATGTAAACGCTACAAGGGCACCAGGAAGACCGCTAATGCAAGCCACCTGTTTCTTTTTTACAAACCTTCTTGAAAAATGAGCTGTTTAGACATATTTGGCGCTTAAAGCTACGACCATGTGTGGTGCACAACATTCATAAACGTTCAACAAGAGTACTAAAAAACGATTCTATGTCCTCTGCAATTTTGTTTAAAGCGTATAATACGCGGAGTTGGAAATATGTACTGTGCCATTGCGAATGCAAGTGACTGAATTAGGTTTTGAAAACTATAGATGACATGCAGTTGAAAGTTCCCTCCTTGTGCAAAAAAGTTTTCAGAAGGTATCGTTTGATCTTTTATAATAAAAGATGTCCACCCCGTTGGTTAAGACATTTGATACGCAACTATTGCCAGTTTTTTAAATTTTGATTTGAAGCAATTGGATTTTTGTTAACTCGCTGTGGTGTTACCAGTTAAAACGTGTACCACTTGTTTTTATTAATCATTTGTGCGGGAGCGTAAATTGCCAGAAACCCTCAACTCCCGTTCTCTGGTTGAAACAAAACGAAACAATGAAAATGAGCACTCTAGGAAATTGATTGAAACGTTTATTGAGATTAACTTTCCAGGCTACTCTTTTGAAAACTGCTATTCCAAGGCTTTTCAATGATAGTTACAAGAGCTATGTGTTTTCATTTCGAGGTTTTCTCCAAAAAAGTTAGTTTTTCATCAAACTATAATCAAAATAAAATGTATTCAGATTCCGCACAAGTCTCTTTTTGCAAGCAAATTAACCAAGTCCTGTTTTTGTTAAATCAGAGTTTGTTTTGGTTCATGCCCATGCTTTTTGCTTTCAGAGTAGGGCTATACAACAAATGTACAGCAGTATCAGTAGTATTATTTTATTTGTTGAAGCAACATCTATAGCAAACTTCAAAATTTATAAATGGTTATGATATTTCTAGTGGAAAAACCTTTTGAAGCTTACTAATAGCAGGTTTTTTTAAAGATGTTTTAGGGACCCGATTCGGTCCGCTAGAATCAGAAAATCATTATCAGGTCCCTAGAATCAGAGAAAATCGGGTCTCTACAATCAGAGAAATCGGATCCCTACAGGTCCATACCAGGTACCTAACTTTTTCCTTAAAAAAAACTTATACCAAGATAAACGATCGAAGCCTCTAAGAGTGTAGAACAGTTACTACAGTGTTTGCTTTTAAAAAAACATATGTAAGGTAAAGCGTGGTCATATAATCTTAAACTAAAAGGAATTGAGGTTTGCAACTATAAACATTCTGTGGGCAAAACGAGAAATTTTACAAAAAAATATTTTGCATGAGGGTTTGTGTAGGTATGTTCCTAAAGCTCCTCCGCAGTGACAAATGTTTGAAAGATTATTACTATTGCGTGTTACTATTGTTTGATATCTACAATTTTTTTGAAACAATGCCTGTGGTGTCCCTACTACTGCAAAAACTTGTTTGCTGCAAGCTTCATTGAGAAACAAATGTATGGATTAAATACGTTTGAAAATATTAATAATCTTTTGAAAAGTTCAAAGTTCGCACATATAAGTGGGAATCGCATCAGGTACTTTGAAAATGAGTTTAACGCATTTGAATAGGTAGTGGCATTTTTGACTGTGCAACCAATAGCACCTGTTTTGGAAATGTAGCGACTGTTTTACACGGTGATCCCTCTGCGCTTGTTTACATTCTTATTTTCAGGTTGCACCTGTACTTTGCTCCTTGATTCTCTACAGCTCATTTGTGCAAAGATCAAACAGACTTGACTGAAATTCGTTTGTTCTGCCATTCAGGCCCAAGCCCGTAACTAGGGGAGGCGCATGGCGCATGGGGGCTTTTCCTCCGTGGAAAAAAATGTGTTGGACATAGTCTAAAACTATTGGACATAGTTTAAACATTTTGGGCCCCTCTCAGAAAACTCTTCGCCCCTCGTGTGCCAAGCTTGTTACAGGCCTGTTCATACCTAGCTTCAATCTTCTGAGAAACACGAAACACCACGATTTTGTACAATGAAATTCTACAATCAGAACAAAAAAGTAAAACCTTTACTTTTTATGTAGTATAAAGAAATTTAATAATTGTGGGTAACTTACAGTACTCTCTGGTGATACATTCAGTCAAAAAGTCGATTGTTTAGGTAACAGCATTCGATTGAAAGATGAAACAAGGCAACGATTATAGAAACATCATCAACAAATCTAAAATTTCTGAAACAAAAGTTTTTGAATCTTGCATGCCATAACGCTCGCGCAGAATAAAGATCATTCCTCCACTCTGATACGCTCGTACAAAGGCATAATTAAAATACAAATAGCATTCTAAACTACAAATAGATGTCTTCTTGGTTTTGTTTCCTTTCATTCTTGTTTCCTTTGGATCGCGATTTTGTTTCCTTTCAGCCAAAACGACCTTGACATCATGGTTAAAAAGGATGCAGCACTGATTGCAATACATAGAAGGCCGTTTGGGGTGATTTCTGAAAAAGACAGCACAAGCTTTAATTTGCAAAAGCCTTAGAAATAAATGACCAGAAATGGGGTCAAGATTAATGACCGCTACAAAATGTTTTGTCTAGTTCACTGGGATGAGTACACGTCCTAGAAGCTGGGAGGATGGGTTTTATTTCCTTTCGGGTCAAACCAGACTTCTTTCCAGTCTGGTGTTCAGTGTCGATAGGTAGGTACAAAGGAAAGCTGCAAGCGCCATGCTATTGCTGTCATTGAATTGCTGCTAGTAGAGCCTTCAGTACGAAAAGCATGGCCAATGGCTCGAATTATTCGAAGGTACACTTCAGAAGACAAACCGTGACACTCCGAAGGCAGCACAAAATGAGTACTGTATAAATGTTTTTTCTGTGATACACCACTTAAATATGAATAGCAGTTTGTTGGTTTGTTGTCATTTTTACAGAGTTTATTGTCAGAAGTAACGCTCCTGTATTATTGTCGTTATCACTATCTCTTCAAACGAAAAACAAGGCAGGGAATGATTATATTGTTTTTTCTTCATAAGGACAAAAAATGAAGTTAATATTTTATACGGCAATAAGGCGTGTAACAAGAGATAGTGCAGAAAAATGAGTTTGTTTTTAGTAGATAGTCATAAAATGCATTTATATTGCATCGACTGCAAAAGGTGTAGTTGCTTGTAATCAGTAGATCTGACCTCCCCAAACCTTTAGAAATAATCTAAGTAATATCAGAAGAAGCCAAGTTAAAACATAACTGTCTGTTAACAAGATCACTTGACACTCTTTGAAATGGTGGCTCATTGAATTCAGCTATAGCAAAAGCCACCACTACACCTGGTTCAAAACCTTCTGGCGTATAAAATGCTAGCTGTTTTTTATTAGTAATTCATTCCACATTTTTCAAGAATTACCTGTAGGTTTTTTCGGTGGTAATATTCTAAATAAGCAGGAATACATAAGAAACAACAGCTACGCCCCAATGTGGTTGCCATCAAGACCAAGCGATAAAAACCGAGCAAGATGCCAAGACTTCATGCATGAGCTTACATATATCAATTAGCCTAAAGTTCTTAACCCTACCGCAGTGAAGAGTTGCGAAATGCTAATTTAACACATACACGCCAAGGCAAAAGAATAGCAGAAGCGCTTTTTGAGTTCCCAAGTTGCATCTAGGGTGTTGTACATCGTTGCACAATGCACGGACAAAGTTATTGAGCAAGAGTTCCAGTCATAAATTTACCACTTGTGATTGACTTTCACTTAGCAAGCAAGGGGTTAATTTTCTGAGTTATCGTGTATAGCAAACGCATATTTTTTAATCAATTAAAACTACAAGTTATTCACTGGATAATGATTAAATTTTCACTGAAATTTAACTTTTCATATTTTCCTCCCTCGCAACACCGCTAGGGAACCTGTTTCACTTCAGTGGAGCATGCGTGCTGTGTTATTCATATTCAAAGCGAAACTCGTTAATGAAAGGAAAAATTCCCACTTCTTGTGTATACTTTTATTATGGTTTTCCGGATTCAAGGGAATTACCTTTAGGTTTATGACTTATTGCGTGTATATGTAGAAGTTAAGAAGTAGGAACAACTTGATGGGGAAAATTTTGCTTTTTAAACTTGTTTAAAACCCGTTTTATGCAAATAGGATCTATTTTATTGCAGATAGGAAATAGGAGGCGCAGAGAATTGAGCGTTCTCAAAATTACTTAAAGGTGAAAGGGGCATTCGTGATTTCAAATGTTTTTCCATAAATTTTAGTAAGATTTCCCTCAAAGAAAAATTACTACACCATTGTATGTTTTATTAAGCAAACATTCTTAAAATAGAGAAAATATTTATCGCTAGTTAACGCAAATGTTACCGAAAAAAGTCATCCTGTTTGAATTTAAAGAGATCATTTCAAGAATATACGCAGCTAAAGCGGTAATTTCCCACAGGATTTGGGCAGAATCTTTCAGATGTCGCGCGTGCCATCTTCCGCAGCGGCACTAAAATTGTGATGCACCCGCGACAAAATTCTTAGCAACCTTCTCAAAGCAAACCAAGGCCGCCCGAATAAATATTTGCTTTTTTTGTGCTTCCAGGTCCATACTGCCGGCTGTGCTTTGATTTACTCCTGGTGTTTGCTTTACCAAACGTGAAGGCAATGCGGCACAGCGCATTTGATCGCATTTGACAACAGAAAGTCATTTCCAGCTGTTGCTTTCCGAAAATCCTGACCTAATTTTAGCTTAAATCCCCCTGGTCGAAACTCAACGCTCTCTCTTTAACGGCTTATAAATCAATACATCATTTCAGTTTTCAGGTATGTAAAGCGGGTTAACACGTAGTGTAGCAGCAAAAGTCTTTGCGACTCACGATCAGTTCGATCTTAAATTGTGACGCATGAATGACTGACATCCTTACATTCAAACATTTTCTTTAAGATTTTACTTGTAATGAAATAGTGTGAAACTAGACAAACAGATTTCTTGCTGTGCACCACGATTTCCATGATTTTAACAGCCAAATGTGATTCCCTTTATGTTAAGTAGTCTGAGTCGGAAATTTTGGAAAGTCTGAGTCGGAAATTTTGGAAAGTCTGAGTCGGAAATTTTGGAAAGTTGGAGTCGGAAATTTTGGAAAGGTCGGAGTCGGATATTTTATCTCTGACTCCACAACCCTGATCTGCAGGAATGCAAAGCAACCACAGCAATAAACAAAAATTGCGTTTTAATGGAGTGTTGCTTTTTCTAAAACAGGCAGATCTCCGGATCTCTAAAAGATTCATCAATGGTGTTTGTTGCAAAACGTTTTGCAAACTGGGAAACCCGGTCGAAAGCTGCTCAAATTCTTGATAAACTCGACTTTCGTTCGTATTTAAACTTGTTCCAAGTCAAGCTCATATGTTAATTTCAAAATGGAAGCTTTGAGAAACTTCTGTTAATCTGAAAAACTGTTGCACGTTTGCTGTCTTCGCTTACCGTGGATGTCAGTGAAATTCGAGAAGAAGATTCCCAACATAATAATCCCTGCTGATGAAAAGCAAAGTTCAGCGTGTCCGACACAGCGAACACCTGCGCCAAAAACCCGTGTGGTGTACGTAACTTGTACCACGCACCAATAAATCAAGCCGATAATCGAGCACGCCGCTGTGCTGAATACTCCTGTAAAATTTTAAAAAGTTTGAAAGAAATCGTGAGGACTAGTTCATGGAGGATCAAACAGCTCCGACGCCTTTTCTGGGTCTCTATTCGCAAGTAGCATTTATCTGCATATCGGCGACTTTTCTCAAAGAGACAAATTAAATGAATTTGGGTGAAAATCAGGTAAGAATTTTATTGCCTTTTATCGTATTTTTAGAAAATTTCAGAATGTTATCATATTTTGATAGAACTACATACAGTAAGACAACAAATTATTGCGGATGCGAAGCTTGTTTGAGTGCAACTGGCAACGTATTTGTGCCAATATTACTGTACGAAAAGGGTCAGTAATGGAATTTTGATTGAATACGACGTATCGTACTCGTAATTCTTAGTGTCATGCACAACGACAGATATTACTGTATAATAGGTACAGGCACGCTGCTCCTAAGTTTGATCTCAGTGAACGTTTGCTAAACATAGAACAATAACTCTCTTTTGTGAATATTGGTTGCCTTTGTTGAAAGCTCTGGCTTTAAAACTGGTTGCCAACTTTTTCTGGCTACTAAGTTACACAGGATGGCCACTGAGACTTGGCAAGTTCATACGCTGAAGGCGGAAAGGAAGAATTTTAGGCCTCTTTTCTCTCTACGTAAACTCGAGTTTGTGCAATGCATGGAAAAAAACAGTTGTTCTGCAAAAATACCGTCATTCCAAGAGGTTTCAAAGTTACCTACAGAACCTATGTTGTACTGCGTTTACTGCGGAAAAGCCACATCACATGAAACGTTTGACTCATAACATTTTGCGCACAAATAATTACCAAAAACACATTTGAGCAGCACGTTAATTCACTGGCCTCTTCTAGACTACACACATACCTCTTGGAATGGCGAAATCCACATCCACAGACCTCTTGTATGACAACGAAAAAGCAATGGTAGATGCCATGGCAGCTGTGGACCACACAGCGTGAAATATCGAGGAAGCGCTGATGAGATGATAAAAAAATCTTAAGCAGCCTCTTTTTTCTGTAAAGAGCAAACGAAAATATGTTTTTGCCAAAATTTCAACAACAAAGGAAATATGCATGACAAGCTCCTCAAAGGGTTGCAAGATCGTACTACAAAGGTGAGATACGCAAAGTCGGGATCAAAATGAAATGTTTTGAAAACTCTGTTTACTGGTTAAATACAAAGTAATGTACTTGAATGCCAAACTATGGTTGAACTGAAAATAACTACAAATCTTTTAGGTGCTTTTGCTTGCTAAGTGAAATGGTGAGCAAACGCCCGTCCAGGACATTTTGGTCAAACGTGCTGTTGTTTTGTGTTAACTTGAAAAAAATTAGTGAAATCAGATCAGGCTAAATTTTCTTTATTTTTCAAGTGATGTGTGTCAAACAACGTAACCTGATCTAGTATGGATCTGATCAAGTACTTCGTGGCTCAACAAATATTACGATTAGTGTTGCCTCACTGGAACTGATAATAATCGTTCAGTGGTCATACAAACATGTTGAAACGGGATGTTTATGAGCGGTTGGCCTTCCGAAAATAGACAGATTAGCACTGTTTCGTCACAGGGGCGCTTGCATACCGTGGTGTTGTTCCACGATGGAGGGCTTTACACGCGTGAAACTGGTTATGCTAGTCGGAATATAGTGCAAAATTACCTCGCCTTTTGACTGATAAAGTACCGATTTATAAACCTTGGCGATATACCAATTACACGGGAACAAATTCTCTTCATTCGCGGTATGTATCGTTGACGGCGATGAAATGCAGTCGAAGGTTAGATTGCGTTGTTCGGGAGAATCGGACCTGTTTGTGGGACGCAGCTGAAGTGCGACTGCGGATGTTATCCCGTTTGTGTAAAACTGGGATACCGAGAAAAAATAATTTTCCAGCAACGTTGCCAAATTTCTTCTGTCCTGATTCTTGACCGTCAACGTGAAAGCACTTAATTGTTTATTTTATTCCTGGCATTGCCGCTGGGATGTTTAAAGATAAGAAAATCTTGCGATTTTCTAATAATGTCAGCGATGTGCATAGTCCGGCTTAGGCAGCACAGAACAAGTGACTTTTAGCCGAAGAAGATAATTAACTTGAAGTCAAAAACTCGCTTGGGCATTAGTGTCTTCAGAAATTCTATCTTACTTGAAATCACCGCCAGTAGCATGTGAATCATGCGGTAATGAAATGGTGAGAAAAAAGTTACCTACCAAAGGACAACTATGATAGGTCTAACGAATAAGGCATTCGACTTGACAAAACTACCAAGAAGTTTAAGAACCTCTAGAATTCGCAATAGTAGCAACATATGTGGGTATCCAGACCAGCACCACTTTTTTCATCGCATGACCCCTCCATGGAGACAGGTCTTAAGAAAAAACATTTTAAAAAAACAAAGAAACTGACAGAGTGAAGAAGCAACATCTTAACACAATTCTTGTCTATAATATGAACAGAACAACGCTTACGGTATGCAAATTTCGCCTATAGTGCCTCCTCGTTCCCCGAAACAACCTGGTGATCGCTTAAACAAATATGAATTGGCGTCCATCACTGGTGAAAATAAAGCTGAACTTTTCGCAACTTGCTGATTCCACTAAGGTTTTCGCTGCAGTGAAGGTAACGCACGAGCGGACTGACAACGGTATTTTGCTTATAAAAACAAGTCGAGAGATTACAATGAAGTTATATGTGTCAAAAGCGCACCAGTGCACAATTTGCAACTGAAGTAACTTGTTCTCGAAAGGAACACTCTGGAGATTTAACTCACACTTGTACATGAAAATTTGCCGCACTCGATTAGGAACAGCGAAGCTTCAACAGTCGAAATAGTATTGTCAAAAACTGTATCACGTATCTCCCCCACGGCGCCAAAAAGGACATGGTCTGTGATAACAACGCACACATTTTCGGGCCATCTGTAATTGACGTAATTTTTCTACGTCATGCCAAAAACGGCTGGCGAAGCATGTTTGAGCCTCCGACCAAAAAACAACTGTTCCTGCTTCACAGTAAGCGCAGGTTTTCTCAAGTTATGCATTGGAATCCGGTCTGTTGTCCACAGGGAAGGTCGCAGTACTCTATCTTAATATTTGGGAGAGTGGAAAAGGATAGATTGTAAACTTAACTTATTCAGATATAATGTAAGAATATAACTTTTGAAAAATAATACCTAAGGGTTCACTTCTTTTTCTGACAGGTTATCAGGTTTTGGTTATTTTCAACCTAAATCTTTCAGTCATGAGACAAGAGATACATTGAGTTCAGTAAATGTACACTGATGTCTGTCTTCCGTAAAATCGCACTTCTGTACCTTTCTTTATTAGTTTTTAGTTTTTCTTTATTTTTCTCTGTTGTGGTATACAATTTGGAAGTGATCAGTACTTTTACTTTGGCGTAGAAACGTTTGGCTAAGACTGAATGCACGATAATCGAATCAAGCCAAAGTTTGGCAAAGTATTCGCAATTCGACGCCTGCTCTGATTTTACAAACATTCATTTTTCGCAAAAAAGCCAAGTTGAAAGATGAACAAGTAATATAGAGCAAAAAATAAAACATGTAACAGAAAGGGCTTCCAAGAAGCAGCACATTTTTGGCGGAAAGGGTCAAGTCGCAATGCCTCATCGCTATAGGGTATAATAGTATACTACCAAATGATCTTGCGCTAAAAGGATCGAGAACATTCTGATTTCAGTTTCTCAGCATCGGCAAAAAACATCAAACCTAATTCCGCAAAGGTTGTGCTTTCCAGATGCTGTAAGTTGTTACCAGATTATACGTACAAAAGAGAACAAAAAACGATGAAAGTGGCAAAGGGTATAAAAACCTATTCCACCATCTCGGTGAATTGTTTTGTTAATTGTGGGACAAGCGGCTTGTTGAAACACGCGCATTGTTTCCCAATCACAATTTCGTCAAAGAAAGGAATATTTCAGGCTATAACCAGCTTCTATATAGATTTTTTGCTGTCTTAGTCAGTTGACTGGAAGTTTATTGCACTTTTGGATTGTTAAGTAGCAAAGTTAAAATATTTTTTTGTGAAATTCAGACATTTAACTATTTGAAAAAGTGAAACGTAACCATTTCTTTTCACTGACTGCTGTCAAAAATGACACTTTTTTCAGTTTCTCAAAAGCGTGAAACAAAACAATGTAGATCCAGATGTCGCGCAGAAACTTGTTGGCGGAAAATGCTGCTGTTGTAATTCGAGATTCGAGACAGAACAAGACCGGCGCTTTATTCATCTTTGCCCCATTTTATCGCAAGGTATAGATTGCATGGCAAAAACAACGTGTCTGCACAATCAGTGACATAGCCCTGAAGATGCCCGAACCATAAATATCCGTCTTGCATTAAACCATGCTCAAGCGTGGCTCTGAGAACTAAAACTTTTTCTAGCGAGTCTTTTGGGGTAAAGGTATGCGCCAATTCTCGTTCTTCGATGAGGGTAAGTTCTCGCAAGTTACCCAATCGGTCACTCGTCTCAGAAACACGCCATACCTTCGTTAACCGAGAAAACGTCACGAATGTTCGTAGTCTGGCCAGGTTAACTCACTGAGTAACCTCGGTAGAGTTGGTGATTGTCGTGCTTGACTATGCTTTTAACAAATATAATTATCCGCGGCATTCAAACTGTCTCAC
>JGI24021J15306_10005061_pt1 | contig 15537 bp, 7 predicted proteins | sample Ectturendosymbi1_FD_15306 | JGI IMG/M metagenome (IMG submission 15306)
TGTGTGTAGGTTAATCTGAGTTTAGGTTTTGGGTTTGGTTTCAGGTTTGGGGTTTTAGGTCATGTTACAAGGACTTTATGCTAATCCAAGTGTATCCTGTATTGTCCTTGTCATTTGACTAATCCAAACAATCAAATTCTCCTAATGGGAAAATAACTCCAGCAGTGCTTCTGCTTCATGAGACAAAATAGACACTGCCTTGGTAAACTTTGGAAATGCTAAAAGGCTATGTCTATTTTGCCTCATGAGGCAAAAGCACTCGTACAACTATTTTGCCTTAACCCAATCATATTTAGCTGAAGGCAAAATAGCTTCAGTGGTGCTTTTGCCTCAAGAGGCAAAATAAAAATTCATTATTTTGCATGGGCGGATCAGGACTGGATCTGACTGATGATTTTCAAAAATTTTGTGGATCAGGACTGGATCGGATTCAATTTTGTCGGATCAGGACTGGACTCGGACTGAAAAATTTCACAGTCCACTCATCTCTGGCCCCTAGGCTAATCCACTTTTGAGGACCCAACTCCCATTGCTGTGAGGAAAAAATGGAAAGCGAAAAAGCAATTTGCGAAAATCCGAAAATGTACTCTGAAAATAGGTCAGTAAAAAATTCTAAATAATTACTGGAGTGCCCACGATCACTGCATTCGTTGCTGCCTTCGACGAAAAAGCGTTCAATTGCACGGAACTGTTGAAATCCTACTTGGCTGGCGGGAACAGGATTATTAACTGCCACAGGCGGTGACCGTTCAAAACAGACCTGCTCATAACAGACCGCTCAATGAAAGGGAACCGCCACAGGCAAACCAACCGAAATCGCTGTAGATGAAATGTTTGACAAAACACATGGCCTACGTTTTTTATAAGAACCACATCTGCATTTTCTTATCTGTGTTTAAAAAAAACAAACACACTGCACCTATATAGTATGTGTGGCGGCATAAAGACTTTAGCACAACGTGAGGACCACGTTGCAACTCGCTTACCACGGCTGTAAAAATCTCACACACACGAGCAAAACTCGCCACGTACACACCCAAATGGTTGTAACTGTTAGGTTCACGATTCGCGAGTTTCTTATTTTTCAGACTGGTAAGCATCGAACGCAACTGAACTGTCGCGTGGAAAGATGTGAGGTTTAAAAAACAGAACCGTCGCCAGTAAGTCTTGAATAGGGGATTTAAATTTGTGCAAGGGGACTTGACATTCTGAAAATTTGATAAAATCTTTACTGATTTATAGTGTTTCATATATAAATTTAGAAGGGTTGAGCTCACCAATACCCACCGTAGCGACTGGACTGGTTTAAATTTCGCTTATGCTGTCATTATTGAAAGACGTATAAAGAAATGGAAAGCTACAATCATCGAATCAAGTAAGGCTGAACACAAGTAAACAGTTAAAAAGTTTTTGTCCTGCCTTCTTCATAACAAAATTATCTAAGAATCCATTACAATGTGTTTGCCTACGTTCGTCACTTTTAATGCATCGAATGCTTAGTATGGCCAACCTCTTCTGGAACATTGCGACCGTTTAATTCAGTTTTAATTCTCTTGAATCTTGTAAAGGACCTTTCTCCCGAGCAGTTACTGTAGTAACCATCAAGCTAAGAAATAAAGGTGCGTGTGTGGTTGGATAAACTGAGAACCACTAATCTAAGGCATCAGACCCAAACCCGCTTTTGTATTTTTTTGCTGTTTCCCTGTATCGTTGGGGAAGAGTTATGCTGTTGACAGTTGGCAAAGTGACGTTTGCTTGCTATTCAAGTTCATCAAGATCTGGTCTGATTTGCTTAGCATGGAAGCAGTACAAACTTGCGCAAGTTCTCATTAGTAATCTGATTTCTGAATGATTTTACTGAAGAAAATTCAAATGGACAGAATCACATCTAAAAATACCAATCGAGCTATACGCGATACAAACGCTGACAAAACTACCGTATTGCTCAGTCGCCTAAGAAACAACTATGCTTTTATTGTAGGATAGTGCAGCTAGCCCTACACATAGCTCTTATCTGCAGTACAACCCTGCTTTGATCAGGTGCAATGACGTAACTAGAGGTTTGAGCCAGGGATACGAAGGGAACTCACTGGCTAACACTCAGAAAATAGTTGAGAAACAACAGCAAATCCGGTGTTGAACGGCTATACAAAAACCCAGAATCACCGGAAAACACTCCGAAAAACGTAAGAAAATAACAATCTACTGAAACCGAAGGAATAGTAAATACCAAAATACAAGCTATAGGTGGGGGCCCGGTTTTTACATTTAGCTTGGTAGGGGGGCGGTTTGCGCCCCTGCCACCCGTCAGTTATGCCACTGATCAGGTGCATTTCAAACACGAACAGTCACAATTTCTTTTGAGAGTCGCACGAACAATCGGTACGATTCAGCAAATGCAGCACCCGTGCTTTGAGTATATCGACACAATAGTTGGTATGCGGCTTGACCAACCGTCATATTGATATTCATGGAAAGTCGTTGGAAGAGTCTGGCTTTATCAACACGAAAGTTAAATAAAACTAAATTTCGTGAATAATAAATAAGACATAAAATTTTGACGAAGTTTAATCCAAATGATTATATACCGGCCATTGACTCTATGCGTACCCCAGTTAGTTAGAGGTCCCTTGGATCTTGAGGCCCTAGGCTTCTTAATCCTATATAGCCTATATAGGTAAATCCGGCCCTGCATTTGTGCAATCGGTGTAACGCACGAGTAGAGAGTCATACCCATGCCAAAAGAAACAATTATTAGGAAAACGTTACTAGCGAAATCAAATATATTTGCATTGAACAAAACCGAAAATACTTTGGTTTTTCAGTAGCGATTACCAAAACTGGCAAACAATCAAACTTGTAGAGAAGTCAGTTGCTGTTGGGGACCCTTAATACTTAACGCAACATAGGAATATAATATTGAACTGTATTCTTGTATCGCTTGTGAATCATGAAAATTTTTCAAACGAGTATTTTATTTGAAACAAATAAATTTCATGACGGGGGCTCCCGTGCATCAGGGGGGCCGGGGCAATTGCCCCCGTTGCCCCCCTTTAATTCGGCCCTGGTTATATGGTTCATTGAAGTGACATGCGTTGCAAGGTCAAGCCACCAGAAGAAAATGGTTTAAAGTTGTCAAATTGAACATTTACTGTTTNCACATATTTAAAACTTTCAGTGAATGCTCGTGAGGAATTGCGTCATAAGTTATAGACTGGTACAGCACTGTAATAGTGTCACAACCTTTAAGCAGGTTGAGAACTAGTCGTGCAATCATGCATTGCGGAAAATAATTTGTTGCCAATATGTGCATGAGAACGGAAATTCGCAATTGGTTAGATGCGACCAAGTTTTGTGAATGCAACAAAAACCAAACGATGCAGTATATAACGGAGACACTTCATGATTTGACATTCCCACTGTAACAACGTTAAGTAATTAAATCAATGGACTTGGTTTATCTAAATCAATAAATAAGAACACAAAGTGTGTTTCTAGTAGCCGCGTAGTACATATTTCTTATACTCTGCCAAAAAAACACTAGATCTAGTGTTTTTCCATTTTATGTAGTGTTCTAGTGTTTTTTTCATTGCTATCTAGTATCTTTTTATGAATGAGCTTAATGTATTTAAAATTACAAAATTTTGTGTAATTGTAACTGTAACTGAGACTTTTTGATTTTGTGCAATTGTAGCTTGCTAAAAATTCCACTTAATTACATCTTAAATTAAACAAGAGCATAAAATCTGTTTTGAGTTTCAACCGCTATGAAAGCAGTTGAAACTATGAAAGATAACCACAACGAAAGATGACCACAGTGACCAAGCCACTCAAACCAGATTTGTATGCTCTTGTATAATTTAATATGTAATCAGGTAGAATTTTTAGCAAATGCCAATTGATGACCAAAGTGACATAAGCATTGCTGCTATTTCCCGTTTTCTTTTTTTCTGGTAAAGAGGTCTGGTTTACAATGAGTTGCAATTGCGCAGTCTTTGTTTGCATTAAAATGCATTTTCTGGCCAATTACCAACACCAATTTTTTCGTAATCTGGCAAATATGTGACGTATTTGTAATCTAGTGTTTTTTTGTGAATCTGGTGTTTTTCATCATGGAATCCAGTACTTTTCTGTAACAACAGAGTGGCAACACTTATGATGAGTCAAGAAAAGGGATTGGATCAATTAATGTCAAACCAAGTCTGTAAGTTTGGTACATGATACACAGACTTGGTTCGCTGGTCACAGACAAGGCTCAACAAGGCAAAAACTTAGATATATAACCTGGAATCAAACTTGCTAAAACAACATTGGGCACCATTTGTTAGCTTATTGGGCATGATTTTATAGCATGTTGGGCGCCAGTTCATAGCAAAGTAAAGACACAGGAAAATGTGAAATTTCTCTTGACTCAACTTTGACTCGACCTTGCAAACCAATGACTCGAAGTGCCTCGACAGTTCTTGTGACTCGACTCTGACTCAACGAAGTCATGACTCGACTCGAAAATATTTTAGATGACTCTGACTCGAAAGGCTTGTGACTCTGACTCGTCAAAGATGACTCGGGAACAACACTGGTAATTTCTGCTTAACTGGGTTTGGATTAGATTTGGTCTTGAAAATTTGTTTTGAACTTCTTCGCAATTTGCGGTTCAAATTTCGGGACTACATAATACTGTCTTAAAAATTTTGATTCAGTGGAGTTTCTCAAATTCGTCGGGATTATACATTATGTTTGTTCACATCATGAGCCTTAACTATGACCAGTGGCCCTTTATGCTAAATTGCTAAAAAACAAATTATTTTCTGTCCCAGCCCGGCCTGTGGCCATAGTATAATGTGACCTCAAAAGCAAAGTAACGGCACATAAGTTTTCAGTTCGTTGTCCTTTGGACACTAAAACCACGACGTCTTAAGGCAGTGGCAATATAATAGGTCGGCCAACGGACCTTCAGTTTTGAAAACTTGTTCGTCCATCACCTGTAACGTGACATTAAGTGTGCGCTAGACTGCACTAGACTTGCTAGGAACGTGCTAAACCTAAACCTTAAGCCATAACCTAAACCTAGCCCCTAAACTTAAACTTTGGCAACAGCGACAGACTATTAATGAAGGTGTTTGTTGTTACGGCAGGGTTGCCAACCTGTCTTCACCAAAAAAATCCAGACCTTGTCACAAAAAAAGTCTCAAAAACCAGATAGTTGTCTTTAGACATATGCATAAACAAACGCAAAACCGACATCAAAACTCGTCAGAAACATCGATGTAATACAATTACAATCTTTAGATTGTTAGAAGCATATTCTTTCCCCACAATTACACTGTCATACATTTGTTTCTTATTAAATACATCAAACGTTTTTAGAGCAACAGTAAAATCTTTGCAATATTCTTTGCACCCTGCGTGGTCATACAGACTCCCGTCAAAAGTGATATCTAGTAAATATGCAGCTCAGATAATGTTTTGCCAGAGCCAAGCCCTTTCCGACTGAAAAACAGCTAGAAAAAGAGAGATTTTGTCTAGCTTTTTTGATCTTCAAAAACGTTAGGATCAGAACGGTAAAATGGATAGAGAACAGCAGCGAGACTTGAAACAATGAGACTTTTGTGCTTGTTTTCTACGCACAATATCTGAGATTGCGTGAAAGAAATTCTCTCAACAGTGCGTGAAAGAAATGCTCTCATCTCATGTCATCCTTAGGGAATTAGTCGAGATCGATATTTTGTTTTATGGTCATCATTGAGGAGAACCTGCCTAACACATATAAGTATTTGAAAAGGTATAATAACTTCAAATGCGCGTTTCGACAGAGTTGGAAACTATTTGCCCAACCAACACCAAAATTTGGAAAAATCACTCTTACAACGTATGAATTTGGAATAAAGCCTTGTTCAACATAGAACAGGGGTTCTCAACATTTTTTCTCCCATTTACCCCTTGCCAGCTTCCTAACATAAAATTTACCCCCTGTTTTTTTTGTTCACTATCGCTATAGGAAAATGTACAACAGCATCATTACATATACCCCCCGGTTGAGAACCCCAGACATAGAAGATCAATCAATTCATCTTTATAAAGCACTTTGAAAAGACAATCCCGTGCCCTTATGCATAAAATCAACACGTGCAGTTAACATGTTTCAAAACTATTTTCAAATATTCTGAAGAGTTTTACTCGCCAGTGGATGTCAGTGAAGAACAGAAGGGGTAGAAATATTGTACAATGCCCGCTTATTTACCAGAGTTGTAAAACTTGACTTCACTGAGCATAGAAGAGGTGCCGTATGTGCACAGCGAGCCGACGATAATTCCACGAGTTTCTTTTCTTGAAAGAAATTATTCGTTTTTTCCTGAGCATCAGTCACTTCGCTAGTCGTCACTAGACTTTCGCACATGAAGAACTCAGTCTTTTTACTCAACTTCATATACCGCATATATCGACAGTAAACCAACAAATGCGTGCAGGTCTACACGTTAATCGACTCATCTAGATGAAGGGTGACTCCCGCCTTATAACTTCGAATTTCGCCTGTTACGTGATCTTGATCTAAAATATCACCTAACATTTATACGACAACGTACTGTGTGGTTTGATAAATAATCTTGATAATTTTGTTTCTTTGTTCTCTTTTCGATGATATCCATAGTGTGCGGTTTGATAAGTCACTCCCCAATTGTATGCGGTTTCTTTTCTTTTGCTATTGCAAAAGCAACGCGGTAGGATTTTTCCAATCCTAACACATCTTCAGAAACGAAACCTGATACAGGCATACTTCCTACAGCACGAAGTTGAAGGCAATTTGCCTGCAAGAACATGTGGTTGTCATTTACGAATGTGTGGGATGGAGTGAAGTGGGTCTACAGAATTGACGGCTTCATCGAACGATTTAGGGCATTTTGGAGAAAAAGACACACTGAGGTTTTTGAACATCATCTGTTATGATGAAGTCGATCCGAAGTCCATGTATAATTCTAGATAAGTTATATTCTTCGACATAATAAAAGAGAATGTTGAAACCTGCATTTGTTAAATCATGAATAACTCATTCATTTAAAGAAGCAGAAAAGGCCGTTCACTGTCCAATTTATAGCATACTGTGAAAAGAAAGTGGAAAACGGTGCTAGAGCCTGACCATTATGAAAACAGTGAAATGTATTACACAATAGAGGATTTTTTTATTCTGAAAGAGCTATACAATCTCATTTTACATGCAAATTCCAAATGAAGTCGTGAACAGAAACAGTGTTGCGCGCATGAAGTGCCCAAATGAATCTGGTAACCTACATGTGTAAAAAGGTGAACTAAAAAGAGAAAATTTATCACTAAGCATAACTCTGAATCATAATCCAAGGAGCAACATCTCCAGTTTGCGTGATATAGGGAGGTCTGCAACGTAGATGGCCCTTGGTCCTTCGCAGCCTCCCACTCCCTCATGCATTTTATAAATCAATATGGAAGTCATCGCAGTACTACATTATAATAATCATGATGACGTCATTCATGCGTGTGTCTCAAAAGCTTGTGTATCATGAAAGTAAATGTATTAGCGCCATCAAGCGTATACTCTCTACTACCGCCACGTATGTATCCTCGTCTTCCTTCATATATTTGTGTATTCCTTGTTAATGGGATGCATGTTTAAAGTCTAGCTAGCGCCTTGCATGTGGGAGTGAAGACGTTACACAATACAATACAACGATTAGGCTACCCGTAAACCTACTTTGTAACAATGCTCTATGACGCGTGACAGCCTCTCACCAACCTACGAAAAAACACTGTTGGATGTACTTTTGTGTTTTGTCCTGTTACTAACTAGCCTAACAATCCTGGATATTACGGTTTGTAAAAATTTATAAAAATGCATACTTGCTGTAATTTATGGTTAGCAAATTTACCCTTTAGAAAGATGAAATTTACTCCTAGGTTAAATTAACCCCAGGTTAAGAACCACTGCACTAACTGCTTCCCAGCACTAAAACCATAACATAAGTTGTCCATATTGGGTAAAGGCGAAATAGCTCTAGCAGTGCTTTTGCCTCATGTGGCAAAACAGAAACTGCTTTCAAGTTTTCAGAGTGGAAACAGGAGTGGGTGTGTAAATTTCGAATGAGCTCCTGAACAACAGCAGGAGCTGGAGACACTTTTTTTGGAACAGGAGCAGGAATAAAAAGTGACTCCGATCACCTATTGGTTGACTACATATCGATGACGTCATAATCGTTGTCAAAAGTGACATCAGCCCCTCCGAATTTTTTCGCTGGTTGCGGCCCAGGCAAAGATTATATCTACTCTTGTAGGCCTACTTCTACTTGAATACCTGCGTTTTATACACACTATCATTAGACAAAGTTTAGCCTACAATGCTTAGTACGACTCAGATACACGTTAGTGTTGCAGCAACTTCGTTTTGTAACATGCATGACGAGAAAAGTGTAGATCAGAAGCACCTAAAAAAGTCAGAAGACCACAGTTTAAATGCTAACGTAAAAGACATAGAAATGAAATATGATAGTGACACCGGTGACGATCAGTAGTTAACCATAAATGCTGTCTATAACCCATAGCTGCTGAGGTCCACACCAAACTTCATCATCCCAGAAAGACGGTCGGTAGGGGAAATTGGTTTGGGTAGAGAATGAACACGTCTCCCTACATTTCTTCGTGGCTGGAATTTTTAGTGTTTTAGTACTTGGTAGGTTAATTTAGTGATGCGATTTCTACAAATTAAGTTTTACTTTTGCCAGTGTTTGTTTCACTTTGCGGACCTTAAGAAGATGAATTGGACAGACTGCAATAAGTATTTGCTGTCTTATGGGGAGATTGGTGTTGTAGCCAGTAGCCTATACTTTTATTTTGAGAACAGAGGCTAAGACAGTATAAAACGCCCACGAAACGTATCCAGTCACCAAGCATATCCTAGGCCAGGGCTCGCCAACCTTTTTGAAACTGCGAGCTACTTCTGTGTACCGATTAATGCGAAGGGCTACTGGTTTGATACACACTTCTGAAATAAAAGTTTTGCTCGATTTTCCTTCAATTATTTTAATATTGATATTTGTTAATGTGAAGACATTGATCATGCTAATGTTATTTTTAGAACAGGTCTGCGGGCGACCTGGTGCCCGCGGGCACCACGTTGGTGACCCCTGTCCCAGGCTATACAGCGAAATATAGTTACGGGCAAAGTGGGGCAACCGAAACAAAAAGCGGAAAAATGGGAAAAACACTTGGAATACGTTTATTTTCACAAACACCTCGCCAAAGACACTATATAGTTTTACCCTGGCCAGTAGCCAGCAAAAATATCTTAAACTGGCCAAAAACGTTTTGATTTCTATTCGTACATTTTATCAAGTGATTTAGAGTACGCCTAATTGTGAGGTGTAGAATCCAAATCTGATTTTAGATTTGTAAAACAAGGTTAGCTGGCCATCGAAGCCAATAAATACTAGAGATGAATACAATAGTCGAAAATCATGAACAATTCATTCAGATTGAAGAGGTACATATTTTCAGCGCAACATTGAACGAGTTATATGCTTCCACAAAGCGACAAAAAACGTTCATATAAGAAGAAATAGATGGTAAATTTCTGGGCTGGTAAATAACAACTAGTGACGCAGGTAAATAACAGCCAGCCGCTTGAGCATTCATACAAATCTATTATCTCGGTTTGTTTCGTCCAGCGGTAAACTCTGTTGCTCCGGAAATAAATGATTTGTACCACGATTTTACCGTTATTCACCCTGGAGGAAGGAGACGTAAGACAATTGCGTACAAATGAGTCACGCCAACTGCACCAGTGTCACTCTTCCTCACAGGCCTTAATATCTTGGCTACGCACAGACTGAAAGCAAGGGTATGTCAAAACAGTAGCTGTAGTTAAACAACAGTTTCAACTATAGTTTGCTTTTTCCAACAGCTGGATTAAAACTCAGAGGACGCTTTTTTACCATATATTCAGTATTGTAAAACTTCCGTAGTCAATGTCAAACAATGATGGCACACTCTTTTCGTACTCAAATTGCGGTCTTGTGGTGCTGTTGTGCAGCCCTAGCAGGTAACGTTCGATTTCGTTTCGCTGTTTTGTTTGTTTTGACTGCAGTAGATAATAATTGTATTGCCTAGCGGAATCAGACAAACATCAACAAAGTAGGTTTAAAGCTAAACATATTGCAACACTGTTAAATTCATGTTTTTATTATAACAACCAATTCATTGTGGCGTTGTAGTTGTAAAAATGAGCTTAAACGGAAACGCCGCAAAAACCGTCAACACTGATAAAAAGAATTCGCTTGAGTTACGTTAATAGGTAACTATTTTTTCTGCATGGTGCTTGCACCACTAACCGGGAGCCTGAAGTTCTATTTCGTATTTAAAGTTCGCATTTAACTATTCTCCATGTGGGCATTAACAAATGCTTCTGATACCATCCGAGAACTAAAATAATTCAGAATTAGTTTTAAAGATTGTTTTGTTTGCAGGCGTCGTGGTATGGAAGACTTTTTCTCGAACTTTTTGTAGTCCATTTCATATTCTATGAGATATTGTGTTTATTCAGGCAGAGACATAGACATTAATATAGGTTATCATTATCAAGCCAGTAGCAATTTGTTTGTATTTTTTAAAATCAGTCTGCGTACACATTTTGTGAAATGACGAGCTCAACCCTAAGTGATCTGCAATGAAATAAAAACCAGTAGTTACGTGTCATCCTCGCAAAAACATATTCTGAAATGGAATTAGTTTCAAGGAATTAGTTTTTATGTTACAAGCGATACATAACAGACATAGGCGTAGCCAGGAGGGCCAAAGGGGCCATGACTCCCCAACTTTCTAGCATATGTTGTCGTTTTGTGCTTCGAAAGACGGTGCCCCAAATCATACACTATTGCTCGCTTGAAGTGAAAATATTTAGCCCCTCTCGACTGATAACAGATTAAGGGAACAGATGCGTTTAAAAGTTGCAAATTGTCAAATTGTATATTATATAATTATTTACTATAAAAACAAATAAAATGGGCAAAACTGCTTGTCATTGTTGTTACAAGTCAGCGCAATAAGCATTACGTCGAATTGCGAACAGTTGGAGAAACGACGATGCCGCAAAAGTTTTAGTTCGTGTAGATCTCAAAGAACTACTGCTGCTCACAGCCACATTTTACAACGACACGCTAAACCCTGAAAGCATAAAGGGGACTAAAACTAAAGACGTAAGTTGAAATAACATCTGTTTGGAAAGTCTAAAAGAGTAATAAAAACTGGGACATCGGTTGAATGCGATTTAAAATAAAAAAGAAAAAACAGCAATCTCACAAAAATTAAAACAAAATTATGTTGAGCTTTGGCGTTGCGAATCACACACTCAGAAATGTATCAAATTATTGGCAGATAATTGAGCATATATATATTTGTGAATAATATCGATGCCTTGCAATCAAATCTATTTTAGCGATGTTTGCTGCATGTTAGAGCAGATAAACCTATAATAAATAATAGTCAACAGCTGCAATAAAAGAAGCAAAATAAAACAAAAACAGCAAAAATAGAAAAGTGATAACAATAAGCGTGATTTAAGTGTCTAAAAATTTTCCCATTAGGTGGTCAAGTACGTTGTGGAACAACACCTGGGTATGACAAAGCCTTATTCATCAGCTCCAGGATTTTCGGTGGATCAGACGCCTCGTATGGTCAAGTACCGTGGCAGATAAATTTGTACGAAAACAAGTAAGTTTTAACTTTTTTATGTTTGTTTCTTTTCTGTCAGTTTTCTTATATTGCATTTATTTTTTTATCTCAGACGCAAGGTCCATATCACATGTGGTAGTATAGTGGATGTAAAACATTCGCATTACGAATTAGCATTTTAGAACTTTGTGGTTAACGGAATTGTACGGTACGTGCTGAATTGCTTGTGTCAACCCGCCATTGCGTCAGTTAGCGTGTGGTCGCGCACTGATCTGGTGCGAATTTTGAACTGTCTAACGTGCGGACTACATTTTGCTAGTTCTGCTACCGCGCCATCGTCGAAGTATTGCTGCTAATCAGAAGCCGCATGTAAATAAAGATTTGTGCACCAGGAAATCTGTGAAACGAACTTTTAAAAGGGGAAGAGCAAACGCCATGCTTCGGCTTGACAACTTGATACGTCAGGTGGCTTAGTCGGGAGACAGAACAGTGCTCATACAACGACTATACGCTGCCCCGTTGTTCGTATAGCGTATGGGGAAACCAGCAATTCTGCACGCAACGACGATCTTCCCCACAAGCAACGTTATAGTAGTACACAAGAAAAGTGAAATATTTGTTGGTGTGTTAATCCGTGAACGTTGCTAGGGGAGAAGCTGCGAAGTATTGAATTATAATTAGATTGGCGTAGTAGCCGCAAAGAACCAAAGTTGCAGCCGTAGGGTAGCCCGTTTGTTTGGTAGGGGAAACAAATTTTACTCAACGTATTGTACTGTGTTTTGGTCCAGCATTTTTGTTCAACGTTTTCCAATATCTTTGCCGAGAAAATACTCGAACGACCAAAAAGGGCTCTTGTATGTCAAACGTCCGAACAATTTTGTCCAAATATGAAAACCTTCAGTACATTTTTGAACACTTCACAAACATTGAACAAATTTTGCTGAAATTTCTTCCAATCTTAGCTTTTTTGTTCGATTTTTTCGGCAATGCCGGATTCTTCGCTATTCTTAACTGCGAGAGAGTTTCGCTCCCTGCCTCGCACAGCTATTAGCAAGGACACAACTTGCTTCTTGAAAAGTTGCCAACAAACAACGCAGCGCAGCTATAAAAAATCAGTGATAGCAAAATCAAAAGATGCATATGCTCTGTCCAGAAAACTGGTGACGGCAACAGGGCTGCAGAGATTTGTCTGGGAAAAGATGTTGAATCGAAAACGGAAAACGCAGTAGACTAATTTGTTTTTTAAACAAAAATAGAAAGCGTTTTCAAACAAATCTGCTGTGACGACAAAACCAATCCGCAAAATGAACTGATGACGTTTCTAAGTGCTTCAAATGGTCAGGGCACAGGGCATTTCAAATGGATGCTTTTTCCCAGAATTTGATGTTTGTAATTGTATCGCGGACTCAATTCATTGAGCTTGTTTGACAGAAAGCTGTCAAATACAGAAGCACGGCACAGGTCAATCCAAATACGTCTTGTTTCTGGCTTAATGAGTCAGACGCTTGCCTACTAGGAATCATTAAACGATATGGATGGTACTACTAGTGGACAGATGCTGATAAAACTGAGAAATATAGAGTGAAAAGTGGTCATCAGCCTGGGATTTTTGCAAAAGCGATCACAGTTTTGAGCGCTTGCAAAAAACATGAAAAGGTAATTTTCTTATTTGGGGAGGAGGCAAAGACAGAAACACATTAATTTTTGCCGCCCTAAATGTGATCACAAAGATTAATATTGTCATTATTTAACAACGGAATTTTCTTGGTTTTTATTTTCAACGTACGACCTAGTCTTAGTGAAGTTCGTTGGTGATCATCAATTAATTGCCGGATTCAAATACAAATACTGGTGAGTGATGTACAGATCAAACTAAAATCTAATTGTATTAACAGTATCGTTAGGTTGGCCATACATTCCGGATTTTAGGATCGTGATTTGCTGCTTGATTTTTCCGGAAAACTAGACTCACTGTAGGGAGAGGAGAAAGTAAGGATTGCGAAAATTCATTACAGAAATGCGTCATGAGAATTATGTTCCCGTTTGTTTATTTTCTCTTCGCTTTATTTGCAAGGAAGTTTCCACAGGAAATCAGAAATTAAACGCGTTTACCTCTTTCGAGACAAACTTATACCTTCTCGCCCGCGCTTAAAATTACAATCCCCGTTATTAGAAAGCTTTCGCACTTATTGCATCCGTTCCTGTTTGGAAATGTAAAATAATGGTCACTAAAAATATAACTATGTGAAAAAACAAACAAGCCGCTGTGTTTTACTTTCCCAGAAAGTTTGGTTGATAATTACGTCCCGCTGCCGAACTGAGTTTTGCAAATGTTTGCCTGTGTCTATACAGGAGGTTTGATACCGTAAGAAAACACCAAACTTTGCTATGGCTACCGCTGCAAAATACGCGATTCAATTTGGTTTATAGTAAAAGGACCTCCGAAAAATTTGAATCAGTGGGAGAGAGACGAAAAGTGCTCTCCTACACTCATAACTGCGAGAAGAAACGCAAAGAAGCTATAAAAACAGTGACAGCAAAAATCGAAAGATGCATTACAATGCTCTGTCCAGAAGACTGGACCTTAGCAGAGCTGAGATTTGTCTGGGTAAAGATGTTCAATCGAAAACGGAATACATCAGTTAATTATCGCATTTGATATTTTCTACGTAGTGCTCGCGAGCTGCTAATTCGCATGGTTTGTTCATCGCTAGTAAATCGTCTTTCCGAAACACGTATTGTTCATTGCTTTGGAGTTCTGTGGTTGGTCTAAAACAGTGTTTCCCAATATTTTTTTGGCTAGCGCCCCTTTTTCTGACAAACAAATTTCTATCGCCCCCCTACCATCCCTAGCTTACGTATCAACACATTTTTTTTGCATTGTATATTTGGGATGTTTCAAAATGATTAAAACAAGAATGAGCGCAAAGACGCATTTCACTATAAAATTTAATTCAGTAAATTAACTCATTTAGCAGTTGGAAACTGTTAAGAGTTAATGATTTGGAAACCTAGAGTTCATGAAGGGCTCGATTTCGTTTGAACAGCATTAAACTTGGACAAAAGGTGAAGATTGCTGATTTGGCTTTAATGAGGTTAACACCATTCCCCTGCAATTGCAATTAACTTCATTGAACTTCGTGAAGATATCTGTGGACTGTGACAACCAAGATACTATATCTATGACACCCTTGCCTTTGACAGTCACCTTCTGTGTGCAGCAACAGGCGTACAAACTCTTCATCATTATCAGAGTGCACCACATAGCCTAAACTTGGCAGAACACTTCTAAACCCTTTGGTGTCCTTTGATCAATCAATCCATTAATACCCTGCCACATATTTAGTAAATTTTGAGTTCGCAGCAGTGCAGGATTGAATTTAATCTGCATATTTTCAAAGTTTTTGAACTTAGCCGTGACACTTGCAGTCGTCCACTGGCTCTACCATCTCTCTCTCCCTGGATTTCCTTGGCGCTGCTCAAGTTACTGTAAGTGCGTTCAGGAACACACTTCTGTTTTCCGGAATCTTTTCGATTTCCTTTAGGTAACTTATTCTTGTTGGCACCTAACACTATCTGTAAAAAAATATAAATTGTCTTTCTACTTTCGAATTGAACTCGTACAAGGTTATTATCACATTTGTGATCATTAAACTACTCCATCCAAAATTAGCTCACGCTTTTGGTTACAGGCTGAGTCTAAGTGCAAGCGTGCATTCTCAAACCTGACCGGTGGCAGCCATTGTAAAGAAACGGGCATTATTAAGTAGCAGTTTACCCGTGCCAAGAAGTACAGCTGACGAAAATTCCAATCATAATCATTTCATTATAGAGGAGGACAGTTTT
>JGI24021J15306_10005062_pt1 | contig 15537 bp, 12 predicted proteins | sample Ectturendosymbi1_FD_15306 | JGI IMG/M metagenome (IMG submission 15306)
GGCGAGCCCGGCATTTAGCTGCTACTTTTTGTATGTGTACTGCGTAAGTGCCGTTTCTCTGGAATGTAATTCCTAAGTATTTGTACTCAAGTTTCATGGGGCTCGGCATTGCCCTGTAGTCGCAACTTAATTAGTTGGGGTTTACGTTTTTTCGTAAATTATACAGCAGCAGATTTTGAACCAGATATTTTAAGACCATTTTCATCACACCGTTTGCATGCTTTTGTCAAAGATCATCGACAAAGCTGGTTTAAGAATGTTACATCCGATCCACTTTCCCAGAAACAAAGGTCATCTGCGTCCAATGCAGAAGGAGAGGTGATTTTATTTGGTAAATCTTTGATCATCAAGGAGAAAAGTACAGGGCTAAGGACACTTCCCTGCGGGGTCCCGTTTTCCAGGAGTTTAGTCATTGACAAAGTAGATCCAACTCTAACTTGAAAAGTGCGATTGGATAGAAAAGAACTGGTGAACTGAACACTGATGCGACCTGTAATTCCAAATTTAAGCAGTTTTAAAAGAAGTACATTTTTGTTGACCATATCATAAGCTTTTTCAATGTCAATAAATACGGCCAGGACGTTGTGTTTGTTTGTCAAATATTTTTGAATAATGTCATGGAGACGGAGAATATGATCTGTTGTATTTCGGCGCTGACGAAAGCCGGACTGTGTGAAAGTCAAAATATTATAATATTCTAAAAACCATTTGAGGCGACACACGATCATTTTTTCGAAAAGTTTGGAAACATTGCTGGTCAGGGAAATTGGTCAGTATGACTCGTATGAGGAATGCATTTGTGAAGGTTTGTTCGCTGTTGGAATAGGAACTATGATGGAGTGCAGCCATGCTGGTGGAATTTTTCCTTTGAACCAAATTTTGTTGAATAACCGTAGCATGATTTCTAAAGATTTTACAGACATGTGCTTAAACATTTCATAACAGATGGTATCAAGTCCGGGTGCAGTATTTTTTGATTCTTTGATAGCAGAGATTAGTTCTTTATATGAAAAGGCTTGGTTAAGGCGTGTGTCTTTCAGTAGAATATGTGACAGTGTGTGTTGCAAGTATTGCTTTTTTGCTGGTAGGATGGAGTTAACGAAAAGCGCAGTATCGTTTGAAAAACTACTAGAGAGAGCAAACTGGTTTGCAAGGATGTTTGCTTTATGCTGGTTATTTTTGCCAGAGATACCATTTGCTACTAACGTAGGAATGTGATGAGGAGACCGGTTTCCCGAAAAGCTTTTGATGACTTTCTAAACGTGAGAGAGATTGGAATTGGACGTAAGTGAAGTGCTATATTGTTGCCAAGATGATGTTTTTGCCTCGGAAACGACCCTCCAAGCCTTAGCTCTACATCTCTTGAAAATAATAATATCACATTTCAATCTGGTAGGCTTCATTCTATAAAAGCGTGTTTTTTGTTTTTAACTGCAATATCACACTGTTTATTCCACCATGGTACAGTAATTTTATGCGACGCTTTGGATTGAGGAATGGCTTCCTGTGCGGCCTCACGAACACTGGTTTCAAACAGACAGTAGGAATACTCCAAGGAGATTGAGACTAAACTCAGTGTTTGGGTCACAATAATTGCTGAATTTTAGCCAATCGGCTTTGGAAAAATTCCATTTTGGGATGGCATTTCCTTGCGACGTGGTGGTCGCTTTAACAGTTGTGAGGACGATAGAATGGTCACTACCCAAAAACTCGTTTGCAACAGCGCAGGCTCAAATGGAAATACAGGAATTGGATACGAGAACAAGATCTAATAAACTCCACATATTTTGTCCAGATAGTGAGAAATGGGTGGGTGTCGTGGCATTTAGAACAACAAAATCGTGTTTTTCGATGACATCTACCACAGCCCTGCCGTTACCTTTCGTGCATTTACTCCCTCTCCGTGATGAGCACTGAAATCACCGCAAAGAATTACTCTTGCAAAATTTGATATGAAGTCGAAAGTTGTGGAAATTAAAATGTTGGAAGGAAGATTATAGACATTAAATACGGAGAAACCATGAACGGTAACACCGAGGATCTCAAGATTATTGCCGGTGGGAAGGGTCACATCGATTTCCGAAAAATCGAGTGATGATTTAACACAAACGATTAAGCAACCACCTTTACCTCTGAAAGGAGGTCGATCTTTGCGGATTAGACAGTAGTGTGAAACAGAAGGCCGGTATTTCGACATTAGGTGAGATTCCTGAATGCAGATTACACCTGGTAAGTTGTCCAAGGTTGTTAAATATTTTTTAAATTCAGGCCATTTCTTAAAGATGGACCGGGCNTTCCATTGTAAGATTGTAAAAGCCATTGTTANCTAGTAAAAATTTTTAACTGCTCGGCATCTGCCGGTAAGCCCATTCGTCCACCAGCTGCCTCAGTGATTATTTGACACNCATCGATTGTGTCATTTCTGTCTTTTGCCAAAATCGTTTGTTTAATAACCTCTGCTAGAAAGGCAAGAAAAGCTACTGGGTCGCCAAACAGTAGACTAGAGAAGTTCATTTGCTCAGCAACAACTGTCCCATCCTGCTGGAGCGAGATACGGCTATCCTGCTGGAGTGATATATACTACTTTCAAGACCAGTCTGGGTATTGTTAACAAAGCATCTGGCGTTTGACTGTCGCCCTATCGATGTTGGGAGGGGAGGAAAATCCGACTTGGACTTCAGATTCGGAACTGGAATATCTCTGGACTTAATGAACTCTTTGCATGCGTCAGCATACGACAGTTTAGATTTAGTTTTTAGTTTAAGTGTTTCTGTTTCTCGTTGATATCTAGGACAGATTTTATCATTTGCGAAGTGATTGCCTCTACAGTTTGGACATTTCGCGGTATCAGCGGTACATTCACTATATTTATGTTCACCAACGCAGTTTGAGCATCGTTCCCTACCTCTGCAATGACTTGCTACATGTCCGAAACGGTTACATTTGAAACACCGTAACGGCTTGGGAATGAACTGCTTCACTCTGAAAAGCAAATAGCCAAGCTTAACCTCTGCGGACAAGTCAGCAGTGGAAAACTGCAAAAACACTGATTTGGTATCTCTGAACTCCGAGGATTCCTTGCATTTAAAACGAAAATGTTTCACAAAAGTAACCTTTTGAGCTGCAAGACCTTCTACGATTTCATCCGCGGAAATTTCCAACGGAACGTTATAGATAACACCCTTAGCTCCAACGGGCTTAAGGGAACTGGTTTCAACTTCGACGGTCTTATTGCTGTCTGAAAGCTTCTTACTACTTAGCAGCGTTGCCACTTGCTGCGCACTGGAGCACGTTACAATTAGATTGCCATTACTCAGTGGAGCGCAAACATTGTGCAAGTTTTATCGCTGCTCTGAAAGCATGCACACTGCAAGCACTGTGAAGGCTGGATTCCCGTTCCATTGTGACGCAACTATAAAATGATAGGGAAGTCGGAGAGTTCGCAACCCAGGCTTTCTGAAAGCGTTGTGACGCAGCCGTGAGTGAAACCACATGGGGGTGCTTTCTGCTGGCGACAGAAACTCCGCCTTGAAACGTCACTAAGGTTCATAATTGCTCGCTTTGCGAACCTTGATGATCTCGATGAGATTTCGCAATGCCATTCGACATTTTGTAAATTGTAATAATTAGCATCCGCTGGCATTTGACATTTCGTAATTAGTACGTAACATTCCGACCTCAATTTGGCTCCCCCAACGTGCTGCACCACGTGACAGAGATGAGGATTTTTACTCTGCAGGCGAAACATAGCCTAGCCTACATTGCGTCTAAATCCACGTGACAGATACCGTACTGAGAAACCTCCTTTTCAATAGCCACCGTTCAAACATGGACGATTGGCAGTCAATTGTTTTTTCAGCTCTATTCAACGAATGACACGCGGAACGCCAAACCACTCGGAGTGTAGCGGCATATCAAAGAAGAAAACACGCCGAAACATGCACAAAAAGGAATTATATGTCAATCGTATTGGTAGGGCAGACTGTAACATCACATATTTGCAATGACTGACTCTGATGTTTCTGGGACGCCCTGTATAAAGTAATGAAGTCTGTATTATTAGAGATATTTTACACACCAAGTGCTAACTCGGACAGATATAACACATAAATGCAAAATCGGACAGATCTAATTCACGAACTGCTGATGTAGCAGTTAAATAGATAGAGCATTCACGAACTGCTGATGTAGCAGTTAAATAGATAGAGCATTCACGAACTGCTAATGTAGCAGTTAACTAGATAGAGCATTCACGAACTGCTGATGTAGCAATTAAATAGATAGAGCGCAGTCGGTTATTCGAATGACAGTTGCTGGTTGATAGAATGACATTTTCATCATCAAGAGCTCACTTTTTTTAGTCTGGAAACTACAAAATACGGCCAAGCTCCAAATGGGCTGCACCTTTTTTTCACTGAANCCTGCGATAAGATTGTTCTAAATCAACGCACTGCCGTAGTTTCTTAAGTACATCCTAACCCAGGACATCAGCCACTCAAAACCAGGCTAAAAAGCTGTATCTGGTACTAAAGACAACTTATGGAGAGCAAAACAGGGGGATTTGGTATTTTTAGCGTTCTCGGATGGCATCTAAGTTTTTTCGAGAAAGGAAGACAAGTCCTCCCAAGGAGGATTTTTGGAAGCTGTATAGTAAGGCCAAGGGGCTGGTGGTTTTGGTGCTGCTTGTGCCACGAGCTCGATGTACTCTTACAAAACTCTTATTAGTGTTGGCTGTGTTGTAATAGCTTTACGCCATAGAAGCCATTTGTTCCAAAATAGCTTCTGTGCGAGACTTGTACCTCCGACGGTATGATCTTCTGGCTGGCAACTATTCACATTAAAACAAAATGGTTTTTGCTTGTAATGTTTCTAGGAGCGGTTTTAAGCCGATTTGACCGATTTTCTTCTATTCGGGCCCAGCGCCAAAGGGGGCTTCGCGCTCCGCCTGCTAACCAACACAAACTTACATTTTCTATCGAAGCTGTTTATGTAAAGCGCCGGCGCGGGGCCAAGTGTTTTCACCGTATTTTGAGAGACCAAAACGTTTCTCAAATTTTTCCAACAGTCTCTCAAAATACAGCATAAGCTCACTTTTCTACCACCATCAAAATATACGAAAACCTTGCTTTACAGTCACCTCGGTATTCAGATAAAACAGTTGCGGTCTCTCAAAGTGTCTTTGCAGTCAGCAAGGTCAAATTTTATGAAAAACCCTCGCGGGGCCCACAGTATATCGTAAGCGTGGGATCCACTGCCAACGAAAATCAAAATCCAAGTAAACTGCGCGGTTTCGCCCTCATCAAAATTGTTTAGTAGGAATGGTCATTGTCTTCAGTAATATGTAGTCAAATTTTTTCATAGCACCTCGTTAAGGCAGAGAGGGCTTAAGTTTTGAAGCTGTTTTCTGTTTTATTTATAAAAGCGTTTCGCTTTTGGCAGGTCAGGTTTCAATAGTTCCTGCAAAATACGGTTCGATAGTTGCTGATGTTTCAATTGTTACTACTGCTTGTCTTCTGAAGGTAATGTTTAGTTCGTAATTGCAAGTGTGTTCTGCTTAATCAGTCTTTTGATAGTGTTGTTCATGTTCTCTCTAACAGAGATTTGATGAGGCTTCCTGAGATTGGCGAAAACTTTTGAAATAAACTTAGTTATAATTATGAAAGACTACTTCAGTTTTGCAAAAAATAACGATTCCCTGAAAAGTAGCATAAAAATTACTAACTGTTAAGCCAGTGTTTTTTTAAGGTTTTTAAAAGGGTGTTGTGGTGGAGCTTTAGGGTGTCAACACCATTTTCTCTTCTGTGTCTAATACTTTTAACTCATTTTCACAAAACCCAAGTTTCCTTCCAAATATGCCTAAGTATTTGAATACGACATTCACTTTTGGCAAACAAAGTAAAGACAATTTCATAAATAGAGAGGTTCAATGTATAAGTCTACACACTCATTCATTTGGTCATGTTCGTGCCCGCTTTTTTCTTTGGTGAGAGTCGCGGGGACAGCAGCCCTATGAGGACCCAAAATACCCCACGATCAACAGAAATCTCAGATAGTTCTGCTGGCCCAACACCAAGACGGGACCAAGCAAGGTCGGAAATGTAGTCACGCCAGGAGGTACTTGGACAAACTTCGGGCCGCTTTCCAGTGGGTGTAGACTGTAGTCCGAAGGACTTAGTTCGCCATTCTTTCCCGGGGCATTTTGGATACATGGCCGAGTTAATATAGCTGGGATCTCTCGTTTCGGAGAAGTGACGTAACATCCTGGGCTTCACGGATTTCAGACCTGTGCTCTTTGTCACGAAGTGTCACACCCAGAACTCTTCGCAAATATCCCATCTCTGCCGTTTGTTCTTTTGCCAGTTTTCTTTCAGTCGTCACCAAAGATTCATGATCACAAGTGAGGATTGGAACGAAGACTGATTAAAAAACGGAAAGTCTTGCGTGCTTTGAACGCTCGCGTTTAGTCACCACGGAGCAATAAAGCTCACGCAGAACTGCGTTGCTTTACCGATCCGTGTATCAATCCTTTTTGTTCTGACTTCCGTCACTCGTGAATGGCATCCCAAGGTACTTGAACATCTCCACCTGCTGCTGCGTATTTCCGCTCACTTGCAGAAAACACTGCCTTGGGCCTTTTAGAGACATAATACCTCAATATTTTCAGTGCCGATTTTCGTTCCTGCTTGGTCGCACGCAGCAGAAAACCGATCAAATGCGAGCTGAAGACCCTGTTGAAAAGATCCACGCATGCAGCGCCAATTCGTCCGCAAAAAGCAAACGGTTCATCCTGTAGTTCCCAACAGTGACACCCTTGTGGAGGCGTCTGTGATTGTCGTCTATGACTGTATCAAATTCATATAGACCAGGGCTCTTCAAATTTTTTGGGAGAGACCACATAAGCTATTGCTCAGCAGTTCGAGGGCCAGATATCTTGTGTCATGTGATTTTTTCGGGATATGTTACATTCTACGAAAGGAACACATGTTTCGTGAATTTATTTTTTCATTATTGGCAAAATGCCTTTAGCGGCCGGGTGAAATGGCTTCGCAGGTCGGATTTGGCCCGCGGGCCGTAGTGTGGAGAACCTTGATATAGACTGTGAAGAGGAGTGGTGACAGCACACATCATAGTCGGTGTCCAACACCAACGCTGAACGGTTATGATTTAACTCCGTCGACAGGGACACAATCTTCTGAACAGGAATATAGCTACTTGACGGCCCGCAAGAGGCGCCCGTCAACACCGTACTCCCACAACCCCCAAAGATTTTTACGAGGAACCCGGTCATATACTTTCCCGAGGTCGACAAAACATGTGTATACGTCTTTGGCATGCTCCCAGGATTTCTCGAAAATTTGCTGAAGAGTGAAAATTTGTTCTGTAGTGCTACGACCGCGACGAAAACCGCATTGGATATCATCCAGCTTTGGTTCAATTATTTTCGTGGCACCTTGGCATGCACTCTTTCTGGGAGGCTTAGCAAAGAGATGCCGCGGTATTTGATTCATTCATTCCAGTCTCCCTTTTTGTGTATGGGGACAATCAATTTGCTAATATTTCGGCAACCTTCCAAAACGCGATGTCACTTGACACACACGAGTCAGCCAAACCATCCAGCTTTCCAAGTTCCCCTAAATCACTAACAAACTTTTCGCAATTAGCTTTAAGCTCGGATTTAGCAGCGGCATAGGAGAGCTTATTGATGCACAATTCTACGGACGCTTTCACGTGTGTTGAGTGAAAACATACCGCCTGAAAAACTTTGCTCAGTTCTGTCAGGTGAGGTGACAACGTTGACAAAAGGAAAGCACCATGTTGAAATTTTTTGTTTTTTTAATTCGCAGTAAAACAGCCCACATTGCATCATTTTTATTTTCTGACAACTGCTTCAGTGCGGCCTAAATAGCCAAAATATTACTCCTAGCACTCACTGTAGCCTAATTTGACAACCACCTTGTTTTGCATGCACACTGCAACTGCCAACCTTTTCGCTTCATTGTGGTCTGGTGCATCGGCAGGCAAGCCGATCGCAACGGTAAAACAGTAAAACACTTTCATAATTGCATTAAAAGTGCTTTCGCAGTTTCGTACAACATACTGTACAAATCTGCAGCAGTATTGTAAGAGGCTGAAAGGAAGCAGTGTGCATGAAAATGCACAGATACCACTTACAATTTTCGCTTCCAACTTCTGCGCCCGAAAATTGTGTCGGCCTATGTTGTGGCCGAAAATGACTAAGGTAGTCGCTCACAACATCTTAAGTCGCCAATAACACTCTGCTTCCGAGCAAGTAACTAATATGGCGGTTACACAAGCTACAGCGGAGCTGCATGTGATGCGCTGTCTGGGTTTCCAAGCAACGCGCAATACACGACGCGAAAGCCCAGCTGAACCGGAAATCAACCAATTGCCTTGAACAGTACTATATGTATAGCGTGCTGAAAGCAACGCTTTGGGTGGTAAAGGTTCTTTATAGGTTACCTGTCTTTAGGAGCGTTTGCTTTTGCATAGAATTGTTATTCTTTAATGCATAGTATATAGACGTTATCTGTGTGAAAAATATTATGGACTCTGAAATCGGAGGAAAGTTCCAAAGCGAGCAAGTGATAGAACTACGCAAGTGTAAAACAAAAGGAGCACGAGCAACTGCATATTTACGAAGTGTGACTCACCGCAGAGATGAAGAAAAGAACATGCCACTAGAATGCATGAAAAGTGACGATGTGTCTAGGTTGCTTCTTTATTGGTTGTCTACCAGGGCAAGACGAAACAACGGCTGGGTGATGCTAAACAAGCACAATGTCGACAAGACCAGAATGTATCACATACTCGTGCAATTGAAGCAGAAGAAAGTGTTCATACAAGCCTTAATAAAGTCGCCATCCCAGGAAAGCCATAAGGAGTATGTATGGCGTCCACATGTCACAGTAAAACAGCTAACGCTACCTGAGGTAGCAATGAGCGTACAAGAGGACATAGGCGATGACACAGAAGACACTGTGGGTAAAACAGACGTCAAGCAAGAAGCCAAACAAGAGCATTTGTCAGAAAATATGGCCAAATGCCAACCAGTGACAACAGCAACGGTGCACGAAGCCACCTACGACGAAGATTAGGACAAATTCCTGGATCGGCTATTATCAAACGATGTGCAACTCTTCGCTAAAGGTCGAAAGCGGCAAGACCAAATAAGGCAATCAAGAGCAAGGAGAACTGTTAATGTGAAAAAACAGAGGTTGCTTGCGTAAATGAACGTGATGCACACCTAGCACATTGATAAAAGTTATACTGCAGTTAACACCATATGAGACTATAACGGTGTAAAAATATTGAAGGTGCAGTTGTGAAAATACAGGCATCCGCAAGAAGCACCTCGTGGAGCGCACCTTAAAGCACACGTGACACTGCATCGACCGGCTATAAAAGGCGCCGCAGACGAGGATTTTGGCATTCTTGATTGAATCACTGCGAAAGCGGGGCTTGGGGCTTGTGAACCAAGATACGCTCTGATAGCTGCAAGTCGCACTGTAGAAAACCACAACACAAGCAAACAAGTTGGGCCTGATGATCTTGTGATTCAGGATACATTTATAGCTAGTTTGATGAGATAACGTACATATTATACGTGCGTTATTTACGTTCTGCATGATTGCATTTGATCGATATGCCTGTATTAAGCTTTCAGTAAACCAATGCTCACACATAACATATTCTAACTTGACTCCAATACCTGACCACGGGGTTAGAGGTGTTGTTAGTTGAGAATGGAGAATATTTGACTGAGTTATGCTCAAACACGGCAGGGTCTACTACTGGCTCGCCTAAAATCATTGTAAAACGGGGATACATCTCGCCCGTGAAGATCCATTTTGTAACGTAATTCGGGCAAGGTGTCATAAAACCTATAACATTGCAGCCGTCTGTTGCAATGGCCACGTGCAGGCAAACTTGCTTATCTCAAATCGTTTTTTTTCAATACAAGGTAAAACCATATCTAGGCTTTCAGAATTTAGGGTGTCATTGCAAAATTTTAGGGTGTCATTTTGATACCCAAAAACGGCTTAAAAAACACTGGTTAAGCCATTTGCAAAGCAATATAAGTGACATTTTGGTTCAAGTGCAGTAAGCCTCATAATGTTGTTGTGGTGAAAATTGCGTAATGAAACACTACCGAAACAAGGACTATGGCATCAATCTCACAGATTGGCGTCGTAATTTCTGAGATATAGCCTAATGGACTGAAAGTTGCAAAAAGTATGAAAAGGTGCAAAGTGGAATAGCTTTCGTGGACGTTTGAGGCTACTACAGTGCTTGCCTGTTTTGAAAAATGAAAAAGCAGGTTTAAACTTATTGGGAGATCTACAATCACTTCACATATTTATTGGTTGTTCCGGCGCTGTCCATTGATTTCTCTACTGGAGAGGTCTTAGTGTCACCCTTTCAGGCTCATCTTTTAACATCACCGATTTCTATCATTATGACTTGATGCACCTCCTCAAATGTCTAGGCCTACACACCACTGAGTGGGGCCCGGCAAAAGTGTTTCCAATCGGGCCACGCACTTGCTAACACAGGCCCTGAATGTTTGAACTAGCTGGTCATTTGAAACTATCCCTTGACATAACACTAGGCCTTGGCTCTATACCTGGCTAGTATACTGCAAAGCTGTCCTCGAGCAACGGCTTGACCTTGACGAAAGCTCACACAGCTTTGAAAAGAACTCGTTTTTGCATCGCTGTAACGTGGATGCTCATGGCACATACTGAATTATTCATTGTAGCTGCTGACTAAAGTCCCGACGTCACAGGAAGTTGTCTCAATACAACGTTAAAAGCATGCTTTTGTCGTGCGACAAGAATCTGCTGCATGGTCGCGAACCAAAGAAAAAATGAGTTGGCGAACGCAGAAAGTAAAAATTTGATTCGTACGTGAAATTGGCAGTTGCATTCAATTGGGCAAAATTGATCAGAAATGATGACCCCACGATGTGATGCGAAGTAATTCTGCTCTGCAAACCTTTATTTTGCTAAGGTCGACAGCGAAAGCTTTCAGGTAGTAGACAAGTGGATAAGAGTGCAGTTCTGCTACACTTCCTACTACGTACTGCCTACCCGGACCAGTGGCGTAACAGGTGGGGGGAAAAGGCGAATCGACCACTGGCAAGCTAAATGTAAAAACTTAGCTTTTTCCGGGTCCCCACTTAGTTTATATTTCAGTTTTAATATTCTTTTGGTTTTCAGTTGGTTGTTGTTATTTTGCCTTTTTCAGAGTATTTTCCGGTGATTTAGGGTTTTAGTATACCCATTCACGTTCGAATTCACCATCATTTCTCAAGTTTTTTTTCTGAGTATTGGCTAGTGGGTCCCTTTCAGCAAAGTTTCCCACCTGGCTGAACCCTCTAGTTACACCAATGGCCAGTGGTGCCAAACCTGGGGTTTCTAATGCCTTTGTGGGTTTTTCTTCTGAAGATCTGAGATTAAGATTTAACTGCGTGGCCGTGAGTTAATGTCAGGTATGATTGATTAAACTTGTTTTATACAGTCTCATATTACTTTATCTTGTTTCATCTAGGTGCCTCAGTCTTCAGCATAACTGATGATCACGCAGTTGATACTGTAGATACCGTATAAGCTCCAAATATACTAGCTAGGTGCAATGTGTTCAAGTAACAGAGATATTAATGAAGCAAGCCCAAAGAAGCAGATGAAGGGTACACTCAGCAATGTAATGCTAGAGGGGTTTAAAGATCGAGATCTCAAAGAGGGCTATCGAAGGAAAATGGGAATGAAGATTGTTTGTTGTAAATGTTGCCAGATCGCCATTGGAAATGCAAGCAAGTCCATGTTACCGCGACATAAGGATTCAGACAGACACAAAAGTTCATCAACAAAGTTCTATTCTCTAGCACATTTTGGGACTTACTTTCACTGATGTCCAGAGTAGAAAGATTCACGTGATTTTGTATATCTTCCTAGCTGGTGTTTTCTGTTGACGAGTCTATATGGGGTTTTCCAAAAGTCTCATTGGCAGCCCGGTAGCCGGGCAACAGAGGTGTGCATGGACTGGATTTTGGATTTTTTGGATCCGGATCCAGGCTGCTTCCAACAGGATCTGGAGTGAGGTTTTCTTTGCAACAGCCGGAGCCGGATTGTATTTGGATTTTGTGTTTGCTGAAGAAACGTTAATGTTCTCTATTTCGAAAAACACTATTTTCGCGCAACTAGGATCGAACCGCAAATCGTTTGACGATATTCCCATAAGTCTTCAGCAATGCTTTATTTGTTTTTATATTAATGTAAATATTAACATTTACCAAGCAAGTAAAACCTCTTTTGATTTGATAAATTTAGAATTTTTCTTGGTCAGATTAACCGGTTTTGCCACTAGAACAGTATTCGATGATTTGCCACAGAGGAAATTAGGTTGACCACATATTTTCTGAGTGTATATATAATATATTAATATGTTAGATTGACACAGCATAAATGTCTAAATTTATCAAACCTTGACATACATGATCCAGCCTCAAACCTTGTCATACATATCAAACCTTGACATACATGACATGGATATATATTACATTAATATGTTAGACTGACATAGCAAAAATGTCTAAATTTATCAAATCTTAGATTGACATAGCATAAAAAGCAAAAAAAATTAATATGTTAGATTGACATAGCAAAAAAAGAAAGTGGACCGTTGATATTTTTAGCGGAGATGGTTTGTTACTTACAGTATATCCGCCAAGAAGGTCAAAAAGCTATGGGATTTCTCAACATTTACACCCGAGTGATAACGTTGTTCAAACGGTCTCAGAGTCTAGTTGAACAACTCGCACTTTACTCTTCGGTTTCTGGATGCATGTACTTCTTCAGGCGCAGAAGAAAAACCGTCGACCATGTCATCCTCCAATGTCGAATCCATCGACCTCCCCATGGACTGCACGGCCTGACGGTTCTGGACCATGAGACAGCCGAATGGTTGCTCAACACCTGACCCGAAATCTAGCGCGGCCAAGCAGTGGATAAAAGAAGATCTGGCGCTGCCCTTTTACTATAAGCGAGTCCATCAGCGACAGGAGTTTCGTCAAAAACCATCAGCAATTGACGGAAATCAGACGGGTTTGCCATTCGGACAACGTTCATAGAGCAGTAGTTGCAGAGTTGTAGGTTCGGCGTGCTTCTGTGCACGAAATTGAGGAAGTAGTTGTGATTCGTAAAACGTCCGCTTCATACTTGAGCCTTGGGGCTTGTTTGTCTCCTGCAGAGCGCTCGTCCATAGAAAAAGCATTTCACGCTTCTCAATCGTGTTCCCCGCCACAGTGAGAACATCGCTATTTTCTTTTGCATTGATTTCCTATGTGGCCATATCGGTTATATTTATAGCATATGTCGGATTTGGTAAATGAATTACTTGCCAAACAACTTACATCCTAACGTAACCTGTGCTTACGAAAAATATCACAGTATTGGAGTCCTTTTACTCAATAGTGGTCTTCACAGTATTGGAGTCCCTTTACTCTTCGGTTTCTGGATGCATGTACTTCTTCAGGTGTGGGTTCAAGTGCAACCTTATGCATTATCCCTGGTAACTTTCTGGTGACATCAATGTCAAAACGGATACAGACGTATTTCCGTCTACATAGCTAGTGCAAAAGAGCAATGCGTTGACCTGCCGGACGGATTTGCATTAAATGAACAGATTACCGAATTGTATTGACGTATCCATATGTCGATGAAACGGGATTGAAGGTTCGAAGTGTCATCTCCACAACCGGTTGCAACTCCGTCGCATTTCTACCATTCCCTAAACCAGCAGAAGCATCGCTCATGCCTTTAGCCTTTCTTTTTCAATAGCATTATCGGGGGAATCCTTTCACTGTAAACATCGGACGAATCCAAGAGATTCATCCATTGGAGCGGATGGCACCAGGTATGAATTTCGAGCCTGCAACGTTCAGTAATATTCACAAAGTGCTTTTCTACTGGAAACTATTGGTCGAATAACAAATAAGCAACCAACTACGAAACCGCAGACTTCTAATCCAAACTCGACCTTAACAACGTCAACAGAGTAACAACCGTTAGCAAAAAGACTTCCACACCTCACTAACATAGCTTGCCCACACAAATCAAACAACAGAGTCTGGCCACATATATGCCAGATTCAAGGGAAAGATCAAGCTGTTTTAGCAAGTAGACTTCTTTGCCACAATGCCTCACTGCGTTGATAAACCCTCCAGTTGGAATTAGAAACTAATGGTTTCGTGCTTTTCCTCGAAGTGCATGTTGAACGTTGCGAATATGTTATTCGGACCTCTCGAAAGCCCATGCATACAGGTCTGTATAGCAGCTGGTCCCTATTTTTGCTCTGTGGCATTATAAAAGAAATCTTGGAAATTCGCTTTTGAAACGGGCCTACGCAACATCCAGCTTTTACAGAATTATGCACGAAGATTTCCAACGTACGTAAACTATGCTTATATGCAATGGCTTCTCATTACCTTGATCACTTTGTGGTGTAGTTCAATTTTTGTTACCGAGATTTTGTTATTGATCACAAATTCTCAATGGGTTTAAGATCTGGATAATTTCAAGGCCAATCTAACACATTTAATTTGCGTTTCCTGAAAATCATATTCATTTTTTTAAACGAAAGACTCGCACTCGGGCAAGATCCGTTTGGAATATTCTTTCACCATCAGGAAATGCCCTTCTCATATCTGGAATAACTTTCTTTCAATTAAAGTCAATGTATTTGTCTAAACACATCATGCCCTTACTTACCACAAGTGAACCTACTCTAGATAATTTAGAATTGTCCAAAAACATCTTTTTGAGGTGTTTTACTACTTCCTTGAAATGGGCAGGACTTAGCTGCTCACCCTTTTTGATCCTGACAAATCGGCCGTGGTTCCCTTGAACGAAAAAATGCCTTTCATCTGATAACATCACCTTTTTCCAGTCTTCTACTCTCTAATATTTCTGTTTTTTGGCCATTCTAATCTCTTTTCTTAATTTTTAGGTTAGAAGCTGTTGTTTTTAACAGTTACTTAGCCTTTCTGCCAGCATCCAGTAGGCGGCGTCTTGAGCTCATGTGAACTCCACCGTGCATCAAATCCCCCTGAAAATCAAAACCTGTCTTCCTAGCGTAGTTTTTGCAATTGGCAAGGGATGTTTGGGTATAGTCTCAATGTTCCGATATACACGTATAACAATGCGGGTCCGCTTCCTACTGCAGGTGTAATATCTCCCATTACAAATCGAAGAAACTCCAAGATGTATGACTCAGCTACACACAACTGTCTCAGCTACACACAACTGTTTCACTGGCTTCATTCCACAACATAATGAGCTGATTAAAATCACGTGTCAGACAGCACTGTACCCAGTGCATTGGGCCAACGATGAAACAGCAGCAATTGAGATACTCCTGTAGGGACTGAGGTTGTAGGTTATTGCAGAGGTCCCTACTGGTTGAAGGTCAACCTAGTTGTTGCAGGAGCACAGGTCGGTCTCCCAACTAAGCAACCTG
>JGI24021J15306_10005063_pt1 | contig 15535 bp, 11 predicted proteins | sample Ectturendosymbi1_FD_15306 | JGI IMG/M metagenome (IMG submission 15306)
TGAAATCGGTGACCCCCCATTTCATGTTTGGCCCCCCGGTTGCTACATACATCCAATACTGTATTTTAAAAATGTTGCCCCCCCTTCTAGTTTTTGGTCCCTCCTTCTAGTTTTTGCCACCCCCTGCTGATCCTGGCCACGGGCGTGTGAGCAGCCACTGGTGTGTGTTGTCAATAACAACTCTAGTTACTCGACTGTCAAATGCAGGCTAGAGGATTTCTAACTTATCGTTTAAAATACTGCTATCCGAAAGTTATCTTCTGCATATGTCAACCAAACGAACTTAAACGGGAAATTAAGAAAAAAATGGGAAAGCCAAACAGGGGCCAACCAAAATCTGGGGGGCCCACCCAGGGCCCATCTTAGAATTGCCACTGACCAACTGGATTGTGATGAAAAGTTTTTTCTTTCCATGTGCAGTAGAAATGGACCTTGGACGACGCATTGCAACTCGTGGCAGTCGTGGCCGGAGCCTTACCAATTGTTGACAGATGTTATGTTTGCCAAGAATGGACCGGGAACGAAGAAAGTCGAGAAAAAGCTGTGTGGATTGTTTGCAGCCTATTTTCCATTGCCACCAACATTCCGCATCAGATATAACGTATATTATTTACAAAAAGGCTAACAGTTAATGAATTTTCAATTTTGTTTTCGGTAATTGGTCTTGCACAATTAGCCAGCTACGCTGAATGCAGCTTGAAGTGGGATCTACTGGAGTTTACAATGTCAGTTGTATTTGGACTGCTTAAAACGTCCACAGTGTTATTTTTAAGGACGTAGTATCACCATAAAACCTGGGTTACATCATTATTAGTACGCAGAAAGGGAAGTAGGATGTAAAGTATGTGGCAAAAACCTTTTATAAAATTCTACGATTGTGATGTTAAGTTGCGTGAAAAATGCTTTTTAGCTTATCACAAGCAGAAACGTTTATTTTTACATTTATTCATTCCCGTCTGCCTGTTTTCATTGAGTGCACCTAGTTTTATACATTTGCTGACTATGATTTTAGTAAAGCATTGCATTGCAAAGGATTCTTGTAAGGATGATTATTCTAATACCGGATTGGACCATTGTTCTAGAAATAGAATAAAAACTTTCACCTCAAATAACCTCTTTGCAGATCGCACCAAAGACCTACAAAATGCATCATTACATTCGCTGGTGTTCCTACTTTCGATAAATGCAGCATTTACCATGAAGTTTTTTGCTGAGTCAGCATTACCGAGCAAATAGACGTCACTCAAATGTGAAAAAATTGGACACTTTTAAGCAGCCGGTAGGAAAAAAAGAAATATTTTTTTGAAAAATGTTTTTGCAAGGCATGCTTGTATTAACGTGAATTATCATACATATCGAAACTGAGATGATGCAGTGAAGTGGAAAAGAGCGTTGACCATTCAAAGGTCATGTTCCAAAATTGGAAAAATGTTTATAAATATGTTAAGGGCATACAAATAACTCAACTCCCTATTTCAGTAACGTGCCCAAATTTTGTTCTGAAATTTCGCGAACACATTCTCTCTTACAAATGTAAATATGTCACAAAATTTCAGATCTCTATGATTTGTAATAAAAATGCTACCGCATTTTGAAGACACAAAAAATAAAACTGTACGCATAAGCTGTCTGAGTAGCTTCGATCTCAAAAAAATCTGCACAATCTTTACAAATGGTAGGTCTTTGCAATATTGCTGTATATGGGGAAGGCGGTGCACAAACTGTCCAGGGGTACAATAGTCAAATTCGATTTATCAAAATAATAAAATTTTGAAGCTCCATGCGTCCATGGTTATTTAATCTGATATCAATCGTGGCATTAAGGTTAACTTTGTTCTGTTTGGAAGACACGCTTGTGAGTTATTTGGCAAGGTGTGTTTTTTGCGCATTAAAGTTATTTTGAAACCTGCATTTAGATTTGAGTTTTGAAAAGGTGAAGTAGCAAGTATTGCTGTGAATTATTTTCACGTCATACTCAGAATACTGGAACATTGTGTCATAGCGATACTTTTCAGATTTTGTTTAAAGCTTAGTTGGCAATTCCTAATTGTGTTCCTTAGGTATGCAATAAAGCAAAATTTTTGGGGCACAATGGACCTTGTACATTGTGCTTCGAAACGATTATTACGAGACATGCTTGGGCAATTTTTCAAGTTTTTTGGTGTTATTGGAAAGCGCCAAACAGCATGTATAACCTATGGTCATTCTAGGTTTATGTTGTATTTAAAGGCATTTTGTAGAGAGGTGATTTTACTGTAAGATTCTCTTTAGTGTTGATTTGTTTTCTTTAACACCTTGCCGCCCGGTCTTCTAGAAATAGTACTTTGCTGGAAGGCTACGGACCTACAAAACGTCCAGTAGTAGACTTGTCGGTGCGTGGAAATAAGGGCGTTTCTCACATCCATTGCGCTGCGGTTGACTGATTTTCGACAAACGAACTTAATTTGTACGTAGTAGACCAAGGGAAAGAGTAAAAACATAAGACAAGGGATGGGGGTGTGCGTCCACGCAACTCCCTCACAACGCCCATTTGCACATGGTAGACCTAGGGAAAGGGTGAAAATTTCCGGCGGTTTGGCTAACAAATACCAAAAATATCATGTGGGCCTAAGCCCCCGGTAACCGCTATCATGACTCTAAGTCCTAAAGATGGGTGGGAGGAGGTCAAAAAGTGCTATAGTTGCATTGAATCACACGTTAACACTCCAAATTAAGAGTAGCCTAATTATTAATAGACTGGTCCATAGTGCCCCATAACCGTAACCATAGTGCCCCATGCATGGGGCATAATGGTAAAAAAGTCGTTAGTTTCTGAGGTAAACTGCTATCGCGTTTTGTTATGACATTGTGCATAAAAGGTTGCTTTTTTGTGTAACTAAATGTGAGTTTAATTGGACAAATTAAAAAAGCAGTGGCAAAAAGTGAACAGGGTACCAGTGTGCCCCACTTTCCGCTCCCTGTATGAAGACCAACATTGCAAATTTCTCATTTAGAGGTATGGCAGTGTTTGTATCCTCACATCATAATAAAATTATGCCATCTACAAAGAGTTTGATAAATTTGACCAATGCATATACTTCATCTTTGGGGAGCTATAGTGAATCCGGTCGCAGGCAAAATGCGTGGAATGCTGCTGTGAGGATCTTTTCTGCAAATTGTGCATGCTCCAACAAGTTGTCATAATTTTGTTTTTAGATGATAAAGCAAGATGGTGAGGTGACTACATATATCTTGCATGAATTTGTGGAATTCTTCCAAAAGTTGCACACTTGACTCATGAGCCTTACCTACTTCCAAAGTTATTCATTTCAGTTTACCCTGTTTTTTGCTGTTTTCCTTACTTTGGCTTTAGGTCGGCTTTCAGTCAGAGTCTAATAAAAATGTTATTCCCAAGAAGATTTCAGAATTTTTAAATATAAATAAATCGATTGACTCTAGCAGTTTTAGTATACCCAGCGCCGGATTTAGGGGGGGACCAAGGGGACCCCACCATGTTTGTGTTTAGCCATATGTACGATATGTGCGTGCCATTTAGTCATTTTTCTTAGCGAGGGAAGTTTTTTTGTAGACGCTATTAAATTGTTGTCGGTCGTCCAGACGGCAGTATTTCACTTGAATATTGTTTGATATTGTGACAAAACAACTACAACACTACTGTTTTCCTGAAAGTCGGTCAGGTACCTGAATCTAGCGAATGCAAGGTCAAGCCACGTAGAACGCCATAGCTTTCGTCTCTACTCGTTACTGGTAGATTTTGCGTCTGCCTTACTTAGATTTGCACAGGTCGCATATGAGCAGCAATGCTAAGTAGAGCTAATATACGTCCTCTTTGTGGATTATATGTCCAGTTTTTTCTTGAGAAATGAAATAATCCCCGAGGACATTCAAAAATGTCAAAACAACCTTCTTTTTACATTTCTTATTTTACATAACTATAATCAGTGGCGTAATTAAGTTTTGAGCCAGGGTGGTAAACTTAGACAAAAGGGGCCTGGCCATTGTACGGGGTCCACCAACAAACAACGGAAAAAAACTTGAGAATCGATTGTGGATCCGGATGTGGATGGCTAAACTAAAATCCTGAATAACCGGAAAATAATCCGAAAAATACATAAAACAACAACCTGCTGAAAATCAAAAGAATGCTGAATCCGAAATACTGTATAAGTTAAGTGGGAGACCGGTTTTTGCGATTAGCTTGACAGGGGTAAAATTCGCCCCTCTTCAGTTTCGTCACTGGCTATGATATATTGTATTTACATGCAGTAAATTGTCCCTTCTCAACTGCAACAAGATACGAGCTGGTGGCGTAGCTTAGTTCATGGGAGGGCCTGCAAATTGTCTAATTAATCTATGTTTTGGTTAATTTAATTCTCGGCTGGAAAGGCAAAGTGAATGCTTTCACATTTTAATCGTTACATAAAAGTGGCAAATCTTTTTCCAATATCTCAATGACTTTGACATAAGAGCGCGGACGTCTGACTCCATTATAGACTCTCTAATAGCTTTGCTGATGAACCGTGATACGATGATCAGTGTATTGTACATAGCTTAGTGTAGCACTTTGTAGTAATTAGAGCTCACCAGTAATGCTAAAAAATTCAAAAATTCGTCAGAAGTATCCGTTTTTCAGAAAAGGACTAAACGATTTTGAAGCTGATTGAATTACGTGTGGTTGCATTTACAAAGTTCGCAAAAGAGAGTGAAACATCTATTGTGACTTTGTGGATATTGAGTACCAAAAACTTATTGTTCACAGCGTAACCAGGTGGCTATCACTTTATCTTATTTTGCCAAGGATACTTCAAATGTACCCAGCTTCACATTCATACTTCATGTCCATCCACAAGCCAAATGTTGTTCTGAAACGTTTTTTTGGAAATTCTCTGAGCTAACTCTATTTAAGACACATTTGCGGTCACTTCTGGTTGCTTTTAATGAGCAAGTTCAGAATATTGAGAAGTCCAAAGCAGTATTTGTTGAGGGCAGAAAATCGAAGAACATGTTGTGACAGACTTAGATCTACGTAACGATGAAAATAGACCTAGTTTAACCAGGAGTGCAGTAGCAGAACGCCAAGATGTATCATCGAAAAACACGGTGAATGAGATGGCTGACGCTATCACTGGAGGCAATCATATCGATCTCTGGGCCCTCTGGCCAGCCAATATACCGGAAAAATGCGGGAATATTGGTTGAAATATGAAACAGGTTCTTTTTGACATTGTGATGAAGATCATCTTTGAACATGATGTTCCACAACACAGAAAGGACAGAAACTTGTCACGGAAATGTACCACAAGTCTTATTCGTCGCCAGAACCACAATGGTGAAGTAGTTGACAGAAACTGGCTTTGTTTTTCTCCTTCACAAACTTGTGTGAAATGTTTCAATTGCAAACTGATGCGCGCGGATACGACTAAATTTACGCGTTTCCTTATTAGAAAAGGAATCTTCGACTGGAAACACTTGAGGTCTGAGGAGCCGCGAGCATTCACTGGAACATCTAGATGCCAGGATTGCATTTAGTGGCAGATGCAATTAATCACTGAACAATTTACACAGAACTAGCCAGTCAGGTCAACCAATACGAGCAATGTCGGAAATCATGTCTGTCTGCAACGTTTGGTTTCTGTCGTAAAATTTATTGCTGAGCGAGGACTGGCGTTTGGAGATGATGAAAACGTTGGATCGCCCAGAAAGTTTTTCCAAAAAATTTTCCAAACTTTNTTCAAGCAAATATCAAAAAAAAAGAAGTGGCGATGCTTCTAGCGACCGGTTTTGCANCAGTTTCACAAATCGCTACTTATTGTTAAATCCCATTTTCCATCATAAAGTTTTGTTACANTTGAGTTAACGAATGNGACGTCACACGGTTGCGTCATATATATTAATGGTATGTGGAAATACTAATGGCTTCATCGATCATCCCNTACCTAAACATTTTGTATCCACACATGGGGCCTCCCACCACGCCTGGGCCCCAGACCCCCCACCATCTAAATCCGGCGCTGAGTATACCAGCATAAACGACATTGAGAAAATGTAACGTATCACCTGTTCGAATGACTTCAGCCTCATCAGAAGGCACCACCTAATTGCTTTACTTCACAACTTATATCTCCAGCTTCAAATTAAATGAAAGCAGTTATAGATATTTCAGACATGCCATGCAGCGTTGTCGCAGTGCGAAAACGTTCAGTTTGCAAGAAAGCTTGGCAGGGATATGGTGTGCCTCTCTGAGTGACGCATAATCATCCTCAGCTACAAAGTACGTAGAAATAGTGGAGAAGCACCGAGCTCATAGTCGTCAACGACGGGATGTAGTAGTGTCGAAATCAAAAAAACTGATGATTATCACACAAAACAAAATGTTGAACCGTAGGCCATTTTGTGCCCCAAGATTTAATCAACACGCAGTAGCATAGCATGGGTAAGTGCTTGTGGTGGGGAGATGGCCTTGGCTAGAAAGGAAGATGCAGAGACTGCGGAGAAATTGCCCCCAAGTGAGTATTTAAAAAATTTTTTAAAGGGCCTGATTTCAAGACAAACACATAGATATTTTAGAACCCTCGATTTGATGCAGACTTTTGAGTAATCATTTTTATGAATTTACTCACTCTACAACGACATTTCCAAGTTTTTTAGCCTAGGGGTCTAAGCACAAAAACTGAAAAGAGTTAAAACTACTTTCAAAAATTAATTTTCAATGAATAACTTGCCGCTTCCTTGAAGGTACCGCCTGGGGCCCTGAGCCCCCAAGGACCCTCCTTGCTGTAACACCACTCCCAACACACCATCCAATCAAGTTGTTTTGAATGAGGCGACCGTTCGGCAATATTACGCCACCAAAGCAGTGTGTCATTATATTGGGTTGAACTTCCGAATGAAGGTTGTAGTAGGGCCAAACAAACCAGTTTTTGAAATTGTCGTTGCAGCAAAGATTTACAGCGTCTTAATTGGGATTTCTGTAGACTTGGAAGGAAGGCTAAGTAAAGAAAAATGTCAACCGAAATTTGTGACGACTCTGTACAAAACATATTGCAGGAAATCAAGAATGAAAGTCGTTATTTGATTGTACTGTCCTACAAAATTTCGCTTTAATAACTTGTGTTTTTTTGTTTGTCGGAGGTACACATATTGCTATCTGCCGGGTTTAGTACTTGAAAAATACGGCGTTAAAAATCATTTTTCTATGATATGTTCAAGCACTTGATACTTTTTGCAATTGGACGGTAACGCTCCACCTTTATGAAAACCTAACGATACACTTTAATGCAGGACGGATGCTTTTAAACAAGCATCAATAGAGTGGTCAATCTTTTTCGACAGTTCACAATCAATAATCCACTGCAATCATTGTTTTGTAACGCAAATTATCTTCTTGGAATGCTTTACAGCTTCGTTCTACGCTTCGCCATTTAAATATCATTTTCTTGCAGATACCAGTGAGGATCCTCCAGATTTGCGTTTTGCATTGTTTGCAGTTAGATAGAAAATACTCCCTCCTTTCAAACGACGTGTGGTTGTGATTGTGATGAATGCATATCAAGTGGTTTGCGAATGTTTTCATAAAAAGAAGGCTTGCCAACTGTTTTGATGAAGTTCCTAGACCAGTAGTTCTCAAACATTTATGAGCCGTCGCCCCCTTCCAAATTTAACTGGCGAATACTTAATATGCCGTGACGCTTGAGTTACGCATTATCACGGCAAAGCTACCTGGTGGCGGTCTCTGCTCGAGGCCCCCAGAGAACTGCTCCGTGTCCCCCAACGGGGGGACGAGGGCCCCGTTTGAGAAACCCTGTGGAAGTGTTATATATCAAGATGATTATGGATTCGCATTTGTAAGGCTGTTACCTATCGTGATAATGCTTTCGTATTTGAAGACGTCCCCCTTTATGTAGTCAAGCAACAACCTGCGATTGCGCAGCAAGAGATCCTTCTGCAAAGTAATTGCACAAACTTTATAAACCTTAAAAGGTGTTATGCACAGGTAGCGTAAAGGCATTTAATACGAAATGGAACGCACTCATGTTAACAGCGTTGACGGTACGTTTGGGGAAAATGTTTTTCTTTGTTTTTTAATTTAAAGTTCTAACGCGTTGCTTTCATTGTGTGGTATATTTCTAGGCAAAGCATTAAAATTCAGCCACAGGTTTATGTCAAAGTTTAACGCTGCTTGTAGCGAATACTGAAACAGCAAAATCATGCTTTCATTTGCACAAGTGGAAATGTTCAAAGTTCCGTTCCAATACAACAAAGTGTTATTTTCATGGAACCATAGGCTGAAGATCACAACCACTGCGATCAACTCAGCATCTGTTTATTAGGTCGTTTTGCCTCGGCAAAGATTTTTGTCGGCTTGAAAAACTACTGGACGGACGCTTCACAAAATTCAAATGCCGTGGCTGCGTACTCCTCATGATCTCATTTGAGGACGCAACGGTCTGATGGCGCTTTCATCTTCTCACCATTCATCTGTGTGAACATGCCGCTGTGATCCTCGAATGTTAGCCTCCAGGTATCTCACACCAGTTTTTCTCCTGAGGAAATTGTGTAAATCTGTCGAAGCTTTCACAATATTATCTTCTGTCTGTGGTTTCACCAACATTGGCACTCTGAATCCTCAAAAACGATAAGTCATAATACAAAACGCATTTTCAACGATTTTGCATGACCTGGACAGTCTGTAAAAGTTATAGCCAAAAAACAAAATTTGGGCAAAAATCTAAAAAATTGTTTGTTTTTGCCAAAATTTTGTTTTTTTGGCCAAGTTTTGAATCACAAACACGAGATGGCCAATCAAGGGCTATAAAAATGCGAATTTTCGCCTAGTTTGGTTATCAATAAAGAAACAAAAATTTGCCTTTTGGGGTTGCGGCTCAGGGCCCAGTGGCAGTGGCCAAAAATGCCTATATCTCTACCTAATAAGACGTCACCCACAAAATAACTAAAACTGTAAATTTCCAATTTTTGTAATTCTAAGCTACAAGACTTTCCGCTTGTTTAGTAGTAGCACTAACAGTGTTCAGATTAATCAAGTTTTTTTGTGTTAGCAAAAGAAATGCGTCAGTGCAAATCAACGAAACTACTTAAAAACTATTCTGCTGTACTTCAAATTTTAGTCGAACCTGATCAAAGGAGTATGGTTTACCAGTTTCCCATGATTAAGCAAACATTGCCACATTGCTTATAGTGCAAATGCTGGAGAATTTAGGCCATGGCTGACCTTCATCTGAGGTTTAAGCTCCGTGTGGAAGTTGGTGATAATGAAATACAGACTTGTACAATGAACATATATGCATGGGGTCGGGGATGTTTCCCGGGAGGGGCCAATGATGGATCTTCCTGGGGGGGCCAAAAACATTTTGCAGGGTGGTGCAAAAGAGGATAAATTTCTTTTAACCACTAGAAACAAAGAAAACAACTCTTTTTTACAAAAAAAATGATAAGACGATGTCAAATTCAATAATGCTCCCTCTTCCGACCCCATGTATACCGCGCTTGCAATCGCTAACCGTACTGAAACAGGGAGTAACGCTTTTCGCAGCTGCTGCTGGCGCACCAGCTTGCTGTATCTCACCTAATGGTAATGTAAACTTCATTTGAAGACATTCGCAAAATTCTTCTCTGACATCTCTGGCCTGCTGCAAATCTTTTCCTTGACTGCAGCTTCAAATGAACATCGTAGATTCTTGTTTTTGTACAGTTTAGTACAGAGATTCCCAACCTTTTTACGATCTCGTACCACTTGGTCACCCGGTATTGTCAACGCGTACCACTTTTACCAGAACAACTAATTTAATCGAATGTTAGTTTATTCAGAAGAATGATATCCATTAAAATAACAATAAAAGACCACGACTAAATTTAATGAGATGTTTGTGTTTGTTTACCTTCCACCAATTGGTCGATGCATGGCGTAACTTTGCTAACTCCGTATCGAAAGTCATAATGTTACGAAACAATATGGAAATTGCTCGCGTACCACCTGGAAGACCTTCGGGTACCACAGGTTGGGAACCCCTAGATTAGTAAGTACATGCGTGAATACGGCGGTGATTTACATTTTATATGCCTTGAAGTTCAAGTCTTGGCTAAGAAGTGATTCGGTTTCAAATTATTTTTCATTACACAATGAAGCCATTACACACTGTTTAGCAACAATAGCATTTATTCTAGAAATTTAGTTGTGATGGTATGTAAACCTACTGTGACGGTTCAATCACAAACATGTAGAGCCTTAACGGTTTCATCAATGATCTCATTACCTTGCCGGCGAGTAAAAAAACAACTTTCTCAAGTAATCAGACTCCAACCTGTACATGCAGTAGTCTGAAAGTGTTGCAACTTTTATCTGATGTTACCGCACTTGCTGCACTGTCCTACAGTAAATTTCAAAGCATTTGGCTTTAATGTAAAGAGTCAGCAGAATGATCAAAAGAACGTAGAAAGATGCTTTTTACTTTATAAGTGTCGAGACTATTGACACTGCAATTACTTACAGATAGCGTGTAATCCATTTTCTCGATGCAGCGCATGCAGGGGCGTAATGACAGGGGGCAAGTGGGCACATCCCCCCATGCACAGAGTCACTATGGGGGTGCTGAATCATTGCGTGGGGCGTCGAATAACCGCGGGGGACGCCGAAAAGTCCCAACAATGTCACAAGTACTTTCTTCAATGCAGTAAATTTGCTTCAGAAAGATCTCAGGTATGCCTATCCTTTACGGGTTGAGTGTCTATTACTTCACCATAAAGAACTGTTATTGGATCATCGTATCCTGCAGTGACTTCTGATCCTATCACATGATTGTGCATGTCCGCTTTTCCCGTAGCTTCTCGAAGTACGGTAGTATTGATGTGCTTTACCATTTGGTCTGCGGCCCAGATGTAACTGTGTTTGGGGTCAGCGGGATAGCTTTGTGGCGGCCAGAAGATGGCGTCAAAATGTAAAGAAATGGTCACCGCCAGATGGTGCCCATGAGTAACAAGTCACTGTGACAGTCACCACAAGCGAATTATCGTAATTCTCTTATCCCTATATAATGATAGTGCAACCTAGTAGTAATAGTGTGAACTCAGTGAGTGAGCACAATTGCAGTTGGTTGCTTTCCTGTTAGTTAATGCCCCGATTTGCCATTTTTCTCTTGTGCTTGCCTCAGCAGTTCAAGGCGATGCAGTCAACTGCAACAGCTTGTATGTACTCTATCCACATCGCAAGCTTCTTTCTTCGCAATCCGACGTAATATCTCTTCCTTTTATTTCGCTGTCTATTTACACTTGCATGTAGAAGTATTGATGATTTTTTAATCTGGAGAGTTGGTTTATGATTACTCCAGCGACTTCATCTGAGTCCAACTTGCTCATTTTGGTTTCATCGCTGCGAATGAAAAGTTACCTTTTGAACACTTTCTTCAGTCTTTGTCGGCCTCTGAAACACAAGTGTAAGTATTCAATTACACTCATTTTTGTACTGTCATGCAGTTCTCTAACACCAGAACACAATGGCATAATTGTTATTTGCACGGCAATTTTAGTTCATGCATTGGCCGTACAGCAGAGCGTTAAAATGCGGATGATCAATTGTAATAAACTGCTTAACCCCATGTAACACATTATCTCCTTGGCCATAGGCTTGTATGCGTTGCGGCGTTAAGTGATAATATTTTGTCCCTGTTCCCCGGTAATTGTTGTTGCCTGTTTTGTTCCCCGGTACTTCATGTACATATCCCACATGCATTTGGCTGCGATTTCTCCAAATGCTTGCATAGATTATTACCTGAGGTTCACTAAAATTGACGCTTATTTTTACATGTCGGATTTTAGCCGTTGTTTTAACACATTAACGCACCACATGACTTACAGTTCTGCAAATACAAATAATCGTAAGAGTAGTACGTCATTCAGAAATAGTACGTCACTTAAACATATTGAGTCAGTTTCGCATAATACAGTTTTAAACAGGTACTTTACTTTACAGATTCAACGTCAAATTCGTCAATATCATCGTCAACTTTATCCATTTTTTCAAGTTCGAGGTTCAGCTAGTGATGCACCTTACTTCGTGCAATTGTTGCATGGTCGCACATGAGTTGTTAAGAACTCTGCGTTCTGCTTTTGTTCAAGCGCGCTGCAGTCGGTGCGTGGCAGTGGGATTACTTTGATGTTACCGCCTCCGGTCGTCATGCATTTGCGAGCGTTTTGATGAAACAGGTCCGATACACTGTCCAACAACACACGCGCTAAGTCTCGCTCCTGTTAACATTCAACACAACTTTGTTGAGAGCTACTTGAGGCTTCAACAGTGCATGATGCGCTAACCAGAAAGGACCGCCTGCGAGCGTCCCCAAAAGGTCATGCCCTTCTAAGATGATGACAAAATTACGTGTGATAGTGTGATTTGTCACAAGAGGCAATATTAATGTCCAAAATCTTCCACATTTGTTTCGTTGTTGTTATCTTTTTATCCATTCTCTTTTTCCGTCCACATTCCGCAGGTGTTGGTTTCTTTTACGAGTTGTGATGTGTTATAGTGAAGCTAATTTATAAAACCTCTCATATCCCAATAAAGTTCGGAAAAAAAACTTAGCGCCCGACTCGGAACAATTTACAAAACCTGTCTGATACATCAGATGAGATTCGGACAATTTGTTGTATTGTGTCCAATTTTCCGGACTCCTGGAAATGCTACTTGTGAAAACTCGAAGCCGATACAGCCTGAAGGGTGCATAATTTGAGTAATTTTGAATACTTTTTGAGCAAACTTATTACGTTCGATTGTTCGTAACAGTCAGATGAAAAACAAACCAATTATACGTATATTATTACTGAAACATCTAACTAGTTAGTACCAATGGGTAAAATCTTCTAGTTGGATGTTTCAGTAATAGTATTTATTTGAGAAACCGTTTTTCTAATATCATAAGACACTTTGAGTAAGCGCTTTTGTCATTTTACAAGTCAGAGTTTCTTTTTGTCTCAACTGGTGGTCTTGATGTCAGTCAGTTTGTAAAGTTGTTATGATTCCTGAGCTTGTGTTATGATATTTTGATTGTTGTCTTGAGTTTGGTTATTTTTCTCTGCCGTCATTTTAGTCTTTCAACTTTTCACCCGTACGCTTTGCTTGCAATTTTCAGGACTGAGGATGAGTAATTTTACCGTGAAATCGATTTCCTATTAGAATTTGATGATCGCTTACACCCATCGTGGAGAGTACTTACTCGAATACTGGTATGTGCAAGTTTTGAATCATCGCATACAGATGAAGGCAGAGTCAGTCGACTGGTTCCTCGAAAGCATACAGAAATACCAGGGCTCCCATTCTGTAATTTCTAATAAGCCCAGATTGCTCATGAAAAAAAACATTTGTCGACCAAAAAAAGCAGAAATGCGAAAAGACACATGAATGCAAATATATGAGGCAAAAAGGTTATTGAAATACTGATTTACTTATAGTTCCTTCTTTAAATTTGTGTCTGCAACGTAAAAATTAACATTTGGACGACTTTTCTGTTACTCAAAACATATTATATTAACCAATAAAGCTGATAACATACTCAATTGTTGACATCTTTCGCTGTTCAGTCTTAGGTAGGCTATATAGTAGCCGCTTTGCGGGCTTCTTGACAATGCTCTTTTCGCATTTGCCTTAACAGACTTGGTTTTAGCAAGTTTCTTGTTGTTTTAACATGATTAAGCACAGTAAAAATAGTTTTTCTAGTGATGCAGTAAAATTTGGCAAACTGTAAATATGGCCATTAAATCATAAAGTATTGCAAACTCCAAGTTATCTAAGCCATCTTTGATGTTACGCAGAATACACCAGAAATCAAGGATATTTATTGGACAACAGCACATGTTTAAACTTGATATGACCTCCAGCCTGTTTTTTTGCTGAGACGTTTTGGTCATTTGTCTCATGTTTGTATTAAAATTGGCGATAACAGCCTCCATGAGTTTATATTTTCGGATATTATGACCGAATTGTCTTAATTTTCTTGTCATTTAAAAAGTTTGGTCTACGACAGAAAAATGACATAAAATAACCTTTCTTCTAGATGATCTTCAGGCACAAGATAGACAAAATGCAGGGCCACATTTGCCATTGAAGTTCGATCCTTGGTGAAATCTTGAGGTTCAACGGAATCTAAAATTCCAAAGCTTCAAATCCTTACTTCAATGCAAATTGTTTTTTAATTTGTGTGAATAGGTCAACCAAAGAATTTGAGCATTCTGTAGTAAACTTTGTTTCATCAGATTGTTCAGCTGGCGTCTGAGATAACAACTATTCACGTAAATATTTCCAACTTGTTTATACTACAATACCATTTGTTATTCGTTCACGTCTGGTGTAATCCGGCCTTTTCTTCTGATGTACGCGCAACTGCATGGCTGTCTGTACTGGATGGCAAGTACCCTACAGTGTTAGGTAATGATATTGATACAGGTTTAAAACCGACTGAAGACGCTTTGTTTCACCGATTTAGTACTTTTTTCACCTGATGATCGCATATGAACACTGCAATGACCAGAAAATATGTTTATTTTACTATTATAATTACTATAGGTCGTTGCCAAATTTTTATCTTTAAAAAAACCCAGATTTGGTACGATTTTTCAAAATTAAACCTGGACACCCAGATGGACTCAAAAAAACAGATCTGGGTGGAAAAAACTAGCAATGGGAGCCCTGAGAAAACTAATGCTTTTAACTACGATGTAATGCATCTGTAATCAAGGGAGGCTCGTATGTAGACACTGTGTATTAGCAGCACCCCCGATGTTAGCACTCTATTTCGTTTCAGGTAAGTTTTTTGTTTAACCTTGATAATCAGTTTTGAATGTACACAAAATGAAGACACTGTGTCCTCCCTAACCAAAATGTTTTTACGCAAAGCTAAATACAGGGTGACACAAAAAAACGGTCATCACCTGAACTTGAATAACATTAGAAATAATGAATCAATTATTTTTATTTTTCAGATGTATCAAGTACAATTAATGTTCTAACAGTCTACCAAATTTGACCTTCGAGATGCCATGGACTATTGAGCAAAAGATTTTTATCGTTGAGGCATATATTCGGCAGAAGTCTATCCACGCAGCTCAATTGCAATTCAAAGAATGGTTCGGATGTCGTTAATTTCCTGTCCACTCAATGATCTACATATGGGTCAACAAGTTCAGAACCCATGGGAGTGTGCATAAACTTAATCGTAAAGACACTAACAGACAATCACACTCCGGACGACCGAAATCATCAAGGACACCACACAACGCTGCTGCTGTCAGAGACTCTGTTGTCCACAGCCCAAGCAAGTCTGTGCGTCGGCGAAGTCAGGAGCTTGGAATCAACCGGGAGTCCGTGCGGAGAATTTTTATCGCAGATCTCCGCATGTATCCTTGCAGGATACAGATTAAACAAAAGCTTGCGCCTGACGACATGAGGAAGCGAGTGATCATGTGCCAGTGGTTTTGCGACAAGATTGACGCTGTGCCAGACTTTCTTGACAATGTCTGGTTTTCGGACGAG
>JGI24021J15306_10005066_pt1 | contig 15533 bp, 10 predicted proteins | sample Ectturendosymbi1_FD_15306 | JGI IMG/M metagenome (IMG submission 15306)
CTTCTGATTGTGCTTGGAAGATGGCCATATTGTTTCTAGCAGAAGAACCAAGAAAACAACCTGGTCTGAATTTCACCTTCCTGCGAAGACGAATTGCGCAAGGTAGGTATTTTGATGTGACACCCACATTTACAACCATTAGCGGAATGCTTTTGCTGCTGGTAATAGGGACAAATATTAGTAATAGATGGATTAACTTCTTGATTAAAAGTCAGAAACGAGTTGACCTGTATGTGGAATTTTGAAACAAAAGCTGTCTTGGGGTATGTTGTCACAATGTGTGACAGCTTACCCTAAGGTTCCGGAGTAGGCCTATACAATGTTTCATTTAATCATTTTACTGTAATAATGATAATAATTCTGTCATATGTAAGTTAGACCTACTGTATTATCAATGATATTTATTTTATTTCTTAAAATAGTATTCCTTTGCAGATGCGTGACAATAAACGCAGACGAGTTCATGTCAACATATGCGACAGATCTACCAATTCAAGAAGTTCGACAACCTGACGCCCATTTTATTGCTGATGATCCATCAGACACATCACTTGAAGAAGTGCAACAATCAGATACCTTTTTTGCTACCTCTACCTCCAGTCGAACTCTGCTTGGGGAGGCACACTTGCCTTCGTTTTCAGCGTCAGTAACACCTACCAAAATTTTAGTTCACCCAGAAACTCTATGACCCTTTGGGCACCTTGAAGCAAGAAAGGAGGGTTCTACAAAAAGAAAAAAGGAAAATCTGAGATATACACTGACGTACCGGTTAAAAAAGGATGGAAGAAAAACAGCACAGTACAAGAAAGAGGAAGAAACCACCCACTAAAAGACTGATAAAGTTTCAACAGAAAAATAAGATCCCTGAACCAGACTCAAGTGAAGATGAAGTAGGCTTTGATGAAACAACGCTATGTGATGATAGCAGCGATGAACTCAGATGATGAAAATTACGTACAAACATCACCCAGTCTTGATAATATTGAAGCAGATGACCACATTCTTGTGGAATTTGAAAGTGAGCGAACCACACAATTACACGTTGGGAGAATTTTGGAAGTCACAGAAAAGGAGATAAGATCTACATTCATGCGGAAAAATGTTGTGATAAATTTGGAAATGTGCAGTTTTATTTTCCTGAAAACCCTGATATTTGCCTTCACCCACTAGAGGTTGTTGTCTTCAAGTTGCCAATTCCAATTTGTGCCCAAACAAAACGATCTGCAAAATTGTTAACTTTCGCTGCTCTCAGCTGTCTGCCTACAACGTGCAGTAGCTTGTAAATCCACACAGAAGAACCAACATGACAATCCAAACTTCGCAAAATGAATGGTTATAAATATTGTCATTTATGTGTACATAGAATATCTTATTATTTTATGGCATGTGACAATTTACCCCAAGGATTGTGACAAGTAGCCCCATGTTGGGGGCAAAACGTCTCACTTGATAGTGACAACAAAATGTTGAAAATTTTTGATAAAGAACGTAGTTACGTTAGTTATAATTTGTTCTATTATTACTTGAAACATTGTTGGAAATTTTTTCTGGAAGGGTTTTTAAAATTAGCAAGGAGGATGTGTAGGTGATTCAATTTGTAATTTTTGTGACATCTAGCCCCACCCTCCTCTAGTTAGTGCCTATGCAAAATAGAATAAGTGACAATGGAGTTCGGGAATTCAGGAATCCATTCCGTAACTATGAGAATGTTTGCCTAATGATGTGGGCAAAAGCACAAGACTCATGACAAAAAGGAACGGTCAACAAAACAGACAGACTACAAAGAAGTAACAGTGTGCCGAAATGACCCAAAGTGATAAAGGTTTTGACGTGTTAGAAGTAACGTACATTTGGTCAGTAAAATATTTATTTTATTGTGCAGATTTCTAGTCGAGCTACCATTTGCATAGGCTAATCTCTGCTCACATTTTGGAGCCATCCTGAACAAAGTTGGTTGTTTGTCCATTGATAGTTGCAGCTTTAAAGATAACCTTTAACGTTTTGCAGCTCTGTTGCCTACGTTAAATTTGAAAGGGATTGTAAGTTATGCGTAATGTTCATCTTGTTAATTTCCTTGTAGGATTTGCTTGCACACTCATGTTAATGGCATGGTTTCGCACAGTCATAGTTCAGAGTTTTGTCTGAGTGCATGGTTAAATTACGATTTAATATTTGTAAACGGGTGGTCAGCTCCTGACCTTGGAGATTTAAATTGAGTCTTTTGTAAAAATTGGAAGTTAACGTCCAATTCAAATAATTGTCACATGTCTCGTTTATTACTGAAGCTTGAACTACTTTAACTAGTGCAGTGGTTCTTAATTACATATCTTACCCCTTTAGCAAATAAGATTATCAGATTTACCCCCAATACACTCACTGGTCCTCATTTATTAAAAATACAAAATTAACCAACTCTTAGGCCTACACTTTAAAATGATTTGTAAAAATTTACATCTGCTGCAATTTATGGTTCAGTAAATTTACCCCCTTAGAAGACGAAATTTACACCCAGGGATAAATTTACTCCAGATGAATCACTGAACCAGTGTTTCCACGGTAAACACTATAAATCAAATTACAATAGAACCTGTAGCTTCAAAGATGTATATTTGATAAGCAATGCCTTTTTGCCTCATGAGGCAAAAACTGTTCTGAAGTTATTTTGTCAGTAACTAACACAATTGTTTGAAGCGATCGCATGACAAGTTCAAACCACATGAAAAGTTTGGAATGCATGGCCTGTATAGCTGGGCTGTAATGTCTAATTTAAGTGCAGGCAAGCTTTTAGTGGCTTTTTGTTTCGTAAAGTACAAGCTCAGCTATGCCATAACTCTGAAACTCAAAATGTTGTGTCTCTCTGTATTGTGCTTCTCACGTGACCACTTCAACCATTTGTGTTCCATCAAAGGCAAAATAGACACTATCTTTTTGATGTGAGTTACTTGGAATTTTTCGGGGTGTTAAAAGGAGTCGAAGTTGATGCTTCAAAGTTTTTCGGAGTGGGAGCAGGAGCAGGAGTCTTAGAGCCAGAAGCAGGAGTGGAGTCGGAGTCTGAAAAATGTGACTCTGCTCATCTCTAACCTGTGGCATCATCGACTTCAGCACCTTATAGTGCAGTGAAACGTGATAGCATTTCCAACGTGCCTATTTTTGAAATGAATTTGTAGTGAATTCTATTGAAAAAAGAAGTTCATGATTTGTGGATATCACACAAACTGGCAACTGTGAAACACACCGGGAATATATACAAATTTTCCTGTCACACGTAAAAATGTTCTTACCAAGAGCCTTGAAAATGTATCGAACTCCTGATTTTTGGTATTTAACTATGGTAATGGGCAACAGTGGCACAAATCGAGAATAATCTAGTTTTTGGAGGCTTTGAACAATATAAAAAAGGGCTTGAGATTGAGAACCAGTTGCTGTGTACGGATGTACAACCTCAAGTAAGTGCTTCCTATGATCTGAAAAACACCTCCAAATTCTTTCAGCGAAATCAATACAGGTGGCATTGCAACTACTTACAAAAGAAAGCAAAATATGCATCGAATGAGCATTAATGACTTGCTCACGCGGTAAACGACATTATAGCTGACTTTTAATATTTTCTGATGACCAACTCATGCGCTTTGCTGTTAAAAGGTAGGCCTAATAAATCGCTGATAAACTTGAATGCAGAATTTTTGTGTATTTGTTCTGATGACAACAGAGGTGCGCACTTTAATTGGGATTTGTTTGGACTTGTAATGATAGCTGGCGATGTCACAATCGTCTGGCGATGTTACAATCGTCTTTGCAACATTTTTGCCTGAATTGCAAAAGTCTATTTTAAGACGTGTGGTGATTGCAACCGTTGGCAGATCGCGTGTGTCTTCTTCAAAGTTACATGATAATTATTGTTATCCGATAGTCTTTCAACTTGTTTGGAGCAAAGGAAGGTGATTTCAACTGTCTGTGAATATCATTATCGGCTTTACACGAACCGCCACAAGCACTTTGAAAACGAATTTAATGGAAACGATTGTTTTAGAACATTGTGTGGCTGATCTTCAGATAAAAAAGTTTAAATCATCCCCACCATTTTATTGAACTTCTCTGTTTATCACTTTCCAAAAATCAATTATTTACTGTTTGTCTGGGTTTTTTAGTTTAGGTAACGCCGTTCCCACACCAAATCATAAAGAAGACTGCACCAAATAATTCGAATAAAGCAAGCATTCGCTTCGAATAAACAATATCCACACTGGATCTTTCTGGTTCACTGTAAACTTTTTACTAGCAGTGCGAATTTGCGTTCCCCTAGCACATGTGTGAGATCGTAGCTACATTTAAATGTAATCTCGTGCAAAAATGTGTGGGAACGCGTTCCCACCCCACTATACCCATGACTGCAACTATTCAACAGCCTGTCTAACCAAAGAGGACCTAATTGATCTTCCTGATCTGAGGAAGCAAGAGACCTGCAAGTTTTAAAAATAAGTTGCTTCATCATCATGGGAACTGCAAAGCAAAGACATTCTGAACCACGAGTCTGCAATAAATGAACTATATTTGTGACGACGTCATGTTTAATGAGACCCGCGTTAATGGTGCTGCCCTCTGGTGAATTTATTGGTCTTCTCAGTCAACCCATTTTGTGAAAATACTATGCGACCGGTTAGGCGGAGGTGGTACAGTGGATTGAGCACGCGCCACTCTAACCGGTGCGTTCTCTTCCGAGTCTTCATACCGAAAACTTGAAAAACGGTACTTGTACCCTTTCCAGCCTTGTGCTCGGCGCTAATGGTTCACGCGCGGTACTGTCACCGACTCGCCACCTGCATTCACTGCTAACGTACCTGCGTGGTCCGTGGTCCCTTGGGCAAACAAGCGGAGATGATCGCTTTGACCACTTGTGACCAGGGGTGTAGTGAGAATGGCGTTGCCACAATTTTTTAGCTGTGGGAACGCGGTCAGTCCCCTCGCCACGGGGGGCTTTGGTGGGCTTAGCCCCCAAAATAAAGCTCGAAGCCCCCCCAAATTGAAACACAATCACTGGAATTTTGGTTAATTTTATAATGTCAAGCCCTCCCGCAGAACTGCAAAGCCCCCCTATTGAAAACTTTCTGGCGACGGTTCTGAACGCGGTCCCAAACCTTTTTGCACTAAATTACACGAAAACATGGCTGCGATCTCAAAGATGTGCTAGCGACACGCAGACTCGCACTGCTAGTCAAAAATCTACAGTGAAACAGGTAGATCCAGTGTATAAATTCTTGTAGGCGAATGCTCACTATGTTCGAACTATTTAGTGGTCTTCAGTTTTATTTGGTGTGGGAACTGTGTTCCCACACCTATTGTTCAGCACTACACCCTTGCTTGTGACAATCCAAAAGTTGTACAAAAGCGAGTGAAACGAAGCTGAACCTGAATACATGTGTGTGAAAAAAAGTAAAAAGATACCAATTGGACTCTAAAGGCAAAAGACCCCATGCTTCCAGGATCAAGCAATGTTACAATGGGGATTTACTTACTTGATTGTCAGTCAGTTTTCGTCACAAATCAACCGAAGTAACTACTCCAACGGTAGAGCAATATAACTTTTCGCAAAACGTGTAAGAGCACGCTTCGTCATTCAAACCACTTTCTGATTTTGGAGTTCCTTTCCAATACAACAAAAGCTTGTATCACATCTTACGACACGCCAGGTAAAACTCAAAGAACATTTTTTTCAAAATCTCAGGAACGATAAATAACTGCACAGTCACATCTTAGCCAAACGACGTTATCAACCCAATTCGGTTCAAATGCAACTGTCCGGTAATCATGCTAAGTCAGCGGAAGAGCTTGCGACTGTGACGTACATTTTCCGCGAAATAACGAATTATTAAAAACTTATTTTGATGAAACGTTTAGCACAAATATTACTGCAATAAACACATCTGAAACTTCGCAGCAAACCATGCTTATACTTCATTAATAGCAAAAGTATGTTTTTATTTTGTCTTTGTGAATGAATCGTTTTGATATAGCTATACAACAGTTTGAATATTACAACGTAACTGGCATTTCACGTTGGATCGCTCGCCACACGAGGGGTGGCGGTAGGCATACATTTTATAACAGCATGCGAAAGTGGCTGCAATGAAATAAAGCGTTTTACATCTTTCGTCCGAAAACTTTGCATTTGTGTATTTTCCATGTGCTTGGTTGTTCTGCAGTCCAGTTGTCACCAGCGAAGATTGCAACAGAAACTTTAGGGTCTTTGACAAAACAATGGATAAGAATTTGTGAAACATTTCACCTTTGAATTTCTCAAAGATTGATAAGATAGAGCTTGATCTTTAAAGTAATCTTGCATAAATTCAATTACGATAAAGCCAACAGTTTTTCAATATCAATTGCCGCGTTTTCAAAGCTTAATAAAATGATGAGTTTGTTCGTGATATGGTGAAAAACGTTTGCGTTACGAAATTTGTGTTATCCCCTAAAAAATGCTTCCCCTGTTCTTTGCACATGTCTGAAAAGGATTTTTTAACCGATGAAATTAGTTCAAGGTAATCAAAAGATTGTTATGCGTAAGTCGTTGTGGATCCACAGTCAGAGAAGTTTTTTAGAAAATCCAATGCTGGCAACAAACAAGGAATTGAAATTTATTTTGTCAATAGCGCGACATCCCCTCTAACAATTCTTACGGACAAACTCCTGTTGAAATCGTGCTGCTCGTGTGACCCCAAGCTTCCACCCTGCAACACGTGCAAGCAGTTGATGCCTCAGCTTGCTTAGCTGCTGTACATAATCACGGCAAATGTGCTGCATTTGTCACACCACGGCTCAGGAATCAGACAATGGGCCTTGGAAGTTGTTTGAGTATGATTGAAACGCTTTTCGTCGCGTGTGTTCTGGTGGTGTGAAATAAAAATGCAATATTGTTAGCGCATTGTCGCAAAGACGCATCAAATACTGCATGATATGTATAATGTTCGACAGTGGAAATATTGCCAAAATGTCAGCATCGACCTCAAACGTCGATACACACAGGCCCCATAGTGACTTCCAAAGCGTATACTAATACAGTCACACATCTCTGCAGAGCTCCGCCACTCGAGCACCAGGCTTCTCAAGCAGTCTCTGTGTAAGGTGCTGCACGTTGAACAGTTCGTTTGTTCGTACCAGGTTTTGCAAATCAGCCGTCGGATACTCTTTTGTTCGCAGAAGAATGCATGATCTGGAAAACTGGAAGTCAGCATTTCTTCCCGCACGGAAATCACGGCACAAAGTGGTTACTGCATTCAACCGCACGATTTGTGCTCTCCCAATTTCACAAAGAAAAGTTTCAAGGATCGGTACCTCTCTGATCGGTAATGCGACTTCTTATGGCAAGATCAAAGTAAGCAGCTAGCAACAAAAAATCTTGAGAATGTCCTACGAAATAAGTCTGTCAACACATATCGAAATCCGCCTAGTCTAGGGGAACCACTGATAGAAGTTTCAATCTTCTACGACTTGAAACTTGTCATTTTGCACGATTTTGCTGCAGTTTTATCTGTCATTTTCTTTGTACATTTCACTGTAAACTTGAAACTCGGGAGGAATACCTTGTTTCTTAACTTCCTCGTAAGAGGGTGGTTCACTCGATGTAGGAATCTGAAGAAAAATTAAAAATTATACTGTAAAGTTTCACAACACACAAATAAGAACAAGAACACAATGTTTGAACAAAAAATATATACCACTTGCTGTTATACGGCGAATACGTTATTAGCTCTTTTGCTTTGTAGTAACAGTACCTGATTGTTCGACCCTGGTTGCAAGTTGGTCGACGCTGCGATAAGAGGTTGCCGTTCATCGTCGTTTCCATTCCGTTGATGACAGCAACGATATTTCAAAAGGCAATACAAAAACATGAGAAGTACAATAACTCCAAACGCAATACCTGCACAAGAAAAATGGACTGTTACTCTCTGAAAACGTCAAATACCTTTTCAGGGAAATGTCAAGAGTTTTGCTTTTTTTCTGAAGTTCAGTTTTCAAGCAAAGAGTCTGCAGCACGTTTTAAAACAGTAGATCTTAATAATTTCATATTAACGCGTTTCCAGTTAATTTTGCCTGTTACAGTTGCAAAATAACCTGGAGAATTTACACACACCTGAAATATTTATGGCATTACGGTTGGTTGTATATTGATTGAAAATTTGGTTTAGTTGAACTGATAAACGTACCATAAACGTTGACGTTACAGACGTTTAACATTAGAACAGAATTTATTCACGGATTTTCAGCTGTTTCCTGATTTACAATTCATGAAAGATTATTCCATACACATAATAAAAACGATACTCACACCATGCAGGGGTGTAATTGGTTCTGTAGCAACAGCTTTGCTCACCGAAACCGCAGCAGTAGCTTTCTCGAAAAAAAGTGGTATCTGAATATCGTGCAAAAGATTAGCGCGGGTCTGCGATAGTTCGCAGCTGCCACTTGTCAGTATGCGGAAGTCTCCAAGCAAGTTGTTATTCATGTTTTCATTTCCGCAGAAAAACTGCCCGCGCCGCTTGTTCACATAACCAGAACTTGCAATGGGAGATCATAACCAAACATCTTTGAAAGACACGCCTTTGTCGAAATCGGTTGTTTTCAAAAGACATTATTTTAAAATTTTGTAATTATAGGCAGTGAAAGGCGGGCATCAATGTCTTTTCCAAAAGTACAATTTTTTCGAATAAAATTGCAATTTTTTCATTCTAACGTTGTCAACGATATAAATGCTCTTTTTATTGCAGTTAAAATGGAACATCAAACACGTTTTGCGATGCTTGCAAAGATAGAACAAACAATCCAAACAGAGTAATGCCGTTTTCTATTCAACATATAACAATGTGGAATCGCATCAACGATTCCTGCGTTGCTAAAGTCTTATAAATTTGTGGGAATCAATTGTTGCCAGGGCTCCAAAACCAGCTGTAGTAGCAAAAAGTTTCATGAAAACTATTAAAAACGTTTTATAGGCAAAGTTCATTAGCAACGAGGCTAGCAATTTGTCTTGAAAATTTATTAATGTGCTGAGTTGAAAGACACGTACAAACGAATTACACCAACATCGTACTTGAAAAGCAAAAGCAACCAAGCAGATTGCTTCCTGGTAAATCAAAAGCAGGAACAAAACTGCCTCTTAGTTTCACAAACGATTATGTTGAAACCCTTGCGTTTTTGTTATAAAGCACTGCACTAACTTCCCCTTTGACGTATTTCGTACCCAACCTCATTACTTTATTCTCCAAAAAAATGTATAAACATACACATGTTCAACCAAATGAGAAATGGAGAAAAAAATTTGCGAAAACTGTTAACCAGAAAAGATACACACGCACCAAATGCTTACTTTTAGCAAATACTCAGTTTTTTCGGTCGATCACAACGCATAATTCAATTGGAAAAGGAAATGTCATAATCTATTTAGGAAATTTTAAGTAGACATCGCATACAGGGCTGGGGAGCCGTCGTAAAAATTACACTGCTCCGGCTCTGGAGCTTTTCTTTTCATGAACATGGCTCCGGCTCCAGTTCCAGAGCTCTTAGTTTTCATGAGTGTAGCTCCGAAGCTCTCTTTTTACATAACATGGCTCCGGCTTCTGTCCCTTTTTACACATTATTATTTTTAATTGTCTTGGTGAGCCTTTGACTGGAAAATGAAATATATGTAGTGCACAAAAGTAAAAGAATATACCAAACTTGTTTGAGTACGTTACAATCAGCGCTCTTACCATGAGAAAATCTGCAGGAAGACAACAATCACAGGTTCAGATGATTCAGGGAACACTTACTTACCAGCAGAAATTATACTCAAGTTCATGGTAAAATGAAACAAATTCTGGAAAGGCAGTAGTCATTGGTTTTGCCTGGTGACTTTTTCTTTTTCCTACGACTGGAATCAAGAAAAAGTCTGTTTGGAAAACTACATTTGTGTTCGAGCAATTTGACACAGTCTAGTCCCAATTGACCAAGTGTTTTGCACTCTTTGCACGCTTTGCCTGTTACAGTTTTGGCGATGCCAGGAAACAGCTCTGCCCAAGCAAACCATGCAGAACGAAAAACACATGATCGATTACTTCTCGCCATGTGTTCTTTCTAACGTGCACACACTTTCATTAACATAAATGATAAGATGTGTTTGAAAGCCGTTTGTTCGAAGAAATAGTATGGCTTCTGGTAAGAGAATCACCTTTGGCTTTTTTTAAATAGCTGAAAACTTCTGATTTCTTATGTTTTGCACTCGTAACAGTGATGAATGGCAAAGTAAAGCACAAGTTAACCTGCAAAGCTTAGGAGAAAATAAAATTGGCTACCGCCGAAAACATAAAAATTGATTTCACAGATCAAAACTTCAAGAAAAGTCCACATTTGTTTACATTGTATTTTTATACCTTCCTGAAAATGTACTGCCATGCAAAGCAGTGCTAGTTCTCTACCACTTAGTTATAACTTTCATGTTACACTGTTGTTAGTAAATGTAATGGTTCCTAGTGATTTTGCCAGTAATCTAGCGAACCTTGCTAGCAAGCCTAATGGTTTCAAATAAAAAATCCTACTTTACAATGGCATGCCGTGCATTTCCTGCTTAGGCCTAAATGTGATATCTTATCTGAATCATACTCTCTGCTAACAGCACAATTATTTAGCTACAATATGTATGGATACTATATACCTAGTGGTTCACCTTAATTCTTTTTATATCGCTACACTACTACAGATTCGGTTTGATCATTCTGAATACCGATTAAGATGTTGTGGTAGCTTACGCTGTTCTTACGTCTACAACAGCTACGTCCAACCCGCGGGCCGTATTCGGCCTAGTTGAAGGTTTTGTACGGCCCAGTTTAGTTTTTGCTGAAGTGAAAGTATCATGCATACTGACAATCTGTCCTTGTTTTGATAATCTTTAATTTGACATTTTGATACAGGTGGTCTTCAGTGCCACTTTATCACGTCTGTTAGCACTGCAGTTAGGATCCGAACGCTTTCAGTATAATAGTTTAAGCTAAATTTAGTTTTCTAAAATCAAAGTAAGCCATTCAATGTGCGGCCCTCAGAAAGATGTCATTCAATGTGCGTCACTGGTCAAGATAGTGACATACTTTTTGGCTCAGTAAGCCATTTGGGTTGGACATAGCTAGTCTACAAGCAATACCACCCCTGCCCAGCTACGATTCAACAGCCTTAGCGATGATTAAACCAAGGAAACACCAAAGAATCTCAGATATATTGTTGCAGTCTGATGTCGTAACTGGTAACAATCGCGTTTAATGTGCTATACAGATACAGAGCACTGTGTTTGGTGACGCAAGTCTAGCTTTCAGATAATTTGGCAAAACCGTTAGTATCTAGGAAGGCACCCGGAGCTACCTCTCATATAGACATAGCTCCAGCTCCGGCTCTTAAATGTTAAACTGGGCTCCGGCTGCTTCTAAATCAGCTACGCTGTATGTCCAGCCCGCGGCGCGCATGCGGCCCAGTCCAAAGTTTTGTAGGCCCCAGTTTAGTCTACATACGGACCTGTAGCTGTAGTATAAATAGTCTACATACTGACTTGTCCTTATTTTGATTTGATAATCTTAACTTTGACATTTTTGTTGCGGGTGGTTCTCAGTGCCACTTTATCACGACTGTACTGGTTGCTGAGTGATTTCCGTATGTCCACTGACACTTTGGTGCAAAACTTTGTACTACAGATTTCTACCCTTTTTATTCCATTAGCAAATTAGTACTAGACTTGCCTATTAAATAACACTTACGGAGAGGTTAAAGGTGCCAGACAGTCGTTACCATTGCATATATGATTCGAACGCTTTCAGTACATTAGGTTGAACTAAATTTGGTTTGCTGAGGTCAACGTAAGTCATTCAATGCCCGACCCTGGTTTAAGATAGTGACATAATTTTTGGCTCAGTAAGCAATTTCAGTTCGACATAGCCAGGGGTGTCGTGCTAAAAAAAGGTGTGGGAACGCAGTTCCCACACCAAATGAAAAGGAAGACTGCACCAAATAGCCCGAATAAAGTGAGCATTCGCCTACAAGAATTTCCACACTGGATCTTCCTGTTTCACTGTGGGCAGTGTGAATCTGCGTGTCGCTAGCACATCTGTGAGATCGCAGCCATGTTTTAATGTAATCTAAATCTTCAAGTCCTAAAGTAACGTTACTGGTGCAAAAGGTGTGGTAACGCGTGTCCCACACCAAAAAATGTTGCGTTCCCACCCCCCACTACACCCCTGGACATAGCTGTTTTAAATTGTGATCTGAGCTCCGGCTCCGGGCTCCGCAGCCCTGATCGCATGTTACACAGCAGAGGTGGCCATGGATCCGGAATACCGGGGTCGACTCTGGCAGGATTCTGTGTTTTTTTCGGACCCGGATCCGGAGTCAATTTTTGTGAAAAACCGGTTCCGGATCCGGAGTCACTTTTCAATTTCCGAAGTAGCAGGAATCTTCGTGGTCATTTCATAAATAAAAGCATTGATAAATTTCGGTTGGATCAGTGATATCCGGAGTCTGAACAGGAGTCGGATTCTCAAATTTGCAAACTTACCCGACCCAGGCCCGAATCCGGATTCAAAAATTTGGAACAGGAGTGGAGCCGGAGTTTGAAAATATGACTTCGACCACTTCTGTTACCTAGAACTAGAAATTCCAGTTCCAAGTAAATGGAAATCTAACACGAGAGCACGCGTGCGACTGGCCCTGCTGAAGTTTTTTTCATACTCACCACAGCATTCTCTTCCACCGCAGACCTCTCCCTGCCGCAAATTCAAAAATAAGCAATTTTCATCGTCTCATATCTCACCGAAAATCTGAACAATCTTTTATCATGATCAAATATTCGAATTCATTACTGGATTCAAAAGTTCTGTTGTTAAAAATACAATTTGAATACGTCAAAGTTTATTATTTTTCACGTAAATAGCATTTCCAAAGCATTTTGTACATTACGCTTTGGAGTTTTCTGGAATGAAAGTTCCCTCGCATGGAATTGCTCTTGAAATTGTAAGCATTTGCAAAGTACAAAGCATAGATAATCGTAACTATAATGAGCCAGCAGGGAAAGCTTAGTGGCATACTTGAATACATTATAGAAATAAGTAATAACTGACAATTCGCGCAACGAATGCTTTCAGCAAAAAACATGTTACATGAAACAGAATCTTTACAATTTTCATTCTTGTGACACCGCTCCCCATTTTCTAAAAACTCGTTAATTGCCCCTGACTACGTCATCGCTTCGCAAGGTATAGACACCACTGCCCGCCAGTCTTACAGTTATTCAGAAGTTTAAGTGTTAGAGCCAAGCGAACTACCAGGGCAGCTCTTACTAAGGAACGGCGCTGTAGATGAATAGATTAAATAAACACTGTTTTTGCCGCTGCAATGGGCAAATGAAAGTTTGACGATATCCACTTTATAAATCAATATCTTCAGAAAGACCTATGTGAAGCTTTGGTGACAAGTTTAGAGCGATTTGATCTATAGTTTTCAACAAATCAATTCCAGCTAAAATTATTTATGAAGTAAATGGCTAACATGTGACAATGGCGTGAAGCCATTTGTATATTTTGGATTGTAGTCTGTTGACATCATTTCTTGGTTTACATATCGTCAGTCTAATCTGTACATGTAAGCCTTACTATTCGGATAAATCAAACTTTGCACACGCATCACATCCTTTATCAGATGTCATCGGTTTCCGTGTTGCCTCATGCAAAGGAAATACTTTTCTTTTCTTGCAAGCAACCATAAATGTTGTTTAGTATTAGAATAACTGCACTTTTCAGAAAATTGAGCTTTTAAGTAAATCGTAGATTTAATCAATGTTTTAGTGTATGACACGTTTTTCCTTATACTATGTGAGAGGTCGTATGACGTTAACAGACAACCTTTCCGAAGTAAGATTTATTTTGAACTGCAATAGGACAATTATCCAAGTAAAGTAATACTCGCGGTTGACCTTAAGTACTGTTATAAAATTTATACTAGGTAACTTCCCAAGTGAAGTTGAAAAGTCTAACCTCTAGGTTAGTGTCAAGATGACACCTATTCGATTTTTCCGCGTTAAGAATACAGTTTTGACATTGACATCATTGCAAACACGGTCTCCCGCATTTTTGAACCCTTGTGAAAATTCAGCAAACCTCAGACAGTCGAAAACCAGCAACAGCATGCCGATAACGTTTTTTGTGTGGAGAATCAACACAGATTTGGAGAAAAAGGTTTTTGTCTCTTGCTTAAGTTTTCTTCAAACATTTTGAGTGCTTGCACAATCACAGGCAAACCACTACTGACGCTAATAAAACGATCAGTTTACAGTTTGAAGGTTTCACAAGAATGGGTAATATACTTGGTTATTCTCTAAACTTTATGACTGGCGGCGATTTTAACAAAATAAACAAGAAATAGGAACAATGCCCACATCACAGAGTTTCGTAAAAGTATTGTTAATACTGTGTAGATTGCAACAACAGAAACGTAAAGACTGTTTTCAACACTTGTACGATTACATATTTAATAACGATTTAATCAGTGTACATAGTTACCTGAACGAATTTCACGATGAGGTGGACGAAGACAGCTCCGCTATACTGATAAGAATTAGTCATGGAGTATAATTTTGCAAATTCAGAGGCCACGTTTTGTTTCGGGAAATAACGTCAAGAGAAAAGATACACTGCGCTAGGTGTAGACATTGTCTTTAGCCTATAGTGCAGCTTCAAAATAATCAATCAAAAACACAATTATAAAATTGAATTCTGAAGAGCATAACAGTGCATAATCAACAACACGAGCTGGCGCGGACACGGGGTGATGCAGGGGATGAATCCCCCCAACAAACCTAAAGAGGTGTTGACATGACACTTGATTTCATTAAAAATCATCGCCAAAATACTTTTGTACTGCACAATACTCGCTAAAGATGCTAAAATTTAACTTATGCTAACAATTAGTCAAAAACGCTTCTTCGTTTCATTAGATCAGCTGGCCTTGTTTATGGAACCTGATATAAAATAGTCAATGATTCCATGGGCGTCCGCAGGGCAGGGAAGGCAAAACGGGCATTTGCCCCCCGAGTGGAAATTGGGATTAGGAACCAAATATTTCTGGAAAAACCTGAAGTCGGTATCTTAATTCCGATTAATTGATTTTATTCTTGCAATGATAGTTTTTTTGCTGAATGAAACTTACACTGCACAAAGTCAGGTTCACAGTTGTAGTGTCATGCAGTAATGAGCTTGCAGTTCACTCATGTCCCCTCCTTTGCCTGCAGAGGTGGGTTGCGAAAGTCACGAGAGGTTGTTTTACTGTTGGTCTTTATTGCGTAACAATAACATGGCAACAAATCTGCAAAGGTTCCCTTTATATTACGGTAGCAGGCGTTTGGTTGCATAAGACTGTTGAACGCAGATTTCTTGGCAGGTAATGCAGCGAGACAGTGACATGCTGATAGCGGTAAGCCACGTACATTTATACTTTGTGAAAAGAAGCACGAGTGAGTCTATAGCAATGCT
>JGI24021J15306_10005068_pt1 | contig 15533 bp, 12 predicted proteins | sample Ectturendosymbi1_FD_15306 | JGI IMG/M metagenome (IMG submission 15306)
ATTTGCATACGTTTATAGAGTAGAAGAGTTACTACACCTTGGGGTACAAAAGTGAATTTGTGTGGGGGGTAGGTAAGACAACTTGAGAACCTCTGCGCAAAGGAAATTTGTTTCACAACAATGAAGATGATAAAGATTTGCTCCTGTTGGCTTTGAAGTGAACCACTGACTAAGTTGCCGCTAGAGAAGAAACACAAAATTGCATGAGTTTTTAGACACAGAGTGGGCAAGTGTGGGGCGAAAATTATGCGGGTGGGGCGGGCTCTGGTTAGGAAGGTGTTTGTGTGGATACTGGTTTAACAGGGTTGATTCATACTTCATCAGCCGAATGGCCAGGCGACTTTTCATAAACGGCCGAATCTCCATGCGTAAGGCCAAACGTGGTTTCATTTATATTTATAAATATAAATTTCTTTGATATCGCTAGAATGACTAGATTTTTATTTCTAAATCCAATTCAAGCTACTTGCGTGCTCCGCGATTTCGTAATGTAGAGGCCACTTCGCATACAAGCTCGTACCCTATGCACGGACTAAAAAAGAGCACTCAGAAACCATGGTCAACGCCGGAGAGCCAAGCAAATTCCAAAGAAAACATTCGTGCAAGTGTACAGTCTTGGGAGAAAGTGCAAACCTGGTAGATAAAACCAGATAAAAACAGAAAAACTGGAACAATTAACCTACTGGAAAATTCCAGTAGAGCAAAATGGTTTACCAAGAGTTGCGCAATAAAAGCACGTGACTAGGCATGTGACTGCAAGTACGTCACATGCAATGACCACAACATTTACATCAAACCAAGAATACAAGCAAACAAGAAAGGAGAAAAAAAGTGGCCACTCCCAGAACGAATGGCACTTCCTCAGGAGCAGTCCATGATATGACAAGTCCAGAAAAATAAGCACTCTAAGGAAATTTGTTTCACAACAATGAAGATGATAAAGATTTGCTGAGTGAAATAAAGACGAGCCGAGAAGGATCAGAATACTTGCATATCGAATTCAAAAGAACTCACGATTCATTTTATGGTTGCGCAATTGCATGCTCACTAAACAAACATTTACTCAGTGTAAAATTTCCTTAGAGGGAACACTGACCCACGCAATTATGTTTCAAACTCCTAAAGGTCGGAAAATTTTCCATTTTAGAATTGAATTGTTTTTCAACAGGAAAATGTTTTCTTTTTGACGTGTTGTTTTGTTTAAATGCCTTTTGTAAGGAGTAATGCCATTTTTATATTTTAGCATTAGCTTGATTTTTCCCGACCGGCGCAAACCTCAAAAACTCAAAAACGCCTGGACTATTAAAATTCATGCTTTTTCTGACAGTTCAAGCAAACTGCAAAGGTATGCGATCTGCTTGCCTAGATACAGTATTTGGATATCAGCTGATATTTAACGAGTGTTTTCAGCCTCTGGGTGACATGCACTGCATGCCTTACTGGAGATGAAGAGCTCCACGTGCGAAAATTGTATGTTTTGTTGAACCTGCGTACTGTGCTGCAAATCACATAAATAACTTAATGCTAACTTAAACACCTCAAGATTCATCTGATAGAAGATGATTTGGTATCATCAGTTGATCAAAACAGACCGAGCTTATGAAATGTGAAATGAAACAAAACAGTTTGAATCGGTCAGAGGAAAGGATTAATTAACTGCCTCGTCACATTCCTGNGGGTGTCACGAAAGTGTGACATAATTCGACAACGGGAGGGACACAGGAATAGTTTTCCACGAAATCACTGNGCCAGAATTTGTGGAGGGTCCACTAATTTCAGATCCGTTAAAGTCAAGTCAGATCTTGCAGTAGAAACGTTCCAGGCTGCTGTTCGGGTAGGCAAACGACGCCGGTGTTTATTAGCGAATCCAAAAGTAACGAAATTAGGGAAATACAGTTTCAGGAAGTATCTCACACCGACGAAACGTCACTCAAGAAGTGTTCCTCAANCAACATTCCTTTAGAAAAAANGATTTTTGGCATCGTAAGAGATTGGATTGATCGTATTTCTGTAGGTTTTCCAGAATTTTTTNAATTTTGACAGTTTAAACTATGTTTTTGCATCTTTTAAAGATATTTACGATTGCTGATGTTGTGACTGTGGAAAGAACCGAATTAAAATCAAAATGTTTAAATGACTTATAGTATATCACTTCTGCAATTGAAAAACTTACACATAGAATAGTTCTGAAATCGTTTTCGGAAGCAGTCAGAAAATGCATTTAAAATGTTTTTAGCCCGAGTAAAAAGATATTAATAAAAATTAATTTTTGAAAGACGAAACTGCTGATGATTTCTTGACAATTTCGTCTAAAAAATTTCGCATAAACACTTGGCGTCTATTCCTGCTTGTATAATGAGGCTGGTTGCGAAGTTGCACTCCAGTAATAATTGCACCATGCGCTTTGGAATGCTTTGTGGAGAAACACAAGCTTTCAACCAACCTGCAAATAGGGAGCCATGAATCCAACCAACCACGATGTAAACCAAACAATTATGGTGCCATAGAAAAATGTTGCTGGTCTCGTCAGTTCTGTCGTGAAAGCACCGAGAAGGCCAGTAGTTGCTTGATTATTTCCTCCAGCAAATCTTTGAAAAAGATATATCGTTTACAATCTACTGTATGTGCACATTTGCTAATGCAAAACAATCGAAAATAATTATTCTACGTTTTTTGCATCCACTTCTTTATTAACTTATTTATAGCAAGTTTTGGTCCGGAGAAGGTTGTGGGTGCAGCAGCCTTTATAAGGACTCGAATTTCCTCACGTTTGTCAGCAATTTCAGATCTTTCTGCTTGATTCGCACCAAGACAGAGACAAGCTACTTCGGAGATGTAATCACGCCACCTGGTCCTTGATCGACCTCTGGGCTGCTATTCCGTGGGTGCAGCCATATATGGACTCGAATTTACCTATTTTTACAGACAGAGAAATTCCTATGTCAATGAGTGAATCATCGCAGATATATATCACAAATACAGGCACATAAAATGCCTTTACTGTACCAGGTGTAAAACGTAATCTGTTCTTTTAGGAGGTACATCGAAAATATAAAAATGATTAATAAATTGCGCAATGTTTGTAGTTACCAACCCGACCAAAAATAGTCCTATTGCAACAACCGACACAATCGGCATGGCAACTGGTGCAAGATGGGAGAGTGCTTGGCTGATGGTGTAAAGCGTATGAGCAATGATGATGACGATATTGGCTCCGATGTTCACTTTCAGTGAACCAAACCGATTGACCATAGCTACCTGTGAATAAACACGTATACGATGCTGTTGCAATCAAAATACCATGAAATACTTTCTTATACTTAAAGAACCGTGAAAATATCTTCATTCGAGCTTTCGTTGATGTGTGAGGTAGTTTGCTTGAGATACGTTGTTACTTCGGTTTGTTTGTTTTAAATAAAACGGTGCATTCACCAACAGTTTGATAAGCATTGGTGGAAATCAACATGCTCTCAGCGGTAACTTAAGCAGAGACTGTTTAGAGCAGTGGTTCTCAACCTTTAATGGTTTGTGACCCCTTCCCCTTTAACCGGCGTATAATTAAATATTGTTACACTTGGGTTTTGCAATATCACGACAAAGCTAGTTAATAAAAGCCTCTGCTCGTGGCCCCCGGAAAACCGCTCCGTGGTCCCCGGGGGACCGATGTCCCCGGTTCAGAAACCCTGGTTTAGAGACTTCGAATATGTTCGCATGTAGCAGTTTTACCCCAATAAAGCTGGCAATAACTTGAATAGCAAATATCCCAATTGTCACTGTGGGAACTATTTTACGTGGTATTCCAGCTTGTTCCAAAAGAATTGCACTGTAGAAAAGAATGTGATTCATTCCACCCAACATGAGGTTGGCAAATAACGCACATACAGCGATGAGCTGATTTCTGCAGAAAAAAGTACAACTATATCAGAATATACTGCATCCGAATTGTTTCGTGGAATTCATCAAACATGATTTTGCGCAAAGCAATTTGCTTGTGTGTTTAACTCTCTATTTCTACACAGGTTGCAGTTTTTCACACATTTTTGACTTAATCCATGAGGTAAGGCTGGCGTTGATGGGTCTATGAATATAAAACAAAGTCGCGGAGATTCTCAAGTTCTGTCAGAGTTAAGTTATAGGCATTATATAATTCAATGAAAAGTTCAAACGCTTGAGAGTGTTTTTCCTGAATAAGAATTTCAGCCGGAAGTGACTGATGAGCCCAAACCTCCAATGATTGGGCATAAGGTTCCAGTTGAGTTTGCAATTATAACATGTGGACTTGTTTAGTTGACATGAACATATCTGAGAAGTTAGCGTTGTGTATACAACTTTAGAAACTCTCAATATCATCTGAATAAAAAACTATCGTAATCAGTTTTCACTGTTCTACCAAATGTACATTAGGATTCAAAAGGTCGAGTGTCATAGTACTTGGAATTGGCTGAAAGTTCAACTTTAGGGTTTCACAAAACTTCTTAAAACAGAAAATTGCGTAAAATTCTTATGTTTCTAAGAAAAAAAGAGAACTACCTATTTATTATTGTCAAAACAGCTAGAGAATTTAAATTTAAATTTTTAGCGTCGTTTTCCCAGTTAATTAAGTACATCACCATATTGGTGGCATTTTTGAAAATTTGAGCCCAGTTGATCACTTCGTTCTTACAGCTCGGATGCAGTTCCAATAACGCTCCAAAAAAGTAAGTAAAAAACAACGGCAATACCAGTCATTTTTATCGCTGACACTTAATTCCGGAAAATCATTTGCAAACTTACTCAATAGCAATGCGAATGCAGAAAAATTAAACACGTTCAATGTTTACAGCATATCCACCAACCTATATTGCTTAGTTTGAAGCATACTTCTAGTTGTGATAACATTTTTTTCTTTTATCTCACTTCGCATCAGTTCCAGTTCTTCCTCTTGAGCAAACTAAAGTACAAAAGATTTTAGCACCTTTCTTACGAACCAAAGTAGCACCATGACATGCTACGGAAAAGTTAATGTCCAGCATAGGCTTGATGAAAAACATGCTGTTGAAATGCAAAATCTTGCTAAAATANGAAAAATAAAACTTTAATGCACAAGCTTGTGGAAAAACGATTTTCTTTTTACTTGAAGTCAACCATAAGAACGTCTNCACNTCAAAGTCTTTGAAGAACTTATAGAAATGGATATGAAATTCTAAAATTCAAAACATGGCTCAAAAAATAGCTACAAACAGCAATGTAGCTTTTCATCTTATTTCAATATATTTCTGCTTTTTGAAACCACGCACACTTTGCAGAGAATAGCAAGTGGCCAAAAAATGTAATTTTGTAAATCAACTTTACCATTTTCTGAAACATCATGTAATCGTCGTATCTGAAGTATGTAATTAGCAATTTTAAGAAATATTGAACTCCGAACTGTTTTCAACATCAAACACCCTACATCCCTACATGCTCTTGTTACATCTGTTGCCGCGTATCAACAAACGTAGAAAATTGTTTAGGCATCTATTGTAAGTAGATGTAGAATCTTTAGAGCTATTTTGTTGCACACAGTAAATAATTATTGTTTGCTTTTTGTTATTTTTTAGGGTTCTGTGGTTTAAATTCTTTCAAACTCACACTTTCGTTTATGTCTTCTGGCTCGTGCTGAAACTTCTACATCAACGTAAAATTCTACTTTACCTACTATAAATACGTGAAAGATGTAAGTTATAAGGAGATAGTATTTTAAGGAAAAAGAGACAAAGGCATCAAATACGAGTTTCAGAAATTTGTCAAACATTGAACAATTCTTTTATGAAAACGTGGCAATGATTAAAAAATGCTTTTATTCGCCATAGAAACATTTCTAACATCTCGATTTGTGCTCAGGAAGACGAATTTCCCTTTGGAATTCTCATAAAACAATTTTGAACTTCTTAAAAATTTTATCACCTGGAAGTATGTGGAAAAAAACTTTAAATAACAGCTTTACTTTAACAGTTACAAAAGATTGACAACCTTAAGGAAAGTCCTCAGGGATATTTCAACACAAACCAAATGAAGCTGGTCTATAATTGGCTGGCAAAAGCTTTACGAGGAAATGTGATTTCTTTGAGACATTTCCAAGAATGTCCAGGTAAAGTAAGGATCATTGAGTTTCCAATTCATAAGTTGACCACACTTTGAACATTAACTAGTTAATCCTAAAGAAAATCGTGCACAATGCGCTGGAGCTGCGTTCAGTGTCAGGGGCTGCAGCAGTTGAAAAAATGTACCACCTCCCATTCGGTTCCGCGTAACTGGACAGATTTTTTTGCATGGCTGAGGGACACAGTCAGCTCATAGAAAAGCTTATAAAACAATATCTGGAGCCCTGTCATGCATAATAGAATCCTAACCAAAGTGGACCTGGGAATGAGAATGACTTACGGGTAAACGCTTTCAAGAAAAATTCCATATCTCTAAACTCTCTTTATCTCAGGTTGCAGTTTATCGTCATGCAAAGGACTTGCGAAGGTCTGATCGAAAAGTAATATTTGAACAAAAAACAAAAATGGAACACATCACTCTAACGAATTGCATTTACAAAAGCATCCAAAGTTAACCAGTGACTCTTTAGTAAGCCCGATGGTGAATGACATCAGCGGGATTTTCCTGAAAAAGAGAATATGTTTGCCTTGTTAGGCTCTCTAAGCTTTTCCAAAGAAATTTCCGCTTCGTTTTGTTTGCCTTCTTTCAGTAAATAGAAAGGGGTGTGTGGAATCCAAAAACTTCCAATGATGTAATAAATCGACGGCACAGCACAAGTGCAGAAAAGCGCTGGTAGTCTTTCAGTAGTTCCAAAAACCTTGAAAACATTGTTTCGACTGTTTGCGAATGTTTGCATTCTTTTTACAGGATAGTCTCTACAGCAATAAACAATTCGGGTTCTATTTTAAACGTATTTAAATATGTTAAGTCGTAAACAAAGCTTCAGTTGTGGCAATCTGTAAAGCAGTTGATGTTGTATTGCTCAGTGCAAGTAGCCTGCTATGGCAAAACAAGTGCTTTATACCCTCACCATTTCTCTGACAAGTTTGTTTGGTAGATCAAGCAGTTATTCACGAACTTTATTCATTCGTTTTTAAACCCGCTTTTCCTCAAGGAGAGCCACTACAGCAATAGCAGCCCTCAGAGGTCTCGAGATACTTCACAGTTTCGGCAATCTTTAGGAACGAGAAGCCTCGGACAAAGAGTGTGAATTGACATAGTGCTTCTTGGCTTGTTTCACAAAAAACGTTGATTTCATTACACGTACAGCATGCATTTTATTCATCACACCCCTTAATCATCAATAAATTGTTTGTTGGGTGTATTTTAACCTACCTCTATCTCAACCACTCACCTTTGGATGGGCAAAGGCGATCCCCAAAAACATGCCAAGCGGCAATCCACCAGCTGCAATGCTCTGCCACGTTTGCTGCATATTGGGGGCGCTCATTTCTGCTATCATGAGGGGAATCAAACCTGGAAAGTAGAAGCACATGGTAGCAGTGCAAGATTTGAAGATAATGGTCGGACTAATAACAAAAATACACTGTGTAAACGAAACCTGAAAATTACAAAAATTATTTGTTCAAAGCAAAAGTATTGAAAAGCAAACTTGAGCACAATTTTTGAAGCACAGACATTTGCTGGTAGCAGTGAACATTCGTAGCTACTTTAGACCATATCTGAAAAAACTCAAAAATTTACTTTGAAAAACCATTATTTTTATTTTGCAATTTAACTGCTCCATAACTTAAGGTTTCGGTGCCACATCTTTCTAATTGAGACGCAAACGTTTGGGATGTCGAGCAAAGACTTCAAAGAATCATATTTTCTGCTATTTTAATTACTACAAAGACATTAGAGACATAACAAATAATTGAAGAAAGCCAGCTGACATTACAACAAGGCTCTATGTTTGTGCAAAGATCGCCCTTGTAACAAATCACATGGATTTAAGACAAGTATAATGCTATGATCACCAAAAACATTTGATGGAACTTATTATAGCAGCATCTATTGAAGAAAAAATATAACTGCCTTTTATCTGGCGATTATGTTGGTGGATTGATCGTTGTTGGTTGATTGATCATTGATAGGGATACCTAATAGATAGCCTCACCCGCTTTGGTATTTGGTGCTCGTGAAATAAAACACATATTTTGGTTTTATTATTTGTCAATGGCGGCTCATGTTGGAAACAACCAAAGCGGATACAAATTTCCATCTCTGGATAAGAATGTGGTATGTTAGCCCTGGCCATGCCTAGTCATTGATGGTTTCTGCAGTTAATGGCGTTTCTATTGGAAGCGCTGTTTACTAGCACAAATACCATTTCAGAAATATATTGTTTTGAAATGTTAGATAACAAAAATAAATTTAAGAATTCCAGAGGAAGCAGTTCAAAGGTTTGTGTTTTCTAAGTCGGTGATTTAATGCAACATTAGTACGAAACCTGCGCAATATATGCCTTGCACATTTCTGGGAGGTCTGCAGCCCCTCTGCCCGTCTATATGAACCGCTCCCTGATGTTTATTTTAACTGGCCCGCAAGATAAATGTGCCGTGCTATTGTGAATGTCTTTCAGGATTAGTTCAATGACTTGTGATGTCTCTTAAATCTTATTACTCACTGTACCACATTCCCAATGGAATTCCATTCAAAAACCTTCCAGCCATGATCACTTCCGGTGACCACGTCAACATTCCTACTAAAGCCAAAATGACAGCTGCCAAGATGTTGACAAAATGGCAACCTTGCAAAAGACGCTTCCTCGAGAAAGCATTCAAGAAATATTTGCTCGATAAGGCTCCTACCATGCCGCCAACAATGACAAACGTTGAAGTCAGCGTTAAGTACAATATCCATGTGTCGTCGGAAAAAGGCACGTCATATCTATTCTGAAATCGAAAACAATAACAATTTCAAGATGACAATTTTCTCTTTTGTATCTTTTGTCTACTGAAGTAGCTTAAGGCAATCTGTTTGCTTCACTGAAAAAAATGCCACCCAAACCCATGTAGTGCATGAATCACGCAGGGCAATATCGTCGATTACGTGGTCTTAGAAGGAGAGATTCAGAGCTTTCGTAAGATTTTGCGACATAAACATTCATTATGCTGTTGCTAAACGAAAATTTTGGGAAAACGTATTTCAAGTTACTTATTTTATCATGTTAGCCATGGCAAGTAGCCTGAATGGTCCATGTAAAAGTACGTGAAAACAAAGCTGCAAAAAATTTTTTTTTCACCCGATGAGTTTATTGCGCGATAAATATATCAGTTGCTGCTCAAAAAGTTGCTTTGGTCTTGTGGAAACTCTGCTTTCTTGCGGTTCAATCTCTCTTTGAGCCATTTTGTTTAGCTAAAGTCATTAGGAAAAAATCCCACTGAAGTGAAATTTCTTTCTATTTCGAAAATTGGTATTTTAATTTGCGCTGTTACGGTTTCGGTCCATGCACTAAAGTCCATTTGACGGTGAATAAGGAAGAGCAAAGGTTATTTGTTTATTAGAAAAGGCTAGCCTTACTGATAAATCCCACTTCTACTTTCTTTCTAAAAATTCTTTTCAACAGAAGTTCATAATGAAGAAAAAAGGAAGTGGCCTGGAAAGTGTTGGAGCTGGTTGAGCACGCGCGCCAAATCTGTTGGGCAGCGTTTGATTCCAGGACGGGCCATGTGGAAGAACTGAAACACGGCACTTGTGCCCACAAGTGCAGCAACAAATTCTAACGCTCGAAAATGTTTGCTGGATGCACGTTGGACGTCTTTGTTTTTAGTATTATCAATCCTATTAAGAATGGTAACAAGTTGTTTTTTCAAAGCCGTCATATGGTGAAACCTCATTAGCAGTTGTGCTGCTTCATGATCACGGTGCGGCATCAAACAAGAATGTAAGGAAGCAAAGATCTCGCGGCCCATGCTTGGTACAGAAATTTTATTGGAGAATCTCAGTGTTTTGTTCTGCATAAATGTTTCGAGGGCGCTGTCCCTCTCCTGTTTGCTGTCTATTGCGAAGAATATATTATGAAGTTGAAGGTAAGCTTTTATTTATTATAATCACAAACACGTTCTTCGAAGAATCGGATTTGAGGGCCTAAAGGAGTAAAAAATCAAGTGGACAACACTTTTGAAGCTTAAAAAAACTTTTGATAGATGTCAAGTTAATAATAAAGACTATACATTTTTCACAAACTGAATGTTTACATACCGTGTAAGTAACATTGTACATGTATTGTAAAAGTGGAACGACAGGACCAAGAAAGCCCATAGCATATCCAAACACAAGGAAAGCTGGAAAACCAGTTGTTGCAATACAAAAAACTCCGAATCGTGAATTGACCTGAAGAAAGAAGTGTGTAGCCTCTAACAACACAAGTAAAGCACGTGCGTGATTTTTGCAATGAACTTACAATGTTTGTAAATTTTCATTGTAAACGATAGCTATTTGACAACGATTTTTTCATTCAAAGGCAAAAAGTACGCTTTTGAAAAATATAAAGTTTTGGTAACGTTTCGTGCAAACAGAAAGTTCTTGTGACAACTTGATACAAAAGTTACGCNGCCCCGAACCATGTTATTCAATTATAAACTTTTTTTCTCAATATACCATGAAACATCCCTTGCACTATCCACAAAAAAGTGTCTGAAAGTTAATGGGTCCGACTTTAGATTCGCAGTTTCCGTATTCTTCAAAAATGACTTTCCAACTTTTAAGACTTTAAAATGTACACATTTTGTTGTTTTTCGTCCTTTCTCAGGATGACTTGCAAATTTTCAAAGCCATTTATGGTAATATGAATTACACCTTAGGAACACTACATAAAGACTTACTGCAGTTTGATGCATGGCTCCTTCGCACTTCCAGATAATTTCTTCAAATATATTTTAAGACCTTTCACACAAACGTTTCTTGAAGAACAAAGCCTTTGTTCGGTAACAATGAAAAGATTTCGTCGAACGTTTGTTTTTCCACACAATTCTTTTTATCTCTTCTGATGTATTTTCGAAATGGGACGAATTTTCACGAAGAATGCTGAAGTCTTATGATCTGTCTGTTTACTCTTTAATTCACTTCACCTATAAATTACTCACTCAACTCTGCCTTTGTTCTATTAAAAAAAAGAAGAGAAATTTATAAAATCATGTGGGAACAGGTAGTTTTCACAAGCATATATCCCTGTGAAACAATCGTAATTTTACTTTTTTTGATTGGGCAGAACCATGTCAACAAAATGCAATGATGTTTTCAATTTCGTGTATGGGCTGACTTATTCCTTCTTTGTAATATTTAGAAAACTTAACCCCGTTGCTCCCAGACACAGAAGGAACATAAGAAAAAATACTGCGTGATTTACTTAAATACAAAAGACAGTACTTTATCAGAATCTTATATTCTTTGACGGAGTCATAGTCTTCACCATTAGTTTATGCAATATGGTATTTTCTGTGGCAGTTACGTATCTTGTTGAAACACAAACGAATGCCACATTTTTTCACATAATGCGTCTGTGCAGCCAACTTTGCAAGCTGCGTACCGTCTACGTTTTGTTAGTTTTCTTGGGAAGTGTCCAACACCATCGTAACGTATATGACCAGATTTGTCATGTCTTACTCGTATTGAAAGATGGACTTTTTCGATTTCTCTACTTGGTCTTCTGCTCTTTCGGACAGGAACGTTCACAATGATCTGAGAAGTTGCGACAGCAGCTGGAAATTTTCGCTGATTCAACTGTTCCCTTTTAGCCACAGCTGACGCTGCATAATGAATTCGACAAAGCAACCAGGCTTGGGTCAGAGCATTTGTAATGGTGTGTCAGAATACGTACATAAACCACCGTCTGGATCTTATGGCGTATCCGTACTTCGAAATCACTGAGTCCGCAAAATCACCTCCACTCATCAGGCTATTGTAGGATATGACAACAAAAACCCGAGAGAATAGACCTATTTCTTTCTACTGTACTCGTTTCCCAGCGTCTTGTATAATCGGTTTGCTTCGGACCGTGATGAAACGATGATAGGTTTTCAGAACGTTTACCAAACCCTCTGACAGTACACATTTGGCGTGTTGTTTCTACGCTTTGGTCACAGCTTCCTCCAGCGTCTTTTCTGAGACTCTTCTCATCCCTCAGTTGGCAATTTACCAACCGATCTGTGCGAATAGTGCCAAGGAAATAGTTACTGCGTTCTTTCAGCTTCGGTATCAAATCCATGCTTGTAATGAAATTGCTAAAATCATGTAACAGGCCAGAAATATCACACGTTCACCATATTTTGAAACCTCATTTATGTGGTTTGTTTCCCGGCTATCATTTTATTCTGCTAATTTTCCCTTCAAACGGAACCTTTCATTCATAAATCTAATCGAATTCTTCTGGCACAAGTTTGAGACATTTTTCACGAAACATAGCAGCCAAGACCTGATCTTCCATACTTGTCAAATTTTGTCATCAGTTGCAGTTAGGTTATTCAGAGAATTCAGCAGAACAATAATGTTCAGAAAACTGTTTTCTTCTCATAATATCAGCAACGCCTTCATATCGAGTTTCTATTTCCCAATATATCGTGTTACATGCCATTTTCACAAGTCCTATCCTAAAAAATATTCAAATTACCTAGTTAAGTTCTTTTATTCAATATGCAGTGTTTTTCCAATGTTCTGCAAAGCATATCCAGTAGTGTTCTCAGCTACGGATTTCAACATATCTTTTCTGACAAATTGTTGGAAATACTTCAATGGTGTGCCGACTTCATCTGGAATATCTAATTGATCACTAGTAATGTCTGCAGAGTCCTAATTTTTCTTCTTCCAAGTTAAGTTTTAATATATGTTTNCATTTTTTTGATNTCTAAGTAAGTTGCCCTAAAACGTGAAAGTGTTATGTCATCATCTTCATATACCATTCTGATTCATCATTTTCTTAAAGTTTTTCACTTGGATTAGGTGCACTCACAAACAGTTTTTCTACGCCTCGATTCATTGACTGAAATCAAATCAAATTTTTGTATTGTTTCGACTTTGTCCAAACGTCTATCAGATTCGAGCCACAGTTTAGCCAAACCCTTCGTCTGGACTCGATTCCTACCAATTAAAGACTTGATTCGTGACACGACCCCATCACTAAACAAGCAGCAAGAAATCACTTGCAAAACCCACAGCTGTATATTCGCTACGTCACTAGAAAGATTCTCGCAATATAAGAGCTTTTCCACTTCTTCAACGTCATTGTCGCATTTCTATCGCCGTCCTGTCCGCCAGACTTGAGTCTTGGTTAGTGGTCACAATATACTACACAGTGCATGTATTTACGGTGCTTGCGCAGAAAAATTATTTTGAATTGCGCAGTCTTCAAATTTTCTTGTAAAGCAGAAATAAAAAAGAAGCATAGCTCTACCTGTACATTGGTTCAGCAAGTCTTTTCAAACAGCACCAAATTCCACCCTTTTTGGATAGAGGCAAGCATCTTCATCTCAATGATTAGGTACGGCCCAAACTAATAAATGCAGATGCATAGGCACCAAATTCAAAACCCTTTACTNTGGTTTTCGCATTGGAACAAGATTTCGTAAAAANTTTTTTATCTTAGCATGTTTATTGTGGCACTAAACAATAAATGGTTTAAAGAAGCAGAACTGCTGACTCTTGTATGATTTTCTAGGAACACAGCACACACTTCTCTACCGCTGATATCAGCAATCACAAATTTGTAGGGAAACGAAGAATCAATCTTACACTTCCCTTTTTCAACAAGCGAAGAAAGAAAATTACACTAATCATGGTAACAAGCCTCCCTTTCAGCAACTCTGCAACACTCTCCATTCACCAACTAAGCCTGGAAAAATAAACTTGTTGAATAAAGCACGCATATTTACCGAACGCTCGGGTATTACATCACAATAAGAACGCGCATCGGCGTGAGATGACCTCACGATATATGCAAGATCAGCCCTTCAACGCGCCGCTTGCGAATAAACTTCCGTTTTTAAAATTAGGAACAGGAGAACTTTTGGTGTGCACCGCTAGTTTGCAATGCAGAGTAGATGGAAATTTGAGTTTGTTAAAAAAACGTTGACTACTCCAGCTAAACAAATGCAAACATTTTGCAGAACCAGTCAACAGGATAATAATAACATATTTTGCTCAACTGTCGTAAAATGTAAAGCTACACCGACGCATCACTCTACTAACAATAGGCTTTCATTAGGGCGAATAGCACGCAGCCGGAAAGTAGTAGGTAAGAGCTCCAACGCCCTCGCACTGCAGGAATTTTTCCAGGAATGGAAACGTCAAGGTATTGTTAATCCTTGTCAGGTTGCTGACGATGCAATGCAAATGTCCGTTCACGAAACGCTTTACCCTTTCTACACTACACCACAAAGAAAGAAAATGCCACTTGTTGCGATACCAGTCACAAAAATGGCTTTCATTCGCAGCCATAGCCAAGTATATTACAATAATTTTCACAATAGACTATCTGCAGATTTTCAAAGCAAGGTACTTCTGTTCACAGATAAAGTGCCATAGTCTTTTTAACTAGGAAGACTTGTCAGCGTAACTTAGAAACAAGAGCTGCAAACGTCTGGTATCTTGTCCAAAGCGATGAATCACTACTGCAATAAAACCTTGCTTGTTGTTGCTGATTTATACTTGGAACGGTCGTCATACATAAAGCTCATCAAGCATAAGCCGGACAAGCAGAATATGTTGACACGACTATCGGACAACATACTAANNTTAGAATAAGATGCAGGCTTTGAAAAAATTTAGCAATTCATTATGAAAAGTCGTCACAGCAAATACAGCAGTACTCACTCTGAAGTCAGAAAAAAACCTAACGATTAAAACTTATTCCACAAGCCTCCACCGACGTATTCCAACTAGCCATGAAGTTTTATACTGCGTGAAAAGCCGTGATTTAACTGACGGGGGGCCAGAGGGAAGACTCGCCCCACTGACAAACTAATGGAAAAAGACAAACTAATGGAAAAACTGCGCCATTTAGCTTATATTTCGATTTTAGTATTCTTTTCTTTGCATTTTTCAAACTATTTTCGTGTGATGTAGGGTTTTAGTATAGCCATCCACATCAGGATTCACCATCATTTCTCAAGTTTCTTTGAGCGTTGGTTAGTGGGCCCCTTGCAGTGGCAAGTTGACCATTTTCAGCTAATTCCCCCTGACTTAAACCTAGATAGTTACGCCACTAGTGAAAAGATGCCTGCACAAGAGCATTTTGATTAAGCTATTCATTCACTTCGGGCACATTGTTCACACTCCCAGTCTCACACTTCAATGGAATTTTCAAACTTGTGGAAATATTGCTACAGATTTACCCAAGCTTTTTTTCACATAGTACAAAACTTCGTGCCTTTCTGCTATCGGCAGTCACCGTCTCGCTGCATTATCTGCCAATGTGTCTGCATTCACATCCGGCAAATGCGGAAAAACCCCATCTACTGTACAGTTATTTGAAGTCAACCTAGGAAGAATTTTGCGAGGACTTGTTATTTGCGGCTAATTATGGCAGGGGG
>JGI24021J15306_10005070_pt1 | contig 15527 bp, 9 predicted proteins | sample Ectturendosymbi1_FD_15306 | JGI IMG/M metagenome (IMG submission 15306)
CCTTGTCTTCACAACAACTGGAGGGATGGCACCAGAATGCAACAGAGTAAACAAAAGACTGGCAGAAAAAATAGCTGAAAAACGCAGGGAGCCGTATACATCTGTCATAACATTCACAAGGACAAAGCTCAGGTTTGCTCTTTTGAGGAGCACCCTTGCTCCAATACGAGGATTTCGAAGCAAACGAAGTGATGTCCACCTCCAAGACCTCACGGACATTGACATCAGCTTAATTCCTAGGCCCACAGTCACATAAAGCTGAACGACGGTGTAAATGACATGACACCAGTTACATTTGTGAAATAAATGGGTAGTTTACATAGATAAGCTATGACTTTTTGTGAAACTATACCCTAGAACTAAATAATTCTCTAACCCACTAAACGTATTTTGTTTTTCATGTACCTAAAGCATATTGGAATAAATAATGATTACTGATAATAATACTGTAACCTGTTCACAACTCTTCAACTTCATTCGGTGACACCATGCATCTGGTTGGGAACAACTCATCCATGCAACCCACCCCACCATGGTCTGTGGGTAAATCTACATTTATTCACGATGTGTATTTATAAACATTGTTTTCTGCCCATGCTACTTGTTTTGGTATGAAATGTACTAAAATGCCTTGCCCTTTGCCTCATAACCATTATTGCTACTCGCTTCCTTCACCTGTATGCTTGCCTCACCTGCTCATCTGTGCGTGCCTCATCTCTTCACCCGCTGCTTGCCCACCATCATCTGTGTTATGTTGATGTCTATTGTGTTTTTTTGTTTTTTTTGTTATTTTTATTTTTTCTTATTTTTGTGATATGTTACATTTCTTTGTGACTCCATTTTGGCTTGTTTATGTACATATTTTCTCTTTCGTTCGTCATTCAATTGTTTATCTGTTGTGGTTATAGAAGTAAGGAAAAGTGAACCTGAGTTTACTAGAATTGATAGTGATGATGCTAAAGAATATATTACCACATCGAAAATGGAACATCATGGAGTTGATGGCACCTCTAGATGCGGGGACAAAAGTTTGCTAGGTAAGAATTAACGCGAATGTCTTGAAAGCAGTGAAACTGTTGTTGTCAAAATAACTCGAATTTCTTAATAAAGGTGTTAATGCTGCATTAAGTCGAACTTCCTACTTGGGTGGTGAAAACAGTGAAGGAATGAAGTCTGAGGCATTAAAACAATAAAATATAACATGATGTGCAGTTCCACAAATTTCCAGATTAGTAAGGGACTTCTGTAATCACAAGCAATCACTGAATGAACAAATAAGATTCAAAACAAACTTAGTAAAGGTCATTTGGATTAGGTGAATTGTTTATGATTGGCTTACTTCTTTTCTAAAAAGTCAGCATTTTGCATCAATTCTCTTCATTATCCCAAGTTAGACGATATGTTCTCAATGGAGAAAGAAATATATTTTACCAAAGAAAAACTAAAGGAATCATTAGTATTTAGCAAAAGACCAAAATTCATCCAGAATGTTTGATTCAGTGGAAAACATGGAGGTGGAGAGAAAAGTGTATGCAAAAGAGCAAAATTATACCCCCAGTCACTGCATTCGTTCAGTCCATTTGGGTTTCTCAAATTAAAAAAGACATTTGTACGTGTTATAAGTCTCTTTTTATGCTTTTTAGGTTCCGGACATGCTGTGCGATCGACTCTTCCGTTTGAATGGGGTATGAATGCGTGCATAATGCCTTGTTCGTAAATCATCTTCATGTTACTGGTTTCTTTTGCTTTTTTTTAAATAGCTGACGACTGGAAGCCGAAACNTTGAATAAACAGTTTTTTTGCAATTGCAGCTTTGGTGTTCACAATAAAAAGAGTAAAAGTTTTTACAAAATCTAGTATTGAAACTGTTTATGCATTCAGACACAGAAACTAAATACTTAATGAAATACGAAGAATTAAAGTTTCCTGCCCATGCATTGGCTAACAATGCTCGGTTGGAGCAAGATTGTTCGTAGAAAGGTAGGAGTTAGCAATTTCCTTGGAAAGTTTGTAGGAGAAACCGTGAGAAAGCAATCAGGTGTTAATGGAAGCCAGGCAGGGGCGGAACGAGGTTAAATGGCGCCTGGGACAAGAAGCAAGTTTGGCGCACCCATGTTCGAGACTGAGGTCTTTCGGAAGCAAATGCACTATATTGGAGGAAATACTTGTGACATTGTTGGAACTTTTCGGCGCCCCCGTAGTGATTTGGCGCCCCCATGGTAACTCATCGCCCGGGGAATTTTGACCCCTCCCCCTCGTTGCGCCCCTGAAGCTAGGCACGTAGCCAGGTTTTAAGGTTTGAGGGACAAAATACATTTTATGGGTCAAGATTTTTGTTTTCATTGTATGTTTAAAACTTTTTTTCTGGTCACAACAAAATATGGGGCGCAAAACATTTGGGGGGCACCGCACCCGAATGCGCCTCGTGGCTACGGGCCTGATAGAAACTTGGAGCAATCGCAAGTATTGATCTACAGTAAAATTCGTAGTGGGTAAGGACTCATCCGCAGCGCTGGTTCAACCATTCGACAACAGTGACAAGACGATATTAGCGACTTGTTCATTAGCATCTGTAAGGTTTACGTGGGGAACAAGGCAGTATCCAGTCATTGTACTATTGCCGCTTAACTTATATCCAAAGTCATATCCATAAGCACTTTCAGCTTACTTGCAAAGAGTCTTTGAGCATTTGTTTCAGAGTCAGATGGTCAAGTGTTGAGTGAACGCAGTGGTCTCATCATCAGCAGTCATAACTACACTTGACTCGAGGTGGTACTAGTTCCCATTACTCTGTCGTTGATATTTACTTCACATCTCCTAAGTCAAAGATAGGTCCGAAGAAAATAAGTAATAACTGATCAACTTGGGGTGTTATCCTCTCAAAGTTGTGACAAACTACCATGTTTTTCCTACAAGCATGATTGATTCTAGATGCTCTTTAAAAGTGTGCTCAACATTTTGCTGAGGTACTCATAAAGCCAAAAGTTTGGGGTAGTAATATCAGTTCACTTCTATAGTAATTTTTTAACTCCGATGATTTCCTTTTTAGTAATTGAAAGTTATTGGGTTATTACTACTGTACAGCAGTTGTTATAATAGATTTCGATTTGTGGTAACTTAAAGTATAACTGAATGTCAACTTTTATGTAGGCTATTTTTCCAATTGCCGATAAATGCTTCAGTTCCCATGCTACTGTTTTCAAAACGTATCTCCGGTACTTGAGTCCTGTGTTACTGAATGATAGAAAAACATGTGATTAATTAAGTGTTGGTGCAGGGTGTTCCCATAGGATGAATTGAAGTGTGTGCATTAGCGAAGAACAATGGCAAACATCTGTGCATTGCATTCATTTTGGAACACAGATCTATTTCAGCCGCTTTTAGTTTTACCGTCATTCTTATTAAGAAGTATTCTAGAGCCCGCTCCTTGTAAGTTTAATTGAAATTTGTAATTGCGTCACAATAACTGCGTTATTGATCAAATGTTTCTTGATTTCAACATCTTGATCACTTAAGCAATGTGACAAATATTTCAGGTATAGTTGTAGTCAGACGATTCCCTAAATTTCCTCCTGTCTTCTAATGAGCAAAAGAACATCTTACGGATGGTTTTGGTTTCAACGGATGGTTATGTCCCTGAGAAGATTTTTCATCATTGGCATGTTAGTTAAGATTTGGCGTTAAGCTCACGGTATTGCATGTCATAAGTATCTGGCTTTGTACAAACTAAGCAAACGTAGAGCAATCAAGGAAGACGACAAATGTATTCGTTGTAGTTAACAATTTAAACAAAATTGTGGCAAAATATGATTGTTTGCAGTGATATTATACGACAACACACTGCAAATGAAACAAATTGAAGATTTTTCAACCATTTTTTGCAACCTGACTTTTCAACCCTTTTATTTTATTTGATATATATATATAGCATGCCAATGATAAAAAATCTTATCCAAAACACTTTCTTTGGGAATAAAAATCTTTAAGGCGCATAACTTGTTGGTGAAAGCGCTGTCTCTGATTTTGCAATTTCAGGACATGTTTTGCGAAGAACGCTGAACTTACTTTACACTAAGCACGTCAAAACTAAGAAACGGTTTCTGGAGGACGGCGATTGTAATAATTTTTTGAAGGCATGGGGATAAAATCAGTTTTTAAAATACTGCAGCCTGTAGATCAGACTTGTCCTAAAATTAACTTTTCAGTTCATATTTGGTGATGGCCACATGGATAAAGACAAAATATGTGCAAGGATAATTACCATGTTTTGAACATGTTTTATTTTATTTAACGACGGCGAGCGGCAGGCCGGAGCCTGAACATGCTCTTCGTCGCGTCATGTAGAGCGAATATACACAAGACGAAGAGTTAATGAAAGGTCACAAGCACACTATAAACAGGCTAATACCGTATACGGTCAAGGATAGTTGGTCTTGACCATTGTTTTAATATAAGCAAACTACTTTAATTTCGCAATCTACGAAAATACGTTTCATAGAAAGGACTACCACAGCGTGAACGACCATTGCAGCCCCCACTTACAGTATATAAATTTATTGCTGGAATACCGCCTCATGCTTGCAATATGTCAAGTTTTATTTTTCGATGTTGTTTGCAAAACATATGTTCAGACTTTTCCATTTTGTAAGTAGATAGTCAAATGTTTTCGCTACGCATGTTAGTTCTATTATCTTGAAATTACAGTAGTACTGTATATTGTTTATTTTATAAAGGGCCTTGTTAAGATTATCCCCTGTAGCACGACAATAGTAAGGATCATTCAATTTGCTCATTTGCTGCGTTGATAATATTTCAAAACCTGTATGCGTAAAACAATTACTGCAAACTGCAAATAATGTGAAGATACAGGTACTGGTTGAAAACTGTGATATAGCGAAGAATGGACTCAGATTGAATTGATGCAAATGCGCTAATGTTCACCTTTCACATTCAGGAGCAATTACTTAAACAAAGTGACATTGGGTACAATGAGCATGAACCAACAATGAGCATCCCAACGAAAATTGGGAAAAGTTTCCCAGTTTCCCATCAATGATTTAAGGACAGCTGATTTTTAAGTGAAATTGTTTAAATGCTGGACACAAGGAGTGCTTTTGTTCGAACGTTTTTGCCACCCAGGAACACTCCGATTCCTGGAAATGTACTTATTGCCTAACACTTGTTTGTTTTTAAATCGATCAACCTTTTAAAAGTTATTAAATCAATCAAAGTCCAGGCTAGAATTGAAGACCATGCATTCAACGGAAGTCAAGCTTAAAGCATTTTTTCCGAAGCCAAACGAATTCAATGGGTGACATAAACACATGTTTCTTTCGGGGCTGCTTGCTCTTTTCTCAATGAAACACCGGTTTTTAAAATCAGAACACTCTCAAGCACTGATATAAAAGGATAAAATGCAAGAGAAGGCACAAGCGCAACAGTTCCATTCACATGAATGAATAGTCCATGTAAAGAAAAGCTTTGCTGCTCTCTGTTTGCCTTAAGCCTCGAGAAGTAATAACTGCAAGCGATATCAGTTAACAACGGAACAACATGAACCACGCAATTGGCTGATATCTGAAGAAGCGCAGTAAGCGGATTTCAATTTCGACCAAAAACGTTTCTCCGTACGAAGTGAGAGGTAAAACTGGTTGAAATTAATTTGCATTTTCTATATAGTTGGCTGGTACGTAACCCTCTTTCCCCTCAGAATTAGCCATGTACCACCATTCCTGATGATCTGAAGTAATCAGTGTCAGGATCTCACCTTCCCTTACTGATAACTCGTGCTCTGATTGACTCGAATAGTCACACGTCACACGAAAAGAGTCATTTTTCTCAATCTCCCCAGTTTCAAGATACTCATCAGCTAACACCATTCTCTTGTCATCATTCACAGCACTTGGGCTGGTCGAAATCAAATCATCTCCATTCGTCTTTTTTTTATCCTGCCAAAAAGAGTTATACGAAAAGTTGTAAAGGATACACTGTTGCGGTCAAAACTGGAAACGCGCGATCAGGCTCTTTCGCATGACTTCTGATCTTTTTTGCCCAACCAGTGTTTTAGCAGCAACAATTTCGGAAAGCCAACTTACGTGAATGACACAGAACTGTTCGAAAAATTTTAATTTGATGCAATTGTCCTGGTGCAGACGTTTACAAATTTGTTGAGTTTGAAAACCGAACTGTAGCTGAATCAGCAGCAACGTACAGCTGCAATGCATTTTCGTCAAATACAGTAAGGATTTGAAAAAGTCAATGAGATAAAAATATTTAGACATAAAAATAAATTTGCCAGGTATGCCAAAATTAAAAAGCTTGAAACATTTGTTTTTGTTGTTTATCTAATAAGTCAGTGCCTCATCAAATTTCAACCAAGTTGTGTCCAGAAACCTAGTCTCATGGGAAGGCCATGCTTCGGTGATCTTGCCATGTACAGCACATGCGAAAAACAGGTGTAGATATTCAACCAATGATTTGGTCCGCGTTCATTCACACGTTTTTTTTCAGCCATTGATCACGAAAGTACAAAAACATTCAGGTGCAAGGTCAAACCTCAATATGAGGTCGATCCTGCTTGATCTAAGGCAGGCAGACTATGGTTTCAATAAATAAAATCGGCGCCGCTAAACCACTATCAATCGATCGTACATCACTCCGCATTTTCAAGATGAGCTCGCTAGCAATCTATTCGTCACCAACAAGCTTGGAGACAATTGGTTATTAGACCACCGTCACAATCTGATCTCGTACAATATCATACAGACGACATGACAGCGGGCCGAGATAATGACCCGCCGAAAGTCAGTTCAATCCGCAAGACGTTATGAATAAGATACAACGTAGGTCTAGCTGTGAAACGATTCGCCAGCGAATGGATCGGATGATGAAATCATTTTTCTCTAAATGATAATATTTTCAACCTTCGGTATAGAGTTGTTAAAAGAGTTTGTTTCAAACATTTTTGGGATGTACTTTCAGTCTTTGTTTTTTCTGTTCTTGGATAACGCAAAGCATCCAACCGTAACCAGTTTTTAAAAATTCACGATATCTTTCTTTATATGAAAGATAGCTTCCAATAACACTTTGCACAATGTAACTACAATGGCCTGAAACAATGATTCTTCTTGCAAAATAGTAATCAAGATGCTTGGCTGCTAAAACTATTTTATCACAGGTCTTCGAAAAACTGGAAACAATATACCACAGTACATCCACGAACTGTCTTCATATCGTCATATTATGACATTCTTACCCTGGAACCTATACGTACTTTGCTGTCATCCGGACGAGAAGGGATGCTTTTCTGCAGGTGTGGTTTCGCTGCTGTCTTTGTTTTATATGGCAGATCTTCCATGCCGCGAGGAGTTGCCTGGATCCCATTTTGCAGCATCAAACGTTGACTCTGGGAAAGGTTTACGTTTGTCGAAGATTGGGTGTTAGTTGTGAGGTCCACCACGTTGCTGTGCTTTAACTTGCTTGGAGAGGTTACGCTCGCTAAGCGAGGCTTGGGTGGAATTGGTGGTCGAGGGCGGCATTCAAGGCTTTGGCGTGAAGTGACGTGTGTTTTCTGTGGCTGAGGTGAAGTGGGCGATTGATGATGATGTTCAAGTTGCTGCAGGTTTAAGCCTGGAAGGAATCCTTGTTTTTCTGTTAAAAATGTCAAAATTAGAAACACACTAGCAAATCAAACTGACAATCCAAACGTTCCGTTGAACACTGACGAGGGAATATATATCAGAATAAACCCAATGACGGTTTTTTGTTAAACGTAGATGATTTCTAGCGGAAAAACTGTCATAGCAAACACTATTTGTTTCACTATGGCATTTTTTATTGATCCCGACCTTGAAAAACAGGTTGCATTGAATGCTATGACTTAATAGAACTGCTCCAAATGCGATATACTTGCTTCAGGCTGGTTGGCATCCGGTCTGTATTCAGCTTCGACCAGCATATCGAATCTAAATTAGTTTATTTCTTGACTCAATATTTCTGATTTAACCCCATTGCAAAGACAACAAATTTATTTCAGACTCCCTGCTATTTTTCAGAAACTTGCTTTTTCGCGTGTAATATATTTGTGGTGGTAAATGACTATGAATACGATTCTTGAAGAAGTTAGACAATGTTTTTGGCAATGACAATGATTTGATCATTTTTATGCGGTTTTCAAGTAACTTTTTCCTAATTTTGAGGTACAAGGTAAAGAAATCGAAATTTAACAGACATGTGTGGCTGGTTGTTTTATGGATTTTCTTTGATTTCTCACCATGGTAACGTCAGATTTATATAAAAACGCTGATACGAATCTGATCTTCAGATTCTATTTAGCGCGCCATGCTTGCAGAGAAAGTAACAAAGGAACACAAAGACTGCATAAATCTTTTGCCTCTTTCGTGCTACTGAAGTAAACATTCACGTTTTGGTGAAGTCTTAGTTGGTACAACGCTGCCACGTTTTGAAAACTCAATTCAATCATTCTTAGAATTTTCTGTCATCTCAAAGAAAAGCATTATGTGATGATCAATGTGATTTTACATCGTGCGAGTGTGCAAGACTCACTCTATGTCTATGCGGTCGTTTCAGATGCATCACCTGACTTTAATGACTGACATGCTGGAGGTCATTGTTATGGCAGGGTGCAAGACATCTGTGCTCCAGGAACGTTTGGTACTGAGAAGTACTTTCCTCTACTTACTACGAAGAATACCAACCTCCGCTGTCAACAAGCCACCAATCACTGCTCCCGTTCTGATCTTGAGTTTCAATGACGGCAAGCACTTGATCTACAGTGCACGACAATTCGCCGCCACCGGTTGCCTGATGAGCTTTGACGACCTTGTACAAACTGCTGGCAGGGTATTTTTCGTGTAGGACCTGGATGTGAACAATATCGAGACACGGATAACTTACGGATAACTTAGATTGAAACCATGCCAGACGCTACTATAACAAGGTTGAATAAGATATTCTTACAATTTCTGCAAAAAAACAGGAAAGTTCAAGCTGCGTTCCACACGTTTTTTTCAAAGTAAATTGAATTTTGTCATTGTCTAAAGTCAAATCGCAGGACGTTATCCTGGAGTCAAAAAATGATGCCAATTGTGCATCGCAAGCGCTGTAGGATAAGAAATAGTTCATGTAATCCAAATTATTTATAATTATTTATAATACTGTCAGTTTTGAACGACTGTCAGTTTTGGCAGCCAAAACCATAATTCGAGAGTGGTTGTTTCACAAAACGAAGCTTACGCTTTTGTTTACTGATACATCAGAAGAAAAGGTATTTATGAATTTTCGAATCATTATCTCAGTCCAGCGCAAAAGTATTTGTTTAAGATTTGAACTGGTTTTAAGATTTCTGAAGGAACTGCTTTTTCTTTCTCTGTCTACAACAACCATGTTCATCGCCATGTGTGTGTTCTAAACCAGGGGTTCTCAACCTTTTTCCTCCCGTTTACCCCATGCCAGCCTCCTAACATAAAATTTATCCCTTGTTTTTTCTTTACTCAATAGCGCTGTAGAAAAAAACAAAGTATTGTAACTTCAGCATCATTAAATTTACCCCCAGGATAGGTAAAATTTACTTCCAGGGGTAAATGTACCCCCGGTTGAGAACCCCTGTTCTAAACTATCAACAAGAACAAGCTGGAGAACAGAATGTGTCGCAATGAAGGAATTAGCCAAAAAACGCCTTTGAAAATACTGGATGTTTCGTTAGGTTATTGTGAAAAATGCAGGTGTCTGCTTTTAGGTGTTTTTGAAACAAATTGTAAAATACATTTGGATTCATGCAAGTCAATGGATTTAAACCTTTACGTATTTGCCTATTTGAGAAAATTTTCAGATTATTGCTTACAATTTTCGATTTTGGTAACAGAGCTCCTTTTCCACCATTAAATGATTTCCCTCCAAGCTCGTTAGCACAATTTTATTGGTTTCAAGGTCTGGTGAGGTCGTGGAAGAGACACTGAGCTTAGGAGATGGGCCCCTGAAGTAAACCCACGCCCGTCCTATTCGCCAAAATCTTGTAGCCTTGGCGGAAAAAAACAGATTTGCAAAATGGACTAAAGCTTCAGCCAAAACGAGACCCTATGTTATAAATAAATGTTGCACCTAGTTTGAAGGGTGTTGAGACGCAAACTTTTTGTAGGTGTTGACAAAGCAGAGTTTGTGTAGGAATAAGCTTGTCGCACGCTTTTTATCACTATTAAAAAAATTGTGTTTGTTTTGCTGCCTTACTAGATTTTAATTCATTCGCCCTTTGCTTTTGTTCTTTCGATTATTTGCATCGCACATACTCTCCCCTGTTGTTTTTCATCGTAATTTACCGTTGCCATTCTTTGGCTTTTATCGGTTTCTATCTCGATACGCCACACTGGTCAAGTTTTTGTTCTTCATCTGTACTTTTGTTGATTTCTACTTTGCCTGCGACTTGACGTGATGAAGACCAACTATGCAGGTGGATGAAACATTGGCGTCGTTTTAATTACAGCAGTCGAGCAATTTTTTCATTTTATTTCGTTAATACTTTCGTAGTTTTTAGTAGTTAATCTAACAACGTTCAAACCAAAATGTTTCGAAGATTTTGGTGCGTGGAAATCCGTTTTCACAGTTTTTCATTTTCTGAAACCAACAATCCTCAAGATCTTTTAAAAAAGCACAACATGTTGTGTTGTCAAATTAATAAAAGAACGATGCAGGTAATACAGTACCTTAAAAATTTTATGCTTCGAAAGTGCGCCTACAATTCTGCACCTATGTAGAATTAATCTTGAAGTTTGTATCAATCGATCATTTTGTTTACGACAGACATTTAAACTACACAAACCTTGGCATAACTTTGGGGTGGAGTTTTTTTTGGTATGTTTGGCTTCTTCATAAGCTTTGGTTTGTAGCAGCGAACATGGCGCAGTTCAATTGGTGCAGGCTGCGTCGCACTCTCAGAATTCAGATCACCATCTTGGGAGAGATGCTCGTTTGCCAAATGGTTAGTAGTGGTGTCCATGGAGGTGTTCTGGTTGTTTTGCATGTCGTTTGAGCGGACATCGGTCAAGTTGGGCTGTTGTAGCGAATGAACATTTTCCTTGTTTGCTGTTGCAACTTCAGTTGACAGAGAACGTTTTGAAAAGAGATGAGAAACATCTAATTGTCGCAGGCAAGAGGCTGGAAGCAATCCTTTTTCATCTGTGGAGAAAGCAACAGTTGAATACGCTTCTATCAAGTTGGTTCACTGGCTTCGTTTTCCGGTTATGTCATACCGAAGACATAAAAATTGGCGCTTGCGGCCTGTCCATCCTTGTGTTGACGTTAATGCATGGGTATAAAGCGGGGGTGCATAACCTGCGGACGCATGTGGCCTTCGACAAATATTAATGCGGCCGTGCACATTTAATTTGAAATAAAGTTATTTGCGCCGTGCATTAATGAAAACTCTTTGTCAACTGTGTGCAGATACATAGCAGAACCACGGTCAAACAGACGCATGGAAGCAGGCTAGGCTCAAACGGTTACCTGATGTGGAGCAAATTTCGGACACCTTTAAGTTAACATTTCAACGCAATTTTAGGTGCAAAACCTATTTGGCCAGATATGACCACCAATACCTTATATGTGAAGAGTCTTCCTACACCGTGACTTGATGTGAAAAAAACTCATCTGACACGTGCATGACGTTTTCTACGCACAAACAAAAAATCCCCTCTAAAAAAACTTTTTGGTGGTACCCTGCGTAAAATTTGCATGATATGTACCTTACGCTGCGCAGATACAATTTTGTTGCGAAAGTGATTAAGAATGGACATATGGAAGTAAAAAAATAATTTGGTCTGGAAATAACGGATGTCACGTGTCTCAGGAAAACCTGTGCAAATTATAGGTAGCATTATACCCAGTTTTCCTGACTCGTATGGCAAAATAAGGTTTCCTGAGCAGGGAATGAAGTCAAACACTCACCTTAAAACAGAAGCAAATACATTTGTGTCGTTCAATCGCTCTCATGCCCAAAGTAACACATTTCCTTCAGTGTTGGAGCTTGCTCCAGCAAAATTTTTCGGTAAAGGCTTAAATGTATGAAACGTAACAGTGTCCTAATTTGAATTCTGTGCAATTTAATTGCAAGAATCTTACTTTAGAATGAATAAAACCATAATGGATTTTAATAGTTGGATGTTTCGTTCAAACCTGTTGTCATATAGTACTCCTACTACTCCAAACTTATCGGCAGAGCAGTGGCGTAACTGACGGGAGGGTAGGAGAGCGAGCCGACCCCCCAGACAAGCTAAATGTAACAACCGGTCGCTCCTCAGCTTACATTTTGATATATAGTATTCCCTTGGTTTTCAGTAGGTAGTTGCTTTTTATGCGTTTTCGAGGATGTTTTCGTATTTTTTAGCTAGTAGGCTGTAGACATCCGCATCCGGTTTCACTATCATTTTTAAACTTTTTTCAGAGTGTTGGCTACCCCTTCGGTAGTCAGCGGGCCCTCTTCAGCTAAGTTTTACTCCCTGGCTCAAACCTGTAGTTACGCCACTGCAGCAAATTTCCTTCCACCTTCTGTCCGATATATGGTGTTTTACACTCGTACAGCATTTTGATGATATTGACAATTGTGGTATAGCACATCGTTGGCAAAAGAAGGCTACGGAGCCACATATGAAACTCATGTTTAAGCCTTTACTTGGATTTACCGTGAATTACATAAACACTTGAGAAAAAGTTAACACGAATTTTCGTTAATAATAATAATATAATTTTTTCATGGCATTTAGATTAAAAATGGCTTAATCGTGCCAAGAACTTTCCACTAATGGAAGAAAATGATTTTGTATAAATTTTTTTCGTAAAATCTCAGCAAAATGTAGACCTGACAAAAGTATGGATGCTGAAAGCAATTAGCATTTGGACTTTAGAAAACAATTTTTACAATTGATTGAAAGGTTTTGCAGGGTTTCGATTATTCACTGGCAAAAATCCCGGTAAGAATGACGGACACACCCAACAAATTCAATAGTGGCAAGTCGTTTTTGTTCGGTCAAAAACCAAGCTACTGAAACATTATTTACTTTAACGTTTATCACATAGTTAAATATTAATATCAAGGCTTAGAGATCAATAAGAATCTAAGAATTAAAAAATTTATATTTAAAAATATGCAAATCTGGACTAGGCTATGGAACAAAAACTACAGAAACTAACTTTAGCCATTACAACTGGTCAGAAACATTTAAGTAAAAACCGGTGTACTTGCCAGGTATTGACTTTACAGGCAGATCTGATTAGTTTGTAACTGTGTGACTCAATCTTCATTACTACTGAAACGATATAGACTCACTACAAGCATTTTGTTAAATTATGTTTGCGATGAAGCTCATTTTGTTTAGCTCAAAATTTAAGGTGGATTTTTTGCAGCGAAGTAAAACGTCCATGGTACCAAAACTCAGCGCTTGAGAGTTGTGATTAACAGTTTTTCCAAATTTAGTTGAAAAAAGTAAATATGTCACCAGAAGATAAAACATGACCAAAAATCATATGGTTCATCAAAGGTATTAAAAACTACATCTTTTGGATTAGGTAACTGGCATTCTTAGAGTGCTGGAATTCATAAAAAGCAAACAAACCTAATAATTGAACATTTGTCGGTTCGAATGAAGGTTGAACGTTAAAGTTTGGCACTGTAAGACCGTACGATATCTTCGAAACCTATGTGGTGAAGGATTTGGGTAAAAACTGTAAATAAAAATATTTTCTTAATATCACAGTAACTGATACACCCGGTTTAGTCTATACTATTTAGCAAAATTCTGCAATCACTGGAAACGTTTGGCAGCATTGAGCAGCTCAAAAAACTACAACAGAAAGAAAAAATAGACCATCTTTCGTTTATATTGACATCGTGCAATTAAGACCAGTAATTAATGCATCTATTGCTTCCAGGGGTGTAGTGCTAAAATAAGAGGTGTGGGAACGCCGTTCCCACACCAAATAAAAAAGAAGAGTGCACCAAATATTTCAACTAAAGTGCGCCTTCGCCTACAAGAATTTCTACACTGGATCTTCCTGTTTCACTATAGTACTATGCAGTGCAATACACGAAATAACTTGTCATTTATTCGTTTATGCTGCTCCAGGTGCTACACGTAGAAATTGAAATGAAAAATCTAATTCTTCAAGTCACGTTACTAGTGCAGAAAGGTGTGGGAACGCGTTCCTACGCCAAAAAAGGTTTGGGAACGCCGTTCCTACGCCTTCCCACCCCACTACATCCCTGATTGCTTCCAAGGAGGTCAAACGCTTCTATGTTAGTGTACCGATATTTATCAAAAACAACACCGACCTCCATTGTCAACCAACCACTTCTCGGTGTTTCCCATCGGGTCGTGAGGTTTTATGACAGCAAACAATTGATCAATAGTGCAAGAGAGATCGATTTCATTTGAAGGTTGATGGGCGTTGGTAGCAACATACAAACTGCTGACAGGATATTTATCAAGTAAAACCTGAAAACAATTACACCGTTTCGAAAAAGCTGTTAGACAAATCTTAGGCTTAAGCATAAAATATTGTTCGAAATTTCATGTAAATTGAAGCCTCGAATGGAAGCCAGAACAGAATATACCAACCTTCTATCCTGGCCTCGTTTATTGCTGCAATCCATTGGCAACCAACCCTTTGACGCCCACGCGGGCCACTTTAGTGGCCGGCACTATTTTGGCCATAACTCGCCAACTGCTGCAGCTAGAGACATGTTCAAACCCTCTACGGATGCGACAAGTCTTCTAAGTTCGATTAAAAAACATTTTTGAATTTGGGTGAGGGGTTCGCCTGGGAGGAGCTCGCAAAGTGGGTGTGTTTTTAGATTTTTGATTAATTAGACTGGCCCTGGACGCCAATCCAATGAGCCAAAATTTTGTTCACACTTTGTTTGGAAACTAGATGATCTCCCCCGTCGATAGAGCCCTTGATTGACTTTCTAGCATGTCTGGAACCAAAGTTATGGCCCAAAAAACATTTCACCTCCAAAATCAGAAAATGCATGAGTCGCCCCCTGGCGGCTACCGTAGCTCGCTACAACACGCGATACTTCGCCGCTAGAATATGCTAGCGAGCTATTCGAGCCCTCGAAAGACTTGAAGTCTTCTAGTTTGCACTGAAAAAAAAGCATTTGAGATTTGGGTGCGGGGTTTTCGGTGGGTGGGGTTAGAAAAAGGGTATATTTGGCTTTTTTTAATTGTTCTTTTATGACGTCATCACCCCCGCAAAGGGCCAAACTTGTGGTTCAAAATTTTGTTGTATTCTAGGCTGGAATATGAAGCTGTAGAGGCCTAGATCGACATCCTAGTGTTTCTGGTGCCCAAGATAGGGCCAAAAGACCCTAAATCATTGAGGAAATGGCTGAGTTATGTCTGGGGATTTCCCTAATTAATTTCTGCTTATTTTACCATAACTTTTGAACCAGAAATGCTAGAAAGTCCATCAAACCCTCTAAAGACTCGTATTGTAGCCTAGAATCCAAAAAAACTTTG
>JGI24021J15306_10005072_pt1 | contig 15525 bp, 10 predicted proteins | sample Ectturendosymbi1_FD_15306 | JGI IMG/M metagenome (IMG submission 15306)
GTAAAGATACATATTACATGCATTGTTGTCTTCTACATTTCACTGAAACTAACAAATTGTGAATACTGCTCAAAACACGACCCAGAAAATAGGTAAAACTTCCAGTAACTGACGTCCTGTGATACAGCAGTTGAGCATCAGCTATGCACTAATCAAATCAGAACACAGGCCGCCAGTCTGCCACCCTCCCTCACCCTCAACAGCCTGAACTAATGACCGACTAATTTATCCAACAAAATAGAGCGAATATATTAATTTAACAATTAGCCGTTCAGAGAAATTTAAAATTTAATAAAATTAATTATCCGACTACTGTAAAAACTGAAATTCTCACTCCTGCTCCAGCTCCGGGTCCGGTTTTCGTTCAAAAATCCGACTCCGGATACTGCTCCAGCTTCAGCAAGAATCGTTGACTCCATCCGGAGTCCACCCCGTTTCTCCGGCTCCGTGATCACCTTTGCCACAGGCATGCCGTGATTATGCGACTTGAAGAGTGGGAAGTGCTCGTCCATGTTGGGCGAGTTACGTACAATCTTGCCGAAACACATCCGTTAGAGATTATTAAAATTTATTATCCAAAGGATATCTTTAGTGGGGTGTCCAGAAGTCTCTAAATGGTCTACCAACTACGATTTGGTTGGTTGGTCGTTAGAGACCGTGTTAAGGTTTTCGAAATGCCTGCGACTGTTGCGAAGCTTCATGTAAGCAGTTCGTATATTACTTAAATAAATCATCTAAAACTCTAATGTAGTGAAAAAATTCCTTGTAAATTGAATTGTGCCCACAAAATACAAACTTTAGATGCGGGTTAAGCAAGGATTAGGCGCGAGAATTTGCCACTTCGCGGCGAAGATTTGCCGCTTCCATCGATTTTGCAGTCCTTCAGCATCTAGTTTTTGGGTTCCGAGCGGTAGCGTGGTACAGTGCGGCGATGCAACTGTTTACACGTTGAATGTGAACCGATGCTAGTAGGCTAAATAAATCCAAGTTGATCTATGTGGACGCAGTGATAGTTAAGACTCCTGAATGCCACGTTTTCAAGAAAACAAAGTCCTTTTGTTACGTCATAAAGGGGCGATCGTCGTCAACTTGCGGTCCACGGGAAATTTCGATACGCTTCCCGGGAAAATTACAATTTTTCAAGCCCTGCCTGCAAGTACAACAGAGAGAAAACTCGTTGAATTTCAGAAGTTTTACTTATCCATATTCTAAGACTCAAAATGAGTGGTGCCACTTCTTGTGTTTTTCCACTAGATTTAGTGTTTTTTCATTTCAACTAGTGTTCTAGTGTTTTTTTATGGCTATCTAGTGTTTTTTATGAGTGAGCTGAATGTGATTAATTTCACATTTTTGTGTAGTTGTGGCTGTAATTGAGACCTTTTGATTTAGTGAAATTGTAATTTGCTAAAAAATCTACCTACAGGTAATTAAATCTTAAATTACGCAAGGCAATATAATATGTTTGGAGTTAAACCGCTGCGAAGTCACTGTGGTCATCTGTTAGAAGTGTTACTGACCTGCACAAGCAAACACAAGCGTTGCTGCTATCTCCCGTTTTCTTTGCCTCTGGCTTACAATGAGTTGCACAGTGTTTGTCGTTGGCACTGCAACGCAGTTTCTGGGCATTTTCACTGTGTGCAAGTTTGCTTTTCTAATCTAGTGTTTTTTTGGTGAATCTAGTGATTTTTATCATGAAATCTAGTACTTTTACGTAACAACAGAGTGGCAACACTGCTCAAAACCGTAAGCTTGTAACAGTGTTGAACATGATCCGGTTTCCGGATTCCGATCCAACCGGATTCTGCAATTCAGAACCGGATCCGGATCGGACTGGATTTCGAAAAAATCTCCACCGGATCAGATATAGATATCCAACCTGCGTTGATCACTGCGGTAAAATGTTTAATCACAGGGTTTTTTAGATATCAACCGGATTGGATCAAATAATTGGACTGTGTTACCGGATTAGGATCGGACTGGATTACGCACTGAAAATATTGGACTGGATTAGGATCGCAAAATTCTTCGATCCGTTCAACAGTCAACACTAGCTTGTAACCGAGACTTGTACCCTTCGACTTCGAGACGAAACCTGAAACCTTCGAGACCGAGACTCGCAAAAATAGTGGATTGAGAACAAGACCAAGTCCGAGACTCCATCAGTGAATGGTAATAGAAGCATTTAATTTAGCTTTTATCAAACTGTAACATACAAAAACAAATCTGATGTTGAAAAAGGCAACAATCTGATGTTAATGAAATGAGACTGAGCCTAGTGACAACACTGGTTACCATCCTGTTTTGTTTAGACACTACACTACCTTTAAATAACCGCATTTAGGCTTTGCATGATACAGTATACTATGTATAGCACATCTATTTGCTGTTTAGTTTTTTTTTATAAAAGGCCTGTTATTGTGAGAGCAACAATTACAATACTGTTCTGTATGTTGATGTTAGTTATTGATACATTTAATAAATGTATAATAAATGATTTATCATGGTGAAGTTGCATTATGAAAATGGAAGAAACACAGGATATATTCAGCTTGGTCATTTTGAACTTCATCATTTATCTGATAAAGGTAAATAGCTCAGAATATTTGTCAGTCTGCATGTAATTTATGCAAGCTATTAAAGCAATTTTTTTTAGTCCTACTAGTTTTAGTTAAGATAGCCATAAAAAATCTCCGAATGGGTTGTAAAAGTGGTCTTATTGAGCAAACTTTTGTCTTGAACAAAAATAACAGTGTTTCTTTGTTTTCTAGCAAAACTGGCTGTATTTTAGGTGTTGGCCATGTGAAAATCTGGAAGTTGGCAAATAATCAAGTGGTCTTTGTATTGTTGCAACCTCAGTTTTTTGTTTTTTTTCTATTAAAGAATAAACTCCTGTTGCATCAACACAAACAAACATCAAAAGTAGCAAAAGCAAGAAAGAAGCACATGCACAGAGAAAAAAAATGAGAAAAACAGAAATACAGCAAAAATAAAAAAAGACAATAGACATCAACATAAATAACACAGATGATGGTGGGCAAGTAATGGGTGAAGAGTTGATACATCATGTACAGATGGGCAGGTGAAGCAATCACACAGGTGAAGGAAGTGAGCAGCAATAGAGGTTATGAGGCAAAAAGCAATGCATTTTAACACATTTCATTACAAAAACAAGTAGCAAGGGCAGAAAACAAAGTTTATACATACAAATCGTCAATCGTGAAAAAATATAAAATTACCCACAGACCGTCACCATGATAGTGGGGTGGGTTGCATGTATGAGTTGTTTTCAGCCAGATGCATGGTGTCACTAAACGAAGTTGAAAAGACAAGGGTATGGACAGGTTACAGTAATATTGGCAGCAAATGTTATTCCAATAGGTGTTAGGTACATGAAAAACAAAATATGTTTAGTAAGTTAGGAAGTATTTAGTTCTAAGGTAGATTTTCCCAAAAAGTCACAACTTACGTGAATTAAGCACTTATTTCACAGATATAACTGGTGTCATGTCAGCTTTATATGATTGTGGGCCTAGGATTTAGGCTGAAGTCAATGAATGTCCGTGAGGTCTTGGAGGAGGACATCGCTTCGCTTGCCTCGAAATCCTCGTATTGCAGCAAGGGTGCTCCTCAAAATCTCTCAGTTGGTGTTGCGTTGAATGTGCGATTCACCACGAACGGGATGTGCACGAAGAATAACACCCATATATATGTGGCACGAACAAGCAATAATAGAGTGATCTCGTCAGGTGATCTCTATTGTTGCTTGCTGCCACAGTGTGAAGCTTTGCGTACTTGCCCAGTTGGGCCTGCAGATCACAACAGTATCAAGTATGTCAAGGTGAAGTCTTGTCACAACTACCATCTGAACATTTTTTTTAAAGTTCAAATTTTAAAATAACAAAATTTAATGAAAGTGTACGTAGGTGTTTGCCACAATATCCTGGACCACGAAGTCAACGTAGGTGCACGCAACGCACAGAAAGTTATTGTTCATGGTTTGCTTTTCTAAGGTTCACTTCATAGCATAGCTAATAGCTATTTTGTGCTCCCATAGCCATACCATTACCAAAATTAACTTTTGCTGTCAAGTAGCCTAATTTTGTGAGACTTGTATTCTATGCCGTCAAAAGTATCTGTTAAATGTGTCTGTCTTGGTAGGAGTCATGCCCTGTTGCATCGTAGCAAGAAAAAATTGCTTTTAACTATTTGCAGCTGGCTAATGATTTACTGCGTATTTTTAGTGGTGTTTTCCTAGTATTGAACAGCCTCCATATTTATTGGAACTTAAATGCAACTTTTACTTTAAATGCTAGTCTACACTTTCAAACTTCTGGCATTTTGAAGTTATGACTTCTGAATCTGCGAGGGTTAGTGATTTCAGTTCACATGTCATTTTTGCAGTTAAATGACATAGAATTTGTGACATCACAGTTGCTATGACTGATAAAACTTCAAGTGGTTTTGACTTGTGTCGTCATAAGAACTCTTTGCCTTCTACACTAATACTGTATAGGCTAGTGGTTCTCAAACTTTCATGAACTGTGGCTCCCTTCTAAGTTTAACTGGCAAATACTTGATATATCGTGACACTTGGGATATGCAATATAACGGCAAAGCTATATGGTGAAGGCCTCTGCTCGTGGCTCTCAGAGAACCACTCTATGGTCCCCAAGGTGGGCTGAGGGTCCATTTGAGAAACCCTGTTATGGGCTATGTGAAAACATATTAGAATGCTAATTTAATGTGTTGTAGACATCACACGAAGCTTAAAATGACATGATTTTTTGATTTTTATTGCATGATTTTAATTATGATTTTCATTGCTTGATTTAATTGATTTAATCTGCAAAAATATCAGGTTCGTTTGAACTTGGATGGGGTATATTCAAAGTTTTATTGTAAATCTGGTAGCAATTTCTACTAATAGATCCTAGAAAACTGAGAAAGCGAATTATCCAAGTTTTGAAGTACCACGAAGGTATATAAAACGAATTATCATTAGTAATTTTGCTAAATATGTACGTTGGGACTTGTTTTCTTGAAGACCACACTGTATTTATTTTGTTTCAGAATGCTTCAACCCAATGAAATGGATTAAGTATGCGGAGCTGTGCCGAGTAATGATCGCTCCACTCATCATGCTGTCTGTCCCTAACTCACTTGAGCCAGACACATCAGTGTTCCTGGTGAAACAAGATGTAGAATTTCCACTGGGCATCTTCATGTTTCATGAAGCATTGACGGCAAGTTCATCACAAAAACGTCAGTTGTCGATTCGCTTTATACACACTACCAGGAAAGTGAACAATAGCTCTGTGGTGTACCATTGCCAAGCAAGGGATGTTTCCACTGACACGATATTGATGGAAAGTGTGCATGTGTTGGTTCAAGTGAGCACCAAAACCAGGCGGGCAACAAGTTTCTCACAGCAGTTCCGTCAATTTATTGAAGAGTGCTCTCAAGATAACAACCTACCCCTTCAAAACGTTAAACCGGAAAACTTGGCAAGTTTTGTTCCCAAAAACCACCAGGTCTTCTTGACAACGGTGCAAGTATCCGTTACGTATATAGATCACAATGGTCACACAAACAATACTAGTTACATGAAGTTCGCATATCAGTGCTTGGACAGAGCTCTTTCCCAGAATTTTCCACTGAAACTTTCAAAAAGTTTGAGTGAAAGTCGCATTAGGAAAAGTTCAATTCGTTTCTTAAATGAATCTAATGTTGGTGACTGCATAAAAATTTTCATGTGGCAAACTGAAGATGACCATCTTCACTTCATTTGCAGGAGGAAAGAAAGTGACCTAGCTTATCTGACACTGGTGTATTACTAAGCATCACAACAAGTTAAAGCACCTTCAAAGGGAATTTAAAGTATGTGGCTGGCCAGTAATAGAGCTTAACCAATGCACTGACATGTGATACATATCAACCAATATGCTGTGTTGCTGATGTATCATGTCAACAAAATTCTGTCAATATTTGCTCCTAAAATCTTTACTGCACTATTGTTCTGCATGGAGTGCTTGGAAACCCAAGTTGCTACTTCGTCTCTGATTAACACAAATTCACTGTCTTGTTCCTCTGACTCATGAAATAGTGTGTAATATGCAGACTGCTGCACAATTGTTCTAATAAACTGCTTTCCGATGCAAAATTGCTCACTGGTTTTTGCACAGTAAGAGGATGACTGCCTGTGAACACATCGGGGTACTGTAATAATTTGATTGTAAGCTGCTGCTTTTAAATTTCTTCCAACCTTATGGAAAGGTCTAGATCATCTATGTCCAACCTATAGACTTGCATGCGGCTCAGTTGAAGGTTTTGTTGTTGTGTATGTACAATATTAATGACAACCTGTCCTTAAATTTGACTTTTTAATGCAGTGTTCCTCAGTGCCACTCTATCATGCCTGGATTGCAAACTGGCAGATTTGCGTTTATCAAATGAGGTGCATAACTCATTTCTAATTTTCTGATTTCTACCCATTTTGTTCCATTTGCGCTAAACTGAGTTCTATTTTGTTGTTCAACTGGCAATTCAAACCGGCCTGTGACATCACAATTATGGAATGATAGGAGGTGCCAGAATGTTGTTATCATTGCTGATGGATTCGAACGCTTTCAGTAGCCTGAGCTAAATTGCAGTTTGCTGAAAATAACAAGTCATTCAATGTGTGGCCCTCATGAAGTTTTCGCCCAGCAATGCATTTCAGTTGGACATAGTTGGTATAGATCAGGGGTTCTCAACCCGGGGTAATTTATCCCCTGGGGATAACTTTTACCAATCCTCGGGGTAAATTTAACGATGAGGAAGTTACAATGCTGTGTTTTTTTTCTACAGTGCTATTGAGTAAACAAAAATCAGGGGTGAATTTTATGTTAGGAAGCTGGCAAAGGGTAAACGGGAGAAAAAAGTTTGCGAACCCTTGGTCTACTACATGATGCTCATTCTATCCTTGGCTACATTTTGTCAGCCAGATTCTCTTTTCCCATTTTCTTTCCAGCATCACGTGCACACTCTGCTGCAGAATGGATCATGATGAACAGAAGGCAGTTGTAGTTGTAAGCATCATTATCATGGTTGCAAAATGAACGCAAATCGCGCTAGTTCATGAAAATATCTCAGAGGTTTAGGTCTATGTTCAAGTGTAGCTTACAATCAAAGGCGGTGTAAATCATTTTTTAGCACCCTGTGTGGCTAACAATCGAATAAATACGGTATATATGTGCTGTAGTGTTTGACTGCGGCATACATACTGAAGATAAGAAAAACGTGCTGTAATGTTTTTCAATTGTGGATTGAGTAATGCAAACAGGGTTCCAACGCAGTATTCAAAGTATTGAATTGTGAAATCTGTTTTCAAGACCTTGAAAAAGTATTGAATTTGGTCAAAATGTGCATAAGGTATTGAAAACATTTGGAAACTCTAAATACAGCCATTTGTTTATTCGAATTTTGTTCTTTAGCGCTGATGACAGTTATGAAGATGATTTTTGCATTGTGTTCCATGAATAAAATTTTTGAAAAATGAAGCTAAATGGTAGTATTAAAAGATACTGAAAAAGTGTGAAAAATGGTCTTTGAAAACGTGTGGGATCCCTGTGCAAAAATATTGACATCGGTTATCGGCAATGAAAATCATCGGTATCGTTTCTAAAAAGCCTTATTTGGCTAAGCTCTAATCAGTAGGGAAGTCTTCTGCCATTATTCTCATGACTTGTTTTAAATCTTTGGTGTTGATGAATTCATCTTAGATGTAGCATTTGGAACAGGTGCCACATGGCTCACCAAGGGAGGAATATTTAATTCTTGTTCAAGGATTTTTTTCCAGGGAGGAAAAGCTGCGGATGAAAAAACCTTAAGTTTCTATTATTGTTTATTCAACACATAAAAACTGCACAAGGAGATTGGTTAGATGGGAATGCCTACAGTACGCAACATTAAGTTGCTGTAACTGCAGTAACGTCACAAAGAGTCTGGTTCATAATCGTGTATTTTTTCTTGACAGCAGCTGGTGTGAAATTTTTGCAATTATCTGTTTTGTGATTTGTGTCGAGGAGAAACTCATACAATGTTTAGGTTTGTAAGAGGGGGATATGAAAAAACAGCGCTTTAGAACCTTTGAAGACATATGGGTTCAAGTGGATTTTATACATTTTTGGATTTTCCGACACACCCAGATCCATTATGAGAAAAAGGCTGGTGAAAACTTAAGAGCAACAGAAGCTTGTAGAAACAAGTTTTGGACAATATAGGTAGTAAGAAATGTTTTTGGCATTGTACGTAATTTTATTGCAAAGTTTCTATGCAATTTCATTCAGGCATCACTAAAGTAGCTGAAATTCCTTTCATCTGATTTTGTGTTTTTCTCATTTGTTAGCGAAAACATGTTGATTTGTGCTTTTCTTATATTTCTCTGCATAGGCTTCCACAGTCGACCACCTATGCAAATGTATAATTTTAACCACCTGTATCAAATTGTTTTGTTGCCCTGTGCAAGTGTCATCAATGTTTCTTTTATATACATTTTCATCTGTTGCAATGAGTTTTGTTTTCAGGAATATGCATGCTTAATGTGTACAATCAAGCATGTAATTTTCATATCAGCTGATGGAAAAGTTCATAGCACAACCTTGCAAATATTTTAGGTATCTTAATGATGAAGTGTTCCTTATGTGCCAGAAAAGGTTAATAAGCCATACAGTTTCAAACATGTGGAAACCTATAAAAAATGTGCAAGCTAAATACAACATGACTTGTGCTGACTTAGTGTTGCCACCGCCTGAAAGCGTATGAACCAACTGATGTCCAACAGTTTTGTTCATACTATGCTATGAAGTGCAATGGAATTAAGTGAGTCCACTTCTCAAACGAACAAGAGCTGGGAAAAAAATGCTCACTTAGCTCCTGGTGTTAAGTCGTTTCTTGTAAAAGTTCTTTGTTTTTTTTGGTTTTGTTGTATGCATGATGATATGCTTGCCACCATGCATATGAACATTTTCAAGTTGGAAATAATAACATTTTTATTCTAGAAGAAAAAGTGTTGTTTTTGTTTAAGGTGCCATTTCAATTAATTTTTGTTTATCTTAATTATGGAAATTGTGCTCTGCCTATTAACCATGACCTGGGCACACACTACAGCCCAATTGGTTTCTGGTTTTTGCAACATTCATCACAGGTTGCAAAACTTTCTTAGAACTGCCTTTTGAATACATTTGGATGAAATTTTTCTTTTGTTTTAAGAACTGTGAAAATTCTGGTTATTTTTAATGAAAAGTCCATTTTTGAGTAAAAACTAATTTTCACCACAACCTTGCTTGCCTTAGCCATTAGGAAAACTACAAATTTAGTGTAAATAAGTAAACTCCACCACTCTGGCATTTGTTTTTGCATCACTCAAGTGGAAACACACCATGAAATCTAAAAAACTATTTTGTTTAAAATGGCGTGGGATATATAATGGCAGATGCAAATGAAGGTTATGTGTCAATCTGGCCAGTCATAGAAAATCAATGGCTCAAATAGAAATTATTTTTAGTTAATGCATATTTTAATCAAATTTTGTTCATGTTAAAAAAGGAAAGTTAAGTTAACAAAAAACAATTGGCACACATCTGAAAATTTTGCCATGCATAGAGTTTTCATAAAAATAAACCAAGGAATCAAGTGATTTTTAGGGTAACCAAATTGTTCACCTAAAAGCCTAAAATTTTGACTTGTAAAATATATCAATTTCCTGCATTTGCAACTGAAATGCAGAATACAAAACATATGTTAGAAAATCAAGTCAACAAGCTAAAAATCTTACTCACAGACTAAAGATCTTTAGTCTACAGACACTAAAAATAACATCATATTTGAAATGAGCATGTCTTAAAATGACTGGTTAAAAATCAAAATTGTGAAAGATCCAATGACAATAGAAGGAACAAACCATAGACGAAATTGATCCAAAAGCACAAGAGAAATATCCAGTGTCAATCAATATCCTGGAGTAACTGAGAAGGTTGTGAATTGTTAATACTTTAACATTAAGTACTGCTTCAAATTATTGCCTTCAAAGTTTCTATATGTATAATGGATCAATCATTAACCAAACTAAGTACTGTAAACCACCTTTCTCGCTTTACCACGCCTAGTGTACTTGATATTCAATCATCCAGTAGTGGGCAAAACAATATTATCAGTAATAATAATATGTAGTAATTTATTGCATTAGAAGTCGCAAAAAATCCATTGTTATGTCAGATTTGCAACTAATCTTACAAAACCATATCAATATCTGTTGTTGTAGATGTATTAAAAAGATGGATAAAGAGAAAAACTCTGCTGCAAGAAAATTTTGACCTAATCAAAAATAGACTTTTTTTTTGACCTAATAACTTTGCTCAGGGTATCAGCATGAAATGTAGAGAAAATTTGAATTTATTGACTTTTGGTTGCCCTAGTGATTATATTGTATTCCACAACTACCACTGCAAACAGTTTTCTAAAAGTGAATGCATAAACAATTGTTTCATGTCAGTTTTTTACACAATTGCAAGCACATTGTCAAAAACTGACACCAACAAAGGAGGCTAAGCTTTTTAATTTTTTTGAAGCACCCATCTGTTTTCCATTATTTGTTATAACTTTTGTGATTAGTAGCAAGTGGTTAATAAAGCAATTGCACTAAAGAGTATTTTGCACCTTGGCTTACCAAATTGCTAATATTTACTCAAAAATATCACCTAATGAAGCACAACAACCAGTAACAAAACATTGGCAATATTGAGGAGTAATATTAAGCTATACCAATTTCAACTGCACTGTATTTCTAAACTACAAAACAACTCAGTTTGCAACCATTACACTTTCTGACAAACTTGTTTGTTTTATCAATTTCACACAACTACTGAAAGATTAATCACTAAATTAATTGCACCATCAGGTGCAATAATCAAGCAAAGCCATTAAGATCAACAATTGGAAAAAACAATTTTTTGAAACACATAGTTTAACTTGCAATCATTAATCAGATATCTGATCGCTTTGTTAGTTACATAATCCCCCCTGTTTTTTTTTGGAAGTAGCTACGGAACCACCCATGGATCTCTTTATTTCAAAACTTATTCCACCATACCGCCTCGCATGACGCGGTTCGAATAAAGCAGTCACTTTGTCATTCAAGCGGCGTCGATCTGGTAGCGTAACGGATAGGTTTCAAATCTGGAATGCCAATGGTTGAGGGTTTGCCTCTCAACTTGGCGCCTTGCGTTTTTGTAATAGTGACTGCTTGCATCTTTCAGTTCATGGGACCAGTTTTTCTTTACTTTTTTCAAAACCTTCCAAACTTTTGCTTTAGGGGTTAGTGTTAGGTTAGCATTAGGGTAGGTTAGCTTAGCATTAGCGCTACAGTTAGGGTTAAGGCTAGGTTTTAGGTTTACCTTTTGTGTTTACTATGTTTATACAAAGCCTATTGCATTCTCCTCATGTGTTACTGTCACATTACAGGAGATGGTCGAATAAGGTTTCAAATTTGAAGATCCATGGTTGGTTCTGTAGCCACTGCCTTTTTTTCAGTCATAGACTGAAATGATTTTTAGATGACTGAAATAAATTAAGTCAATTTGGTCACAATGTCTGAAAATATACAGTAGTGCATATTGTTACGGCAAGTTTCACTACTACAATGGAACAAATGACTGAAATGTCTCAGTGACCAAAATATCTGAACAAAAAAATGACTTAAATGTCTCAGCGAAAAAAAACAGGTTTTTGAACATGCTTTGTGTTTGTGGTAATTAACCCAATCCAGGGCTGTGGAGCTGGAGCCCACATAATTTTGGATGGCTGGAGCCAGAACCAAAAAGTTTTAGATGGTAGAGCTGGAAACTGAAAATTGGGTTCTGGTTCCACAGCCCTAGTTTGTGGGGCAAGCACAAGATGTACAAATTATACAATGGTTTTCACTTTACAAACCAAATCATTCTGGAGCCAGAGCCAAAAACATTTACGTGTTTGAGCTGGAGCCAAAACTTTTTGATGCACGGGGCTGGAAACAGAGCCTGAAACTTGAGTTCAGGCTGAATCATCAAGTAGGGGGCTGCCTAGCAGTTGACCTTACGTAGCCATCTACCCAGACACTTGCAATTCAATAAGGACTTGATTATTATATATGATTATTTTTACTATACACCAGGATTTCTCAAACAAAGCCCTCGGCCCCCCTTGGGAGCCACCAGCAGAGGCCTTCACTAGGTACCATTGCCATGATATTGCATAAGCCAAGGGTCACGATATAGTAAATATTCACCAAGGGGGCCACGGCCCATGAAAGTTTGAGAACCACTGCTATACACCACTGATCTACTGCAGTTGGTTTGCTTTTTTGCTCTTGTCACTTGCTAATCGATGTATTTTATTTTGTTGCTAATGTATGGTTGTTTTCCTTCAATATGAATGTGTTGTCTAATAAATTCTGTAATATTTTTGCTCATTTAAATATCCACATTAAACTTCGCATATCTCATTTGCTATTTTAGTTGTTTTGATAAAAGCCTGTTACTTTGTGAGAAACAATACTGTTCTGTACATTGAAGTTAAATAATTTAATGATACATTTATCATGGTGAAGTTGCATTGTGAAAATGGAAAAAACACAGGATATATTCAGCTTGGTCATTTTGAACTTCATCATCTATCCGATATAGGTAAATAACTGAGAAAATTTGTCAGTTTGCGTTAGGGTTGCCAGATGCGTTTTGTAAAAATACTGGCCGGTTTGTCAACAGCAGGAGCGGATCCAGCCAGTAAGTTTAGGGGGGGAGGGCGATTTCAGTAATATTTGGCATCCAAGTCTCATTACGGGTTTACTACTTTAAGACAGATGAAGTATACTTCACAACACTGCTGTGGCAAAAGAATGGATGGCCAAATAGCCTTATATTGTGAATGCTGTTTTCCGAATTGTAAAAAATCATGGTGAAAAAAATAACTTTTTTAGGCTTTAGGGGGGCAATCGCCCCTCCCTGGATCCGCCCCTGGTCAACATTGCCAGATCTAAGCTGTGTCATAATTCGTAAGTGGCACAGGGAAAACAGAGAGATAATCAGTATTGTTAAACCACAATGAATAAATTTGCCTTTTTTTAGCTGGCTCATATTTCGGTGTGTGTGAGGTGATAATCACACCAAGGATTGCATCAAAGCAAATAAACTTTGCTGAAGGAAATGTCCTGACAAGATTCACTAGTAGAGTCACAATTTAAAGAAATTCTGTGTTAGTTCTTTCTGAAGTTAAGGCAAATTATTTATTTTTGAAATACCAGCTTTAAGCACTGATTTTCAAAACACCGGCCAGGCTGGTGGCTGGTGAAATACTGGCCATCTGGCAACCCTAGTTTGCGTGTTCATTTATCCAAACCATAACAGCATTTGTTTTTGCAACTCTGGTAGTTTTTGTTGAAATAGCCACAAAATGCTTATGTACTCTGAATTGGTTGCAAAAGTATTCTTACCTGGCAAACATTTGCATTTTTGAACAAACATAATCAGTCTTCCTTGTTTTTTAGCAAGCCTGGTTGTATTTTGGGTGCTGGCCATGTGACAATCTGAAAGTTGTCAAACAGTTAGTCATTTAGTGCAAAGGTGGTGTTTTGTCACAACTACCATCTGAACATGATGTTTTTTAATGTTCAAATTTAAAAATATCACAATTTTATGAAAGAGTACATAGGTGCTTGCCAACAATATTCTGCACTACGAAGTTAACTTAGGTGCTCACTAAGCACAGAAAGTTTTGTTTCAGGGTTTGATTGCCCAAGGTCCATGTCATAACTGTTTGGTGTCCCAACATGAAAAATGGACTTTGCTGCCAAGTGATTTTGTGTGACTTGTACTTTATGACTCCAAAAATAATATCTGTTAAAAAATGTATTGTCTCTCTTGGTTATGGTAAAATCCTGTTGATTCATAACAAGATACAAACTGCCTTTTAAATGTTTTTGTATGATTAATGATTTACTGTGTAGGCATGACTTCTACTTTTTGGTGCTTGCCTGGCATTGTATATTGCTATAGGACAGAGACACATTGACAGGCACTGCAATGTGACAAGATAAGGCTCCTAGTGTATCTGAGCAAAATCAACCTGCAGACAGGGCAATAAAAAATGTGAGAGTATCAAGTCGAGGTGCCCGAGCAGAATTAAAATATTTTGCTAAAAATCAAGGAATTTCCTTAAAGAATATAAACAAACAACACGTATGGATGAGACTTCTTAAATACAGTCAGACAAAAAACAATATCAGAATCTCTCACCATTTATCAAGCCTCAGTTGAGTTTTGTAAACAATGTTTATACAAGTACCATCAAATCATTTAATCTAAATTTTATAGTTGGGTCATTCCATGCCAAATCACTCGAAAAAGGCAATTCCATACTCTACCCTTTCAGAATTTAATGAAATTTGGCATACATGTTGGTTTTGTCCCCAAACCTCAAAAAATCTAAAATTTTTCATTGATCAAATGATCGGTTTCCGAGATATAGCGGGATATTTTTTTGAAAATTTTGAGAAAATAAGGGGGGCGCCTAACTTCAAATCACCATATCTTTTGAACTAGTGGTCCAATCTGCAAAAGTAAGGGATCTTTGAAAAGCGGAGAAAGATGGGAATCCAAATTAGACATGGGTCATTCCATGTCAGGTGATCCAGCAAAATGAGGATTTTTCATCTGATCCTCACCAAAATTCATGAAATTTTATAAGGGGAAAGATCTCAGGCTTCTGAGCTCAACAAAGTTGGAATTTTTAAAATCGGACCTGTATTTCCGAAATTATGAGTATTTGGAATTTTGATGTTTTTCGAGATAATTGGACCAAAAAATTCTTTGAGTTTTGCTGTTGGAACTTCAACTGAGTGTCACTCCTTAGTCTCTGAATATTTTCATTCAATATTTTGCAGTAGAGTGGAAGGCTCCATGCTGAACAAAACAACACAAAGTTTTTCACTAGTGACCTTTGAACCCTGGTTAAGCGTTGTTATAAGGCAAGATGTTTTTCGTGTGCATTCAAGCATGACTATATTTTAAATACCTATAACTCAAATAGTGCAACTTCAATTGACTTCTTTTATTAATTTAAGGGCTAGTGTTATGGAGATAATACTGTATCTTGGTCACCCATGCTTATTTTTGATCTTCAGGCAAAAAAAATTATATGTTTATATAATAGTATATATCCATTAAAAAATTTTTTTTAATCAAAAGTATTTTTAAAAAATATTATCATGAAATAAAAACTTAATTTTTTTAACTAAATTAATTTTGTTTAATTAAATCTAATTTTATTTTATTTGTTTAATTTAAAAAAAAAGTTTAATGAATGTTTAACAATACAGTTATTAAGTATGCTCAATACCCTTAACAACATTTTTTAAGATTGACCCCTTAATGTCTGCATTATTATCCACTTGTTGAAAAAATTATTTCTACTCAAAATTATTATCAAATATGAGCCTAAAAACTAAATTGTGTG
>JGI24021J15306_10005073_pt1 | contig 15525 bp, 6 predicted proteins | sample Ectturendosymbi1_FD_15306 | JGI IMG/M metagenome (IMG submission 15306)
GGATTTTTGTTTGGGGGGGATAAGCCCCCAAAAGCTCCCCCGTGGCGGCAGGACTGAGGCAGGGCCGGATAAATGAACGCGAGGTCCCGAAACGCTTAGCACAACTGTGGAATTCGCTCATGTTCGATCCTTTGTCTACCGAGGCAGGTTGCGAAACTTGCTAGCGGATTGTGTATTCTTGGTCTTTATTGCGTAAAAATAACACGGCGATAAATCTTCAAATGTTTACTTCAAGTTACGGTATAGTAGCTTTTTGCCGCACATGACCAGGGCTCCCACAGTTTTTTCCATCTCTATCTCTTTTTTAGTCGACCTGGGTGTCTAGGTTTAATTATGAAAAATCACGTTTTTTTGAAGTCATAAATTCATCAGCAACTTCAATGTGTTCAATAATCTTAATAAGATAACTTTATATTACAGTGTTTACATGCGCGCATCAGGTGAGAAAGTACGCATATCGGTGAAGTACAACGTGTTCAATCGGTTTCATATTCTCATATAAGATCATTGTCAGGATTATATACATTGGTGTGGTTAAAGGAAGACATGCGACGCACTTGCCTCACCCTTCCCTTTCAGAGGCCCCCCTCAAGGTATTTCCGAACCATATCACAGTTCAGTACTCTGCCTTCAAAGAGGTCCCCAAGAGAAACTGCAATGTGTCAGTAGGCTACCGTACTTTCAAAGAGGTCCCCAACAATAACTGCAATACGCAGGTACCGTATTCTGCTTTACAAGGGCGCCCAACAGCAACTGCATTGTGTAAGTGTAAGTACTCTGCTTTCAAAGGGTCCACAATAGCAACTGTAATCTGTAACTCCTACGCTTTCAAAGAGGCCCACTATAGCAAATGTAACATGTAGGCTCACTACGCTTTCTAACGGGCCGACAATAGCAACTGTAATGTGAAAGTCCTACGCTTGCAGAGGCCCACAATAGCAAACGTAATATGTAAGTAGGTTCACTATGCTTTCAAAGGGACCCACAATAGCAACTGTAATGTATAAAGTACCTTGCTTTCAAAGGGGCCCAACAGCAACTGTAATGTAAGAGCAGGTTACTTTGCTTCCTAAGGGGCCACAAACAGCAGTTGCAATGTGTAAATACCTTGCTTTCAAATGGGCCCAAAGCAACTGTAATGTGTAAGCACTATTCTTTCAAAGGGCCCCACAACTTCACTGATCTCTAGTGTTTCATTTTTCACTTTTGGACGGTCAAAGCTTTGTTTGGATGCCTATGTAGTGACGGAATGAATTTTGGGCCCCTGTGGCAGGGTGGCCTCCCCAATTAGGGGGTATGGAGTGCGGCTGATACGACTCTGGCTGCACAAACATAAAGCACTATACTGCAACGATTAAGATTCAAGGGACGGAATCAATGAAAGTCACCCGAACTCCTAAACTTTGATGACATGATACATAAGAGAGCAGGCTTGTACCTTCCATCACCGGATAGTATGTGCTCCGTATACAGACAAGATGTAAATTTAGACGGATGTTAGAAACGCCACTGAAGGAAACTTACGCATTAAATGCAGTAATCTACAGCTCCGAAACAAAACTGAAAGTTGCGAAGAAGCTCAAAACAAGATTATCAAATCCAAATCCGGTTAAGCAGAATTTATAAAATCCAAATCCATCATAAAGCTGAAAATCCGCCGGATTTAAATCCAAATCCATTTTCATCTCTGCCGGGAGGGTTGCAGATTCAGAAAGTGGCGCTTCAGCGTATAGTGAATGCAAAGATTCAGCTTCTTTCAGAAGCCATGTCAGGTTACTTTTTTTGCTACAATAGCATCTTCCACCTGCTGTTTCCATCAAAGAGTTGATTTTTTACTATTATTCGCTACACCGAGTCGTTTCTGTCCGCTTAGCTGAACAGCAGATGAAACTACAGCTGCCACTCCACCTCCGCTGTGCATTACGGGATTTCTCGGAACAAGGACGATACACTGTCTGCAAAGGTTTATCTTACATACTTGTTCGCCAGGGCCTCCCTCTTTATTCGGTAGGGCTGCCTAGGTTGTTTTTTCAAGACGTAAGTTGCAGACTATCAGGTGGTGGTCGGTCGACAGTTCTGCACGATGCCCCAAAATTTTGACACGAACGTCCAACGCTGGTGGGAACAAGTCAACTGAAATTCAGGATCGTGGATTCGTTACCTTTCGCACAGCATCACTGGTTTCTTTCAAGAATTCCGGATAATTATGCACTTGAGTTTGAGGCGTATTCCTGTAGCAAACACAAGCTGTCTAGCAACTTCAGTCACAACATGCACACTCTTTTTAGTGGGATCCATTCACCCACACGGCTTTCCAGCTACAGGTTACAGGTATTCTCATCCCAGCCTGGCCAAACTTATATTTGATCGACCTAAACTACGACGATATAGTTGAAACTAAAAATTATCGCTGGTTTTACAGTTGGGTGTGGTTGTTTAACTAGCGCGTGTGCAGGAGTGACTGACCCTTTATAAAGTTGTTCTCATTTAAGCTGGTTACACTTTGCATTTTTTGTCTAACCGACATGAGCACTCGATGATTTTGTTCGGACGCGTCAACGATTGCGACCATTGCTGTACGCCGGTGATCAAGCATCTCATTACCTTTGGAGTGTCCAATGGGAACCAGAAGAAAGCGTCTTAAATAGGGAAAAATCCACAAATCGTTGCGCATTGTCTGAAAACACTGCGATTTCTGCCGTCAAAAAACAGACTGGAATTAAGACAACTTTCTCCCGTGACTCTGACGTATCGATCCGTAAAGTTACGTTTCCGTCGCTTTGCACAGATGTGTGAATACATGGTGTATTTAAGCAAAGTACGAGATGCTGCACAGTTGATACTTGTGTGGTTCGCATACAACCATTAGCAGCTGCAATGCAATATTTCCCACTTAACATGCAGTACATGCGGGTAGATATCGATACCAAAAGCTTTCAGACAGGTGTGGTTACGAAGATCGGGGAGTACTACAATTCAAATGGAAGAAAAAAACGCTGTCGACGGTTGCTCGGGTAAACACAAACCTCTGCAGTGAAAACTGGCGCCACCATTCAGATTTTGGGGTTGCAAAAAATTTTACCAAACGTGAGCAGAAACATTGGTCGAATTTAGACGATCACGCGGTGAGTAGGAACGCTTGGCCTCAGAGAAGCTTGCCGTGTTTGTATCGTACAAAAGCAAGCAAGCACCGGCGTCAATGGCCAGGCAATCTACTCACAAGTCTATCAGATTAGTAGAAACATACATCTACTGTCGTTTGCAAAAAGGCTATGCTTCTTGGCGGAGCGATAACACAAAAAAAAAAGACATTCCAAGAAGAAAACAACTCAGACAGTGGAGGTAAATATTAAAAAACTGATGTCAGCTTTGCAAATATAGCGACATGCGACCTTGCTCTGTACCAACAATATGTCCCAACACGGCAATGTTTATGACTCCAGTCGTACTACATGCGATTTGCTAAGAACGTCCGATCAATACACGATCAGTAAACTCCATGATTTAAGCTCACGAACAACACAGAATTGTAGATGAAAGATAATACCTGGTTGGAAGATATCACCAAAACACAGTTGCATATGATCTCGCGGCAAGCGCTACTGAGCGCATAATACCAACAGCTGCGGCGGGCATAGAAAAAAGTACACGTGAAACGCAGCTTGTGTAAAAAGAACTGCACAAGACTGAATAATAGTTACGCAGGCAACGGTCGAACAGACTCGAATTATTTTAAAACTGATGCAATTTGGTACAAGCCTGGGTTGTTCGCTGTGTCTTCTATACTTTCAGACACCAACAAAACTTGTTTTTCACACCTTTTATACACACACAACTGCAATTCAGATAAATTCTGGTACGCTAACTAAATTTGCAGAGATAACGGCCACAAGCAGCATATTAAAATGCTCTATCCCATAAACATTATTTTTTGTTTGTAATTGTTTTCTCTTCTTTTGCACCGTCATTTGGCATTCGAAGACTCCAAAATGACTTTTTGCACCGTTGGAACTGGCCCCTATGTCAGGGTATAACAGAACTTTACGGAAGCACAGGTGTTGTTAGGTACCCGACAATCTTTGTACCAAGGTGCACCAAGCTTGGCCAATGTCAAGCGGGAAAAAAATCGCAAGATAATATCATAATTTTGCAGAACAGCGTAATGCTCACGCGAAATGGCAAGCAAGAAAATTGCTTCTTTGCTTAGCGCTACATGCGAAACTAACATGCTACAGTAAGCAGGCCGGGGCACACGCGCGCGGTTACTTGCATAAGAGCACTGCGTACAAAGTTTGTATAAACATATGGAAGCAACGCTAGTAAGGCACGACAACGACGCAAGCGACATGCTGAAAGTACAACAGTATTGTATAGGCAACGGTTGTAGAGATAAATCCAATCGATTGTTCGCGTATAGCTTGCGCGAAAAAATGCAACTGATTTGTATATCGCAATGCTCACAAAACTTTTTCACAGGCACCGCTGGAACAAGGGGAAAGCTGTTGTAACATGTTTTTAAGACACTTCGGTGCAGTTCTTATGCACGCAGCGGAAATATCATTGGTTGTAAAATGGCATGAAGTAATAGGCTCTAACCGGTCAGCATCTGTTGTACTGTTGTACTAACAATTGAACACTGGGTTTCAATGAAACCTATCAACTACAGCATGTAAAAAGAAGGCAGTGCGGAGCGTTGACAAATGTGCTCTGCACATAGTTCGCTAAGAGTTGCCAAACTTTAAGAAGCAACGCGACAAAGAAGTGAAAGTTCAAACATGAATAACTACATCAGCCTTTTGCGGATCTGCGCATCGTCGAAATGCAGCATGGCAATAAAACCGTTGCGTTTCGTTAAGCTCACTTGTTAACAACCTGTTCAAATTTCAGAGCTGATTTGTCGGCAATAAATGTTTAGGCATGTGAGATGACTGGTGCCAGACTAACGTAGACGATTTTCAGGAAAGGACAGCCAACAATTGATTTTAAACAAAGACCTCGTAATAATAAAAAACAGCAGGAGCACATTCGTCAGCGGATTGACTAAACGCGCTTACTATCACAGGTGCATTTAATGCTGGCGATGGGTGGACTTTCAACAGGCCAGGTTGCTTGAGTAAAGAAGGTAACTCTTGACACAACAAAGTTTGTGGCGAACTTCAAGTTGCATGAAATATGTTACCAGGAGCAGATCAGACACCTTTACACGATTGACTAAAACCTGTTGAAGAAACAGCTCGATCGGGACTGTGAGCACACGTACGTCACTGCAAAATCACGTGATACGGTTGCGCGTCAAGTATCTTGTTGCTTTCGTGACTCAAGACGCAATAACAAAATAATGTAATCAGTTGAAGAAAGCAACCACGTAAGCAACGTTTAAAAACACGTGATACTGAACTAACTTGAAAATGATACCCTGATCTGTACGCAAGAAGTTTCATATCAAAAGTTACAGTACAGGGAATGGTTAAAAAACAACAAGTATTCAAAAAATGAAAATAGACGATTGGGCCACCAGTCTATGGAGAAGGGTATTTTTTCTCCAGTAACGAAAAAACACTTCCGCCCGATATCTCACTGTGAACAGTTTAACTAAGCCACTACGAATTACCTTGACATCAAAAGTCACCACAAGTTACTTCGACATTAACAGAACTGCCGCGTGCAACAAAACAAAAACAACACGAACCTTGTCAGCGGTAAACATGTACAACAGCGTGCACGAGACATGCGAAAAAACAACTGGAGACAGCTTGGAAGTTAGTACCAGAACGCAACGTAGAGTTAATCAGAAATTTCCAGAACGCGTTCACGGAAGTAAACCAAACATCCACGATTGTTACGCATCATAAAAAACGAACAACCGGGAAAATCTCGGAACAAAATCTCAAGTTGGTTATTTACAAGAAAGGTAAAACATTGCAGTTAGTACCACTGCACTCATTCGACTTCCGCCCAGAGACTTCTATTGCTGACAGCGACGTCACGCGACACAGCATCCAAGTTGAGTTTGGAGTTGGTAATAACAGAGCAACTCTTGCCACACCTATCATAGTATCAATTCCAACTCGGAACAAATCATACGACCGGATGAGGCAGACTATTCGATCACGCAACGCATCGAGGGCATTCGGACACAGCATTATCAATGACTAGTGATTATACGTGGGAAAGAGTAGTTTGGTAACATACCTGCTGTAAAATCTGCGTGCATCGAAACCAACGGAACGTCACAAAGAGTTGAGGGACAAAACAATTCGAGTTGCTGCAGTTTATTTGCGTCCAAGCAATGGTGATCATGTCCATGGCACACGCTCTCGTCCTATCGATGTCTTACATGATTGTCGATATTTTGTTTCAAGGGGTTCGGCAAAAGCAGACCATTGGTTTCGTGGTTCTTTGCATAAAACTTCTCGTTTTCGGGTTGAGTTTCTAAGTGTTCAGAGTGTCGAGATCGTTGTCCAGGCAACATGAACATTAGCGCGAGAGAAATGACGTGGCCGGCGAACCAAACGGACCTGGCCAAACAACAACAATTGACCGAGCTGTCTACATTCAGTCTGCACAACAAAGCTCATAGGTGTGGTCATTAAAACAAAGCTGCTAACAGTGAACAGCAAAGCGCTTATTTTTTACTTAAATACGATACAGTTTGAAAAAACAATATTCCAGTAACTAGTCTCCACACAGTTGAAGGGTTTGAATCCATCAGCATTTTTAATAGGAAATCGATTTCACGTAACACTGCACATCTTCAGTCCTGCAAGCAATGCTTATGGGTGTAAGTTTGAAAGGCTGAAACAAGAGCAGAGACAGCAAACAAGCAGTGCCAGATTGAGGCGGCACGAGGCCTGTAGCTTTAACGAGCGCGGTGTCATATGTTAAAAATACACTTGAATAAGTGAACAACTGTTAAATGGTAAATTCTGTGGACATCCATGCGACCAACATAATGCATACTGAATTTCGTAAGAACAAAAAAATCTGGTCCCGAATAGCAACTGGTGAACATTACGGACTATTTTTACCAAAAACGTATATACTACTGTAAATCTTTTTACCAAGAAGGAATACAATACTGTACAACTCACTAGTACAGTGCAGAGACAGTAATTAATGCTTCAAGATTCATCAATTACTTGATCATTGCTATGACTAGACAGTGTAGTCTCAGTATGTCTCGAAGTCGATTTTTTAATGATATTGGTAGTGTCTGTTTCACATAGAAGTTCATGTTCAGGGCCAGGGGTGGGGAACATATTCAGTATCACGGGCCGCATAAATCGTGGGTTATCGCTGGTGGGACTCAAAAACAATTGATTTAATCGAAATATTCAACCTTCATCTGAGGGTTAAGGGATTCTGTTGACATACTATCTAAGTATCTGCTTGTCATGGAGCTTTGTTTTGACGCGATTTTGTGCTCTAAATTCAAATTGGGTAACGAAAATTCTGATGCAGGCCATATCAAATGTTCACGTGGGCCGCAGGTTCCCCCCTGGTCTACATTATTTGGAATCAGGCTGTTCAGTTTTTTGTCTAATGGTGCTACTTTGTTCATTTTACATCTTAAGTTTAGAAAATGACTGTTCTTCACTGTAGTTGATCACCATGGGAGTTATATAAATGCGTAAAACATTTGTCACGTAAAAGGAAACTCCAAGTACACTACCCAATGTTTAACGAATAGACGCCAAATCCAGGACTGCCAATGAGATTTTTTGAAAAATCTCCATATAGAATCACCAAAACACCTCAGATTTGAACAGAAAACCCCAGGTAGACACAAAATTAGGTGAATTTTCTACTGTCTACCAAATCTGAGCATCTGTAACTCAAAAAACGTGCTAGTGAATGCATACTGTAACTTGGCTAATGAACTTTTGTGTTTGTTGGGATTATTACATCGCAGGAACATTGTGATCTGGCAGAATTTACAATAATTAAATCTTCATTCCCAGTATCCTTCTGTAGCTAACCTTTGAGATTAGGCGCTTTCAACTACTCTACCTTAAAATTGCTGTGTGTGGGCTACCGCTTGCTCTTTTGCTTGGGCTTGCTTCATTAGTATCTCTGTCACTTGAATTCACTTCACCTAGCAAATATTTACAGCTTATGCGGTGTCAGTTGCTTGTTCATCAGTTATGCTGAAGACTAACGTACCTTTATAAAATAAGATGAAAGTTTAAGCAATCATACCCTATCTTAATTCACAGCAATACGCAGTTAATTCTTAAAAACCCCAGGTCTTCAGAAGACTCCAGAACCCCACGTTTGGCACAAGTGGCCAAATCATTTTGAGAGTACCAAAAAGGTAACGCAACTTATAGGCTACAACAGGTCAATGCGATGTAATAATATTTTCTGAAAATGTCATTCTTAACAATACAATCAAGAAATATCTGGAAATTGCTGCAGTTTGGCCTCATTGCTTGAGTGGTTCCATAATGTTGCAAATAACCGTAAATTATTTTACATTTCAAATTACAGTAGTCTAATGTAAAAGCATTCAAATTCAAGCCTACGGTTAATCGCTTATGACAAATTTAGAAAAAAAGTGACCTCTTGAACAGAGAAAATTCTATGCATATAATCAGGGGTGGATAATAGGGGAGCCGAACGTGGCTCTGGCCTCGGACTCTCCTCTTTCATAGATGCCGTGAGGGCCTCCCTTTTGAGAGTTTCGCTTTTAGTTTGTTGCATTATTTTGTAAAAACCTTACTTATCACTCTAGAAGAGACACATTTAAGCTCTGAAGCAAGTCATATGTTTGTCAAAATAAAGCAAAAATCATGTGCAAATGTGCCAAAAGGGACCCCTCACCAATTTAATGAGTAGACAAAAAAAACAATTCAAAATCAAACGACTTTAACCAATTTACAATATGAGATTGAATTTCACGCAGAAGCAAATTCCCAGACAAAATGAAATATTGTTTTCCGCGAATAAAGTTTCTGTATAGCATATGCAAAGTACCTTTCTGAGAGTTTGTCTCGGGCAGCTAAATTCTAATATCCACTCTTGTATATACTGTAACAAAGAACAAATTTAACACAAAGTACCGTGGGGCCCGTAGGAATTGCTACATTTCCTACTATTGTTTATCCGGCACTGAAACAAGCTCAAAACTAAAATGGCTATAAATCAAAACACAAGCTGCGACAAATAAATATCTTGAAAACATGTCTTTCCAAAATAAATGCTTTCACTGGAATACAAACAATATCTGACGCCAAACGTCGAGCAACGCAACAATCAAACAACGTCGTCGTTAAGACTCATCGAGCGTTGGTACAATGCGTAGGATCGATTGCTAGTGGGTGGTGGGCAATCAAACTCTAGAGTGTTTATTAAATTTAAATGCTGAACGCTGTGTCGAGAGTTTCCGACACACGGAGCTACTTCAGTGCGGGCCAAACCATGCCAAAGGAGCAACGCAAAAATGTGCTAGAATCATTTCGCATGGGGAACAATCATGCTTTGAATACTCATTGTTGCGTTAAGTTTGTGATACCATTTATTCTCACAGGTATCCCGAGAGTGAAATCCGGGTTTTTCTACAAAAGTAACAGTGTAAGCTTCATGTAATGCTGGTTTATTTCCATTTCCATGGGTCACCGAATAGTGCCGACATAAGGCCATTTAGAAGTTGTCATCTTTACAATCAAGTTGGTTCAAATCACTGCGGTACGACGACCATTTCGTGGAATATTTGTTGGTAGTTGGCCAACATACTGTTCATGGCATATCACACAAGTCGCTACATCGGTATCAGTTTGCGGATATCAAGTTTTGCTTCAGTGGGAAAGTTTAATTTTTTGTCGTTACTTGTGAAACACGTGGTACCATGGATTTGTTGTGTTTCCTATGGCAACCACAAAGGCAGAGTGCTTGCAAGGCCTTGACACCTTTGGTTTACTTTTTTGTCTTGCTTAAAGCAAGGCACTTCTAGTTTGTTAGTTTTTGCCTAATTGTGGCATGTCTTTTGTACTGTGGGTAATCATTGCCTTCGTGGTTAAGTTTTTTTTGTCTCTGATAGAGTTAGCGAATGGGGGTTTAGCTGCTGATGTAACCGACTCAGAGATAAAGCGATCTGCTTACATTTCCCTTTGGACATGACAAATAACATGATATCAATGGCATCAAATTTGGAAGGAGAAAGATAGCCCACAGGTTTGGGCCACACCTTTACCCTTATCTTTCCAACATACACAACGCAGTGAACCAGCTCCGTATGTCGTAAACTCTCGACACAGCGTTCAGCATTTTAATTTAATAACCACTCTCTAGAGTTTGGCTGCCCACCACCGATTAGCAATCGATCCTACGCATTGTACCAACGCTCGATGAGTCTTAACGACGACGTTGTTTGTCTGTTGCGTTGCTCGACATTCGGCGTCAGATACTGCTTGTATTCCAGTGAAAGTAATTGTTTGGAAAAGACATGTTTTCAAGATATTTATTTGTCGCAGCTTGTGTTGAGAGTTATATTCATCTTAGTCTTGAGCTTGTTTGCTTTCTCTGCTCTTGCTTCGCCTTTCAGCGTTTCACCCGCAAGCATTTTTCTTGCAGGACTGAAGATGCGTAATGTTACGTGAAATCAATTTCTTTTTAAATTTTGCTGACGGATTCAAACCCTTCACCTGTGTTGAGACTAGTTACTTGAATACAGATATGTGCCAAGTCTGAATCATGGCAACAGGTGAAAGCAGAGCCCAATCGGCTGATTCCTCGAAGCTTACAGAAAACGTAGAGCTTTTAACGGAGTGCAAAAACAATCATCATTTTCAGTATTGCAGTTATGTTTACTTTGGCACATATTTCATTGCCCAACTGAAAACATCAACTTGCAGCGAAGGCATCTTAGTAATACCGAAAACAAAGGATCAAGACCTGTTGTACTGTTCGTTGCAAACAGCCAGAGGCTCAAAATGTCATGGTGTTGTTTATATAAGCACGGCATTACTTACAAACTTTAAACTTTTGCCCGCGTGCTCGTTATTAAAACATGTGCTTGATCGCTCATTTCATCATTTCCAGATAGAATCGAGATTCGCCGAAGCATTGTAAGCAAACGTTTCCAGAAAAATACATTTTTTGTTGTCTCAGCTCAAAATAAGTGTAAGCATTGAATCCCTCCGTTAACTACGCCCACTTAAAACCGAAAAACTGTTATCCTTCAGGTTCTGATTTTAGCTGAAGTCAAACTGATAAAATATAACCTTCGTATTGCTCAATCAACCATGCATAGATCTTGTTGTCCTTACTAGCGTTCAACAAATTGAAAGATCGCTCAACCGTGTTAGTCTAGTATGTTTCTGGGTGAGATGCTTGGTGCGTAGGCGTAAGCTACGGTGCCTAGCAAAGGACGCGAAGAATTTTTTAAGCCCTCTGACGAAATCGCAAAGCACCACTGCTAACGCCGGATTGGTTCCACATCCTAAGTCTTTCAAAACCTTACATTGCTACGAAATCCTTTTCGTCAGCGTGACATTTTCGGAGCAACAGCTTCAGTCAGCACTTCCGCGATACGCATGATAGCCATAGCTTTATCGTTGGATTTAAGATTTTTTAGGTCATTGCAAACCGTGCGACGACTTACTTGTAAAAGCGCACCGGTCCCGAAACTTCCAGCGTGACGAACGGTAAACAAACATACGCGATTGTCAACTGCGTCACAATCAAAGTGGCAATTTCATAAATGGCACGAGAAACTTCGGAGTTCTGAAAAGCTGGCCTGATCACTCGACGAACCTGCAAACAGTGAAAAAAATTTGTGAAGGTTTGGGTTGCTAAAAAAATTCAGTCTCACGCAGCATTTGCCAAGAACTGGGTCGGTCTACCCCGTTAGTTGCAAACGTATAGGAACTGCGTGGGCATCTGAAAAACAAGAATATACCCACGAACAGGAGGTAGGCTAAAATCGATTAAAACCAAGGCCCTTTAAAGATTGGAACTTCAATTCTGACGTTGCTTTCGCAACGCTGATAACTTTTCATTGACTGAATAGACAGCGAGAGTGCGGACCATGACATTGCCATAGTTTTTCAGTTTGAAATGTGTTAATGTGGTCGTGAATAGAGCATAGCCAATTTTCGTTGAACTAATGTAGCTAACATTACACTTTCAGCTCCTAAGCACACTTCTGCGCGCACTTGCCCTCAGAGTTTGTCATTATTTACTGTTACTCTCTTAGAAAGACGCGCAACGCAGTGACGCATTGCTCGAAAATATTTGCGAAACGAAGGTCAACTCAGCGTATTCGCGCGAACATCAGTTGAAGGGCACGCCCACCTTCAGTTCAACCGCAAATGGCGCCCGGCCGGCGAATGCCACCCTTCTTCAAAATTTAATTTGCGAGGAAACACAACTGCATTGTCACAAACGTGAAGGCGACGCCCAACTGCTAATCTGTCGCACAACGTTACACACGCACTTCGATATTTCTGGTCATGCGCAGCAGCGCGAAATTGCGTCGGGTTAAAAATGATGATCTCGTTTTTTGCTCAACCGTAAAACTGATGCAGCAGCTCAGGTCAAAATCGAGACAAGAACGTTCCTATGCGCTGACAATACCACATAAAGGAAAAAATCGGGACGATTTCACCATTTCTTCGGCACAGTGGTTTGGATGGATCTGGAGAAAGTAAACGCTCGCGCCACTTAGCTGTCAGTTCTAATTTTAGGCACGCCAATGCCAAACCTTTTGTCAAATAACTTTCTGTGAAAAGCGGGTGGGCAAACTCTACTCTTTGCGTTGAATTGGTCGATATTGTCTGTTCAGATGTGATATTTACTTAAACAATAAAGAACAATGGACTGACTCAATGTTTTTTTCTTATAGTAGACACACGTTTAATTCAACGGATGGTTTGAGAACTGACACACAAAACCTGCGAGGTGACTCTCGTACGCTCGGCTTTAATCAACAAAAAAACACAGTTACCATCTGCAGAAACAAAGAAGCGATAAGTCTGGTAGCAACGACAACAACAGTTCACAACAATCACTAAGAATGGCGCGTTCGAACCTTGCTGCGATATATGCACGCCAATGGCCCCTAGCTGTCGTGGCAGCAATCAGCGTTTCAACGAACAAGCAATTACGGCGGCGAAGCAGCTATAAACGAACCTCCACAATACTCGAGGTCATCAAGTATCTAAACGCAAGGACGAGCAGTTTACAAAACCAAGAAAATTGCACGCACGCCAGTGATGCCAGGTTATTTTGTACAAACCAGCAAGCCAATTTGAAAAACAAGCCCTAAATGGGTAATTTAACGGAAAAACCAGCCCAACGTGCGTTTGGTAGGAAAATTTAAAAAAATACAAAACCAGCAGGTTAGTTAAATACAAAAACAGGGAGGCAAATCCGAAAAACAAGATAAAAAATGAGCAAATTTGCACAAAAACACGCCCAAATTTCGTTTTGCAGGAAATTGAAAGAGCAAAATGGCCATGAATTTAAATAAAAAAGCGATCCGCAATACAGAAATCTGCATAAAACAGGCCCAAAAAACAAGCGAATTTTAATCAAAACACGCCCGAAAATAAGCAACCCGCAAGTCTTAAAAAAAACGCAAATCCACAAAAAACAAACCCAAATTCGCGGGAAAACCGCAAGGTTGGCAACACTGACGCACGCCCAGTCGCCCACGCTGAACAGTTACCAACTTCAGAAACGCGTCCGAAGTTCGTGATTATCGCCGAAGCAAAACTACCACTTGCAAGTTGGCAACACAATGAAAGCGCACGCATGCGTCACAAAGACAAGTAGAAAAGCACAAAAACAATTCCAAGCAGTACCTTTCGCTGGACCAGCAAGCAAACGTGGGAGGATAAGAACATTACGTAGTAGCCCGGAAAAAAGCCATGCCATACAGCTGAGAGAAGGAACGAAGTCAAAGTTCGATACTTCGAAGGCAGCCTATCATATGCCACGCTGGAAACGAAAAACAAATATGAAAACGCTCGTTGTGACGTCTTACCGTTTCTTGGAGGCATGCCTTGCTAAGATATACTACTACTTCAACAAATCTCACATCAGCCTTCATAACGGAATCGTGACAAGTTGCTGGGAAGCTATGGTTGCTGAGAAAGATCGCCACCTCAATACCTTTTGTAGCAAACAGGTTTGAACCAGCACTTCGGACGTCGTATCACACACGTTAATCATCATTACGCGTTTCGCCAAGAACTAAGCTCATATGGAATAATGAAAATTTGACAGAACAAATCCATCATTTGCAATGGACATGAGATACGGCATGTTGGTACATAGCGCTCGTCACAAAAACCTTCAACAGACAAGAAAAAATACATTAGAGAAATGTGTTGATTACTCTGCACTGAATTTCGAAAGCAAATTAACGGCGAGTAAGTTAAACGATACTCCGGGATCACACAAAAACTTAATCACAACAAGCCGCAAGAAAATGCACACGAGATGGTTCCTGTTAACTTACTGTCTAAGCCACAGAGTCGTCGTAATGTTCCAGCTGTCAATGTAGCTTTTCAGACCGGTAGCAAGCTGAAAAGCAGCATCGTTAGTTCAGTTCGTGCTCTGCACCCAAATAAAACCAGTGGCTTTACCAGAAGTCGGCACTGGAGTAAAACTTTTGCAACATTAAGTGAAAATGGACTGCGCTGCATCTGCTCTTTTAAATTACTGAATCAAAAACCGTCTTTCAAAAAGGCGTTTTCAAGATTGCAGCAAGCTTCTTTGCGTGTTGTTTTTTATTTTTCGTTCAAGCGCAAAATGGGGATTGGGCAGATACATACCGATCACCAGATAACACGTATCTAAAAACTGCCGATTAATTTGTAGCCGTACAACTTAAATTGAACTGTTCGGAATACAAGCGTCAGTATACATTTCTTCAGAGCACTATAAAAAATGCTGCGAAAAACAATTTGAACGAATGTTCAGTACTAGTCTTCTGCAAACAATCAAATTAACAATGCCTCGAAAATAAAGGATGTGTCTACTTCCAAAATGTATCAAGATATGCGCTCGCGATCCCTTTCTGAAACGTCGGTGTTTTTGCTCAGGCTGCACAAAACGGTCGAAAGTTGGAAGAACGTACAGATGTACTACGCAACGCCAGTGTTTATTGTTGTTATGGGGCGAGGGACCGCAAGGTCATCGAATCAAGCCCCTAATAACGCAACACAAACAAAATAAAAGGCACACAAACAAGAGTAAACAAACGTAAACAAAACGCAACATGAAAGACACACAACGCGTAAAAAAACGACAACAGGCAGCAATGTAATGTAATTTTACACATTAAGCAGACCAAGGGGGGTCACTGATAAATTTTTGTGAAGCAGGACAATGCGACAAATAAAGCACGTTTTTGTTAAGTTTTAGTTCAGTGAAAAATTAGCTGCATCGACTAGCAAAATCAAAAGAATCGTTAACGTTAAACAGAACTGGAGCATACAAGCAAAAATTTAAAGAATTATTTTCCTATAGATAGATATATTACAACACAACTTGATCCAGTAAATATTTTTTGTATGT
>JGI24021J15306_10005076_pt1 | contig 15519 bp, 8 predicted proteins | sample Ectturendosymbi1_FD_15306 | JGI IMG/M metagenome (IMG submission 15306)
TCAGCCTCCAACGCTGTTGTAAAACGTTCTGTTTTTATTAACCAGCGTTGTGCAGAATGTGTGTGTTTGTGCTATGGACTTCGTGTCTGCGGGCAAAAATACATTATTATTATATGTGATCGTTTGCGAAAAAGTTGTGCCACGGTTGAATAAGCACGATGACGTCATGGAATTAAACTTCATGAAAAATTGCCCCCCCCTCCCCGAAATGAAGAGCTGGTTGCGCCCTTGCCCCGAGGTGATGTTGCATGTGGAGTTATTTGGATTTGCAATTCTAGGTGATTTGGGGTTGATTGGTAGAAACTGTATGGGCTGTATGCCAGAATGTGCCTTGAGCACATGCTTGACTTGATGTTTTCTCAGCCTCAAATTAAGAACACCCTAGAATCTCGTTTTGGAGTAGGTAGGCCTACAGTTTTGAATTGCGTCAGAATTGAAACTGGTATTACAAGTCAAGCTCAAATTCGGGAGTTGCAGCACCCCCAAGAATCACAGTCACGAGCCGCCACTGACTGCACNTGACATTTACCGTGAAGTCTGTTCTGAGCCACGATCAANAGTTTAGCTCTTTGCTTCGGAAAGCTGCTGATCACTTCGTTAAAATCTTTCACGGAAAGCGTGTACAAGTAACAGTATGTCTCGGCTTCAACGCTAGCAACTCGCCGTTGGTTTTGCTGAAAAATACCAAATCAACTGTTAGCATTGTCACGGCTGTTTTTGGTGACTTGATGAAATGTACTTTACGAGCTTGCATTACGGTGCAAGCAAGCGGAGATGGGCGCCGCTGACCACTCGTGACACTCCGGAGTACAAACGCGAGTATAACGAAACTGGACTGAACTAAGAATTTTCACGCAATCTTAAGTTTAGACTAAAATTTCAGTGCTATGTCTAGTTAATTTTTTCAACATTGTCAGCTTTTCTCGACATGGCATCTTTACACAAACGGAGGAAACGAAAGGTTACATAAATTACAACAGTTAGAAATAAGCTTTTTCCAGTCTTTAAGGGGACAGATCTTGGGTCAGCTGATTTTCGTCGCGATACATTTTAAGTAAAAAATGTTTGCTAGAGGTTAGACACATTGAAATCAACTCGATCCTGATTAAAAGTATCTAAGATGAATAATTTCGACCAGTGGTTTTCAACCTGGGGTTGCCATCCCCAGAGGGGTCGTGAACCATTTTCGGAGGTGTTGTGAGTAGATATTTTATGCACAAAACTGTATTACATTTGCTTTATTCGAGGTTTAGATGGGGTCTTTGCGTTATAGTGGGTTGCTATAATGGGTCGAGGTACAACAAAGGTTGAAAACCATTGATTTACATTCATAAAATTTGTAGCATGAACAATGAAAGATATAAACTGAACATCAAACAAACGTCATACTAGAGAACTTTTGAGGGTTCATGAATGACTTAATAAGTCCTTGTCAATGTTTCAAATTAACACGAAGCCCACATCAACTGCCCATGTCAAGCGAATTTAGAATGCAATACAAATTACACAGTTTAGAATTCTCAATCGGAAACCCAAATTCAGATGCAGATGCGGCATCTTAAACAGTTTCCAGTGTCAATAATTTAGCTCTGATGCATTTCCTGCTGCCTATAAAAAGAACTCGAGGCCAGGTTTTTCTGTGAGGTGGTGACACTGGCGTAGTTTGCAGCGTCCGCTCCAGGAAGCAACCTGCATTGGAATTACCACTTACTTGCAGGAGTGCAATTTCACCGAAATAGCAACCGTCAGAAAGGTTCTGCGTCACATTGTGCTCCTTGGAGAAAATACGAACTGTGCCATGGTTGATGAAGTACATTTTGTCACCGACCGTTCCTTCCTATTACCACAAACTGCTTCAATTTACCCAAAAATAAATAACTTGAAAATAAAAGCACACAGTTCATCTGAAATTCATTGCATTCTCTCACAGATATTTAAACAATAGCGAAAGGGAAGTTTGTAAATACAATACTTCCGGCATGGTTAAAACAGACTTGTTTGCAACAACAGAACGAAAGTGTTAAATACAAGTCTTAAAAATAACTATAGCTTTTATGTCAAATAATAATTCAGAGCCTATCTTGCTTTATGTGCTGTAACGTAACAGTTGCAAAGTTTATGTAAGTTGTGCATTTTGACGCGTAATGCATGAAACCTAACTATGAAATCGCTGCTACTGTTGCAACGTACCTGTATGCAGTTAATTACCAATCACAAAATATTGTTTCAAGTCTATCGAACATGACGACAACAGTGCTTTTGAGATGAGTTCAGTAGTGCAAACGCTGAGTTGGTATTACAGTTAACGTGAAAACAACAAGACACCGAAAAAATGCTGTTCAACCAGGTTGCGTCTTTGAGCACACCTCTAATGTTAGTTAATTTTTAAGTTTATGCATGAAAAGTACAGTAGTTACTTGTGCAGTGTGCAGCCAAAGCTAGACGTGGACGAATATGAACAAGGTAGAAACTTTCTAGATCAGTGATCTTCAACGTAGGCGAAATCGCCCCCCAGGGGGCGATTTCATGCGCTGTGGGCCTGTAGGGGCGATTTTGTGACTTACGAGATTTGGGGGGAGATTTCAGCTTTCAGGGGGGCGATTTTTGTAGGTTAAAACGTACGTACTAAATATTTGAATTGAATTCAAAATATATTACTTCGGAATCAAAATATTTGATGCACTTTCGACTCCGTGGTTCATAACAAAGTTTATAGAGCACATTATATCGGACTGGTGACGTTATAATCAACCTAACATCGTTCTCTGTAACATTTCACAGCACCAACTATCCAAGACTACTGATATTGTCAATGGTGGGAGTCAAGCGTTGCGGTTCTCAAGAAGATTATGAATGTGTGCAGTGTTTTTTTAAGGTGTTTTGAGGGACCAAAACGGTCTCTCAAATTCCCCCAACGGTCTCTCAAAATATAGTGACCTGAGGTCACATCAATGGAGAACGGTCTCTCAAATTCCTCCAAGCGGNCTCTTAAANTTTCCTTGCGGTCACCAAAGCGAAACCTTAAAAAAAACCCTGAATGTGTGCAGTGTGTGGTATTTTATTGTATCTAATATTTAAATAAGATGNAAAGNGGAAACTCGTTGTACTGAGTAGTTTGCTAGGTTGTTTAACCCAATCATCATGACCAAGGTCNNAAAAAGAACAGCAAGCAATAACATTTGCCAACCTGTATACATCAGCACGCGGGGTTTNGGATGTTTCTTGTATAATATGCATTATATAATTAGTTTAATTATACTGATATTGATATTTGTTGAAAGCAAGCAATACTGATATAGCTATCGGAAAATACCCAATCGGCCAAACTCCAATTTTTAAAAAGAAAAAATCCAGCTACCTTGAAGATACTGAAAATGGTCCAGAAATCACAACATTGCTACCACTAAATCATCGCATCGACTTTCGTGACGACAGCGATTATAAATTAATTGCATGTTATCGTCAAGTTTGGCCTAATTATTTTTCTTCGTGAGTTGTCACAAATTCCATTTAACCCTATGTGTTATTATTAGTAAAATTGCCTTGAAACAAGTACTCATGATTTTCGGTAGAGCATAGCCAAACCATTGTTTCGTATGCAAAAAATGTCTAATCTTTGATGAGTACCTTGAGTAAAACAATGTGCCTCGGTGTGTTTTGTTGTGAAAATACTGGAAATATGACTGTTGCGACACCATTTCCGTAGCAATTAGTGGCTAGTGAAACTTATTACAGCTAGCCGTAAGTTATAAAATGTGCTTATCGTGTTTTTCAGTCAGTTCGAGTGTTGCTGTACTGTGGATATAGCTGTATTGTGTTCGTCTGACTTATGACAGAATATAACAGAACAGTATCCTAGGAATGGAGCAACTTAGACCGGCGAGTAGATCCAAACACTCTATTTTGGTAAACGAAGGAGTCCAAAAAATCCTTTTCGCCACCCGTTGTTTGAGGCTTGCTATGAAATCATTCTGTTATGGAGATCACACTGCAAGTCAAATTGCGAAGAACGTTACTGCGTGAAATACTTTTTCGCCAGCTAGCTAGCATAATGCGATACCACCATCCAGGAACGTCTCATTAACATCCAAAATGATGATGAAACCCGTGTTATATTTCGTACACTCGGATGGTCAAATTTTTGGATCAAGTGCAGTGAGAGTTATCCAGAACTTTGGGAATAAGTGAAACTATTATTACTGGCGTTTCCAACGACGTATTTTGCTGAGCAAGGTTTCTGCCAAGCAGCCTACTGCATGTGTGTAAACAAATACCGCAATCTTCTTGACATGAACAAGACTGGAGAAGCGCCATACGACTTAAACTGAGCAACTTGCAACCTGCTTTGAAAGAGTTTGTAGATAAACACCAACCGTAAGGTTCGCATTAGTTGGAACCAGCTGTTATTTTGGAAATGATAACATTTATTCTGCAGATGTATTTGCATTCGTTGTTTTGTGTTAACTAGATTGCCCTTTTATATTTCATTATCAGTGAATTATTTCCAAAACAAAATAATATTTTCAGACAGCGCAAAAACTACCGGTAGGGGGCGATTTCCAAGTAAAATTTCTGTAAGGGGACGATTTTACAAAAAAGGTTGAAGACCACTGTTCTAGATGATCACGGCAGTTGCGCAGTGAGTGCTGGTCCGCAATCGGTATTATACTACTATCGTGATATTGCTCAGATCTGCAAAAACTATACGCCTTACGCTTACGGAATGACACTGATTTGGGTGTCATACGATCGATATTGGTGCGCTGGTGTTGCTGACTAACTAACGAATAAAATGATAATTTCGCAGCAGTTTAATGCTGTATTTGCAATGAAAGTCACAATTTAGAATATTAAAAAATTTTATTTTAACGGGTGCCACTCAACCGAATAGTTTTACCAAACTCCCTGCGCTAATTTTCCCATGTGAATATGTGAACGTGTGTTTAGACGGTTCCCTGATTCAGTTTACGTGGAACCAGGGCCGGTGCAATCCATGCCAGGGCCATAGGCAAGATCAATTTTCAGCGTCCCCTCATAGTTTATGTGTGATAAGATCAACCGTGGCAGTACCTTTTTGCAAAATTGCCCATCGACTCTGCTTGGTTAACGTAAACAGATATATTCGTTTTGCATATCTTAAAATTACCGGTGGGACCTAGGCAAGGTCTATTCCAGCACCACTCCCCCGAAAAAGACCCTTTCAAAGACGATTTCTTTCATCAAACTAATTTATTAGATACATGCTGAGTTTATTTGAACACCAAATCAATCAAAATATTATCTAAACAATTATCAGCCGTTACAGCATTCCCAAAAACAAAAATTCTATCATAGGCCTCTGAAAACCAATTTACAGTCTAATGTCGTAACAATCGACGACGTTTCGCATGCGAAACCAAATTGCGGAATTTAAATTTGGAAATTTATACCCAATTGCGACATAACTCACCTAGTATATGTGAAATTAAAATTAATATGAAAAATATTAACCCTTCTTGCAGCCAACGTGATATAGTGCCGTACCTCTATCTTCTCATAAACTGTGTGAACGTGAGTTTTATTCGCTTTAATCACGTTCATTGTCTTTTCTTGGTGTACGTTCGTCACTTTCTAAACCACGTAGTTATATTAATTTTTAAACCTTTTTGGCGCCCCCTTTGGTCCAGCGCCCTAGGCAGCCGCCTAGTTCGCCTAATGGTAGGGCCGCCACTGCATAGAACGCGTTCCTTAAAGTACTGATTGGAATTTATAGTGAGGGATTTCAGCACAACTCCAACCTTACTTCGTCATAAACGGGAATGCATCACTTCAAAACCTCAGCAGAAAAACATGTCGCAAGGTCTTTTCAACCAATCACAAGACGAAGACGGCTCTTGAGGAGCACAAGGCTATGTGCCATTGACAGATGGCCATGATTCTCAACAACTTGCTTGTTGGCGATACAAAGGGTACCATTATAAAGCTATTCTCAAGCAAAGTTGATAGCTCTAAATCAGGGGTGGGCAAATAGCGGCCCGCTGGCCAAATGTGGCCCGCCACAACGTTTTTAGTGGCCCCCGGAAACATTCACGAAAATCCTCAAATCTAAAATATCTTCCAACACAACACAGCAAACATTAGTGCTTGAACGGAGATTTATTTCTATTTCCAGAAGTTATGGCCCTCCACTGATCGCGGCCTTCTCAAAGTGGCCCCCGAGCCAAATTACTTGCCCACTCCTGCTCTAAATGATTCGTAAAAATGCTCTGCTGTTTACAAAAGCAACTTACTTTTATGACCAATTCCCCGGGTAAGAATACTTCAAAAGACAACCTCTGCAAAACCTCGGAAACGAAATCTGGTTCACCGTCGCTAAAAAATGGTACTTGATCGACCAACTCTTTGCAATTGAAAGTAATTACCTACAAAACATACTCTTCAGAGCACATTTGTCATGGAAATGGGTGAATAAAGCAGTTCCCGTGACCGTTCTGTTTTAAAAACAAGAGAGAAGAGCAACACCTGTGCTACTCACTTCTTCTCTGAGGTTGTGATTAAGCTCGGACAAAATCATGTTTTCGTCGAACATTTTTCCTTGATATTTATTTTCGTAATAGTCCGATATCTTTCGTCGAAGCTTGCTTGGCAACTTTCGAAATTGCATGTACTCCTTTACTTGCATGTACTGTATGCAGTTGAAAGTAATCAAATACACAAAGTAAATAACTGAGACGAGACTTTAAACGAAAACCTTATAAACGCAACTATGCTTGTCGGAAGGGGGTGCATGCAAAACGGGACCTTGGCCCCTTGGATTTTGAAATTTTTTATTTTCCTACTAACGTTTCAGTAGAAAAAAATTTTTGGCGACCACCTGCAAAAATTCACATTTTCTCACCTCCTGAAAACATCCTTCGGACGCCTATGAACGCAACTGTGAAATATGACTTCAGAAATTTTATCATCTATGTATTTCTCTCTCCTTTTTTCAATTTTTATTTTTGATGAAATGCACAGGTAATATTCAAAACACGTTAAAGTACATATTGAGCAACAATACATGTTCACAACACATGGTTTGTATTATACTCAGGCGGGGATTTACTATTAGGCTAAAAAAGCTCTAGCCTAGGTCTCCCGATTTTGGGGAGCCCCAACATTTGGGCAGTGAGGACCATCTCCATCTTTTTCTTGAGCAATCATATTTGCATTATTTATTTTGTTCACGGCACGTTTTTACGGTGCCGCTAACAAAACACCTCTACAGAAAACCACTGTCTACTACCATTGACAGCAAATCCGGCCCGTAACCACCTTGGGGCACCAGGGTGGGCGAAGAGTTTTCTGAGAGTGGGCCCAAAATTTTAAACTACATCCAATAGTTTTAAACTGTGTCCAACACATTTTGCAAGGGGGGGCGAAACAAGATTTAGGGGGACTTCTCCCCCCTATTCCCCCCTAGTTATNGGTCTGCAGAAAATAGACATATATCACGATGTATCAGCTTGAGTTTTTTAGCGTATTTAGCGAAGTGAGCNTCACGTACGTATAAGACCNCGTCCATCTNGCGCTAGAGTATGTGAAAGGATCACTCAGTCCGTGATGTTCCGTTGGAGGCAAGAGGATATTAACCCGNGTGTTGTTGTGACGTGTGTCAGTGCAGGCCCGTAGCCACTGGGTACACTCAGAGGCAATACCTCCCAAATTTTGTTGTGCCCAGAAAATTTTGTTTTAAACATATAATAAAAACAAAAATATTCCCCCCTAAAAATGTATTCTTCTCCCCCAAATCTTAAAACCTGGTTACAGGCCTGAGTCAGTGGTTGTAAGAATCTGACTGTTACGCGCAAATAACTGCTTTTAAGCTCCCACATATTTACAAATTATTTAAAAGTGCTGCGGCCGACTCCAGCTTTACGAAATTTATTCGATGGCCACTAGTGTCCGATAAACAGGCTAAAAGCAATGCCCCAGGCCAGAGACAAAGAAAAATAACCACTGTTAGTCCTCGAATTCAAAATATCAGAAATTAGTATCGTTACCGTACCAGTAAAAAATGTCAAGTCATGAGAGATGAGATTTGTTAGTCTTGATTAGAGCTGGCTTTTACTATCCAGTGGTTTGGGTGTCGCACGTGTGAATGTGGTGTTGCTCTTGTCCACAGGAATTTTTCCAACATCCAAATTTAATGTGATTCATTTCATTTAAAAATCAATTGCCATTTGTAGTTGCAATATGCTGTGTGATTTTTTTGTAAGATTTGCAATTTGTTCGGCCAAAACAATGCATAAATTAGGGTATTATAAAAATAAATGAGAATAAAAGCATGTTGTGATTGTTATGGATAATCTATAATTTTATTGGCTGAAACGTTTAAAGCCAAAATAAACATATACTTTCTGTTTTAAAACATTTGTTTTCAATTTGGCTATCTTTCGCAACATAGCCGGGAGCAATCAGACACCTCATTTGTTAACAGTTGAATGTGTCGGTCTTTCGGTTGAAAAAATACTACTGCGTTTGCGACGTGATCCTGAAAAATCGGTATTCTTGTGCAGTTGCGTATCTATGGAAATTGGCGCTCACGACAAAGTTTTAAATGTGCACACTTTTTAATAATTTGCATATTAGGTATAGGCACAATTTCTGCGAAATCAATCAATCAATTTTATTTCGGGAGAGGCACATTTTTCCACATTTTTCCACCAACTGCTCAGCAGGTTTGAGGCAGGGGTAAAACCTAGCTGAAGAGGACCACTACCCGCCGTAGGGCGGCCACTAGCCAACACTCAGAAAAAGTTAAAAAATAATAGTGAATCCGGATGTGGATGTCTATACTAGCTAAGAAAAACGAAAACACTCCGAAAAGAGCAAAAAAAAAAACCTACTCTGGGTTTTTTAAGGAAAATGCTTGGTACCCGGTATGGACCTGTAGGACCCGAAAAATTTCCGACTAAATTTCATAGAATCAGAGGTGTTTTGAGCGCCTTGATAACTTTCTCTGATCCCAGGAACCCGATTTTTAATTCTAAGGACCCGAATCGGGCCCTCAAACACCTTTAAAAAGCTGACCTACTGAAAACCAAAATAATACTAAATATCAAAATGTAAGCTAAGCGGGGTCCGGTTTTTACATTTAGCTTGCCCGGGAGTGCGATTCGTTCCCTCTGTCCCCCCGTCAGTTACCGTACTGCTCCTCAGGCAAGCGCAGTTTTTCTAAGCTCAAGCGGCTGAAATGTTTGGCTGGAAAGATTAACTGCCACAAAATTGTCAGCGATTTTCCAGTCAAAACGTCCTGCCATCACCCAAAATGTAGCAGAATGTTTGTTATGTGTCGTAGGAAGTATACTGTAGGTCAGGTGTCGGCAACCTGTCATTAGTCGCGGGCCAAAGAAAACTCTGCATGGTATAGCGGGCCGTACTAATTACCCACCAAAAATTATGTTCCCTTTGATACTTTATTGTTGTTAAAACTTGGGAATTTATAGAATTTTTATCAGATAAAACTCCTGATTTTCACAGTTCATAAAACTAAATACGACATACAGTACGTTTATAGCACAGTGCAGTTTTTCATAAGCAGTTCCTCATAAATATGCAATGCAAGAAATTGCAAGGAGGGCATATTCCTAAAATAAAGTGCCAGTAGGCGGGCCATACAATTAGTACAGTGTGCAAAGGGGCTGCGGGCCAGATGATTTTGCTTGGTGGGCCGGATCCGGCCCGCGGGCCGCAGGTTACCGACCCCTGCTGTAGGTGCATTACTCCAAGACCCACCTTTGAGACGTGTAAACCGTGCAATTACACAGGGTCTCAAGATTTGGGGGCCTGAAAGTGATCTGTATTGGGCCTCATTTCAAGGTTTGAATCATTTCGGAAAAATGGTGACCTTTTCCTTTTTTTGGTCGTCCACTCTGTTTCAGAGATTTTTGACACTATTTCTGTGAACTTCTGTCACGTTTGATTTTTAGAGAGCCAGCAGCACAGATTTTGCACAGGGCCCTAAAATGCTAAGGCCGGCTCTGATCACTCAATAATTATTATGTAATCGCAGTGTGGTCAGACAACTTCACTACTATACGTTCTTCGTTAGTTTCTCTACGACTGTTTTTGTTCCTGATATCGAGGGAGTGCAGAATAAAACATTATATGTATGAATTGGGACAACTTGTTAAGTTAGTGTAGCAAACACGTGTAGCGATAATTTGTATGACATCAGGTGCAAACCTTTTTCAAAGGCCCCAGAAATGAAAATCCGGACCTGATTTAGACCTGCCATGTAAAAAACTCGGGAAACTGCTATTGACTCATCAGTAATGGGAAAACAATATATGCAGTAGGCATCATCGTTTGAAGACAATGCACAACACCTAAAATAAAATGCCAAAACACAAACAGCAACCAAATAGGACAAACAATTCCAACTTCGTGAAAGCAGACTTATTGAAGATAATAAATAGTTTGTTGCAACATTCATACAGTATAAACCGGGGGCCCATCGTTCAAAGTTTAGAAAACCTCTTGCTGGCCATTGCAAGTACCTAAACTGATGCCAAGAAATAAGGCGGCGATTTGAATTGACACGAATTTGAGTAATTAAAATTATAGCTACAGTATTGTTTCTCAAAGGTGCTTCGCATTTTTTTCTGGAAACGCAAACCTAAAAGAAATTATAGAAATTCTAGCGTTGTTTTTCAGAGCTTTTTCACATGGCTACAACGTCTCAAGAAGTTTCTTTAAAGTGGTGTAAGTTATAAAAATGTTTCTATAAGTCCGGATCTGCTGTAAAGTTTGATCGCAAGCTACGTAAATGTAATTTTGCACAAACAACCCTGAAGAAGATTTAAAGGACAGCAAGCTTATCAAGACCCATCTATGCAGTCTCAAGTCAGAAATCAACTTTCAAACATAAACAACTGCAGGTGTGAACACAGAGTGCTATTTACTTTTTCCTTATACGACCGTTTCGATGCGTCCATGGATTGGATGAGAGATGTGGCGTTTCCGATGAATAGTGCAAAACACATGGCTCCAGTACACATGCTGAAATAGGTTACCCAGAGGTCAATAATACTTTTTGGTGGAAACTGGCCGTATCCAATGCAGAGCATGTGACTGGTGGACTTGAACACCGACCACGAGTACCTCTCCCAGTTAGAAACGCCCTCACGCTGGCAAACATCAAAGAAAAAAATGTTAAGCAAACAGTACATGATGAAACCACCTCAATCAAAAGGAATTAGATTTGCTTATGAGAAACATATCCGTCTATGAACAATAGATAATGCTACCAGATAGCCATGATAATAATTAAATAGTACAAGGTAACATAAATGAAATAAAGTCCAGCATTTCAACTTCTTTTCATATGATACAAGTTTTCTCAAAGTGTTCGCAACCTTTCCATAAGTGATTAAAGAGTAGATCATTGTTTTCTGTCACAATGATGTCGCTATTTTTGTTCAATGAACCAAATATGGTATTAAGTCACTGACTGATAGAAAAACAAAAAACACAGTTTTTCCAATTTTTTGTGTTGCCACAAAACGTCTTAAACTGATCTGAAAATATTTCTTTTCAGGAGCGCCCCTAACGTAGAATTCGAACCTTGCAAAACCTCAAGAACACCATAGCGTGACAAAACCAAACAAGCCTAGTTTTAGCCCTAAACTGCTTAACCTTTCGCAGGACACCGCTGATTTCTTCCACGAACTCTGGGTGGGTACAGAGCACTTGGGTTTGTACACAGAGCTGCAACCATCTATATTTTCTGAGAACAGCATTACTGTAACTTGTTGTTGTACTTAACAATTAAATGTGTTTGAAAAATCTGGGGCAATTGCCCGGTTGCCCCCCCTCCCCTGGTTGAGGGCCTTTCCGTTTACCTGCACCAAATACAGGTAGTGGCCCAACAGCTTTAACCTCAACATGCACATCCTTCCTCCTGGACCTAGTGGGATCCATTCATCAACATAGTTTGCTAGCTGAAGGCTGACAAGTATGCCTGGGCAAACTTTGCTAGCTCAACGGCGGAGTAGAAGAGATTCCACCTATCATCCAGCTCAACAGTATTAGAACCACGACGCTTAGTCGAAAAGACGCCAACAGCATCCAGGGTGTATCGTTTGGTTTCTTCGAACAAGTGGTGTTCTTTCCCTGTGAGCGAAGTGATGTTCCAGTATCCAGTTACTAGCTTGTAGCGAGACTACCATTGAAGTGTGGCTCTCTAGTCTCACTGACCACAGGGTTCCCACGCGGTATTTAAAGTATTGAAAAAGTATTGAATTGTGAAATCGGTTTTCAAGGCCTTGAAAAAATATTGAATTTGGCCAAAATGTACATAAATATTGAAAAAGTATGGAAATTCGAAATCCAGCCATTTGCTTATTCAAATTGTGTTCTTTACCGCTGCTGACAGTTTTGCAGATGTTTTTTGCATCGTGTTCCAAGAATAAATTTTGGAAAAATGAAGATAAGTGATGGCATTAAGGTTTTTTCATTAGTATTGAAAAGGTATTGGTAAAGTATAGCAAATGTTTTTGGAAAATGCGTGGGAACCCTGGTAGCAGTACTCTGCGCTGCCCCCATTCCTCTCACGGCATGCGTAGCGGGCGCAACGTGAGGCTTCTGCTTGTGGATAGCTCGTGAGGGAGACTGTCGAGAATTTTTCGTATGGGCTCCTTGTGCCTAAAGCCAGAGCACGGCCCTTGGCCACGCGCGCGACAACCGATGCGCGAATTTGGAACAAACCGCAAATAGAAAATGACATATCAAAATACTTCCGGGTCCGGCCGGAATTCCGGACAGATTGTTTTGTCATTTTCGGCCAATTCCGTTTCCGGCCGGAAAAATTTTGATTCCGGTTTGTCCTTTATAAAGATGCCCAGGAAAAACTATTTAATGAAAAATTCTGCAATGAAGCTGAAACCTCTTTGTAACTTTATGTTTTTAATCTAGCTTATTGTTTGCCACAAACCTGCTTACTCTTTTTTTTCTTTAAAATTTCCAAATAAACCGATCTATTTGCTCGGATCATCAAAATTGCTTTAAATCAAGAAACTCGGAGGTTAATTTAATAAAAGTAATGAACAGAACCACTGTTCTACAGTGAATCGAACACACCTGAAGACGAATGACTGTAACAAAATTTCACCATTGTAACTGCAGAAAGTGCGCCTTGATGTCTGTTTAGCCTATGGTTTGTTTGCTGTATTGGTATATATTTACTTCGATAATTTGGTTCACAAGCCAAGGAACGGACACAAGACTTCATTTACTCACTTGGAGATTGCGAACTTGCACCCAAGTGCCCTCAGGAAAATTCAGAAACATTGGAACCATGTACTGCAGACAGCCATTGAAATGACAAATGAACAACATAAGCAAGATGAGATTCAAAATTCGGATCAATGCGATTGCTACCTCGTATTGAAAATTAAAAATCTGAAATGCAAAACATCTTCAGGTTGCCCAAAAGCAAGAATAAACCCTTTAAGAAGTTAAATTGTTGAAATCCGTCGTAGAATTTTTTGCAAAATATATTTAGATTCAAGAAAGCAAAAAAGGAGAAAATACTTTGGTTTTACAAGCATTGCAACCTCTGCAATCTTCAGTTTAGTGCAACAAGAAAGCTCCATCTTTTGCGCTTTGCTTGCTAGTGTTTCCTTTATTTCAAGTGTTTTCCTCGAGCAAAACTTTTACAGCGTAAAATATCAGAAGCATCGAAAGTGTAGCAGAAAATGAAAGTCGGTTCATTGGCCCGAAAATAACGTTCCAGTAAAAAAGCTTAATCAAATTTTGATAGCTTCACCTCTTCCCATTGCTTGATATATCGGATAAATCTGGAAACTCGTAAGAGGCGCAACAAAGCAAGAATTTTCGCAAGTCTCAATAAAGTGAGGGCCTTCAATCTCGAGTCGCCAACAGCAGTCGTTCCTTCCTCGTTTTCCGTCTTGTTCTAACAAGAGAGAAGTTGAACGAAAGTTTAATAACTTTTTCTGGATATATCGCCACACAACGTTTTTTGTTAAGCTGCAATACTGCATAAGAAAATCAACGCCATCTTAGATGACCGCCTAAGCACACACAGCTGCATCAACATGGAACCAAGTCCAGTTCTAATTTTCTTTAAATCCGGAACGTCGTTATCCATCCGGATGTAATTATCGTCTTGAGCAAAAAATGTTTCTGACCTGCTAGAAGACGCAAGTTTTGAAAACATTTTAACTTATTTTTAAATACTGTGCAAAAGTAGCTTTCAGAAAGATGTAAAGCCTACGGGCGCTGTTTGTAAAGTTTTGCTTATTTATATGTTCTACTTTCCGAGGTGTTTAAATTTTGAAATTTGAGATTTCAAGGTCGCAGAAAAAAATTTGAACTTCGTTGAGCTTAAGTGCCGGTAACAAAAGCTACCAAAAGCTTTCATTTTGTCAAAAAATGGATTTATTTATTTAGCAAACAATGACGGCAGTTTACGTGCAAAAGTGCAATAAGTATTAAATTATCTACAAGCAGACTGGTACGCAGAACATCTGATGAAGACTTTCAGGTTTTAATACCATGATCTAACTTCTATTTAAGGAGGCGCACTTATTTGCTTGGGCCTCAGTACTTTTAGAACAGATGGAAACTTAGAAGTTTTGCATATTCATACACTATCTGATGTCAAAAGTTCTTCTGTTAACCTTTACATAAACATGCAAAAAAGATGGGCACTAATTTGCATTTGGTTGTGAATCGAAAACGTTGGTAAATTTTCTGGATTTGGATTGAACTTGGATTTGTGTATTTGAAAAAATGTTTTTCTCAAATGAATTGATTATTTCTTGAAAAAGGACTTTTGCTGGTCTAGTCCTTTACCGGTGTTAATTGCGGTGAACCGATTACACGTTTTCGTTTTAATTTGCAAAAAGTGAAAGCAACCTTGAATTATTGTGCGGGCCGTTACCAAATGGTGATTTTCCAATAACACGCTTTACCCCACCACCACACCATTGTATAAATAACGTTAACAAGATTACATCGATTTAAGTTTTCGTCACATACCGTGTGACAATATTTACTCGATTGTAAGCCGCGGCTTATAAAGTATTTTTTTATCATTTCGTTCGGCTTACAATCAAGGGGGCGGCCTTACAATCGAGGGCAGCTTACATTTTTTTCTTTAGCTTATCAAAATGTCTAGGTGACGCCCAGTCTTTCATTGGCTACGTTTTGTTGACCAAACCCTCTTTTCGCATGTTAATTATCTTTCCTCTCTTCAGCATCACATGCACATCCATTACAGGAGAGATTATGATGAACAGAAGGCAGTTGTAGTGGTGAATCATCATCTCAGTGGCTTGGGTAACCTGTGGTGAAGTGTGGCTTACAGTCAAGGGCGGCTTACATTTATTTTTGAACACGATTTCGTGCGGCTTACAATCCAGGGCGGCTTACAATTAAGGGAGGCTTACAATCGAGTAAATACGATATATACGACCAGTGGTGTTTAAGGGAAGGCAAGCGAGGCACTTGCCTCGGAACCCCCTTTTTGCCCCC
>JGI24021J15306_10005078_pt1 | contig 15518 bp, 10 predicted proteins | sample Ectturendosymbi1_FD_15306 | JGI IMG/M metagenome (IMG submission 15306)
TGAGCCTTTGATCAACTTTCTAGCGTTTCTGGTTCAAAAGTTATGATCTAAAATAAACAAATTAATTAATTAGCTAATTAGTCAAATATTTTTACTACTTTGGATCATAACTTTTGAACCTGAAACCCCAGCAGGTCATCCAAAGTATCAAAAGACTTGGATTGTAGCCTAGTTTCCAATAAAACTTATGGAAAATACTACCATCTAACGGTTGGCGCCCAGGGCCAGATAAAGTGGGCCAAGGTAGCCTAAAAGTCATCCACTTATGATGTCACTCACAAAAAATCTGCAACCCCCAACCAAAAAATTTTTTTCGAGTGCAGACTACAAGACTTTTACTCTTTGACCAGGTCCGTAGCACTTACCAGACTGAACAAATTCCCACACAAAACCACATGCATTTAGGCGTTTTTTTTCGGAAATTTCCAAAAGCGGCCGGATGCCAAAGTGTTAAACTTTGTTTGGCCTAAGAGCCACACACGAGCTTTAGGTTGGATAAGTGTTACCTGCAAATAAAATACAGTAAACAAACTTTTTCTGCAATGCTGCTATAGAAAAATATGACATACAAAATCTTTGATTTTAATATATTAAAATAGATTGCTTCAGAAGCTTTTTGTCATGAGTATTTTATAAATGAAGACATTTCAAAATTTATCCTAATAGCTAGTGGTTAGTGTAAATCAACCAAATTTTTAAATCCTGTAGCTCAAATAACATGCACTTTTAGAGTACAGTATTTCTTTCAGTTGACTGCAAAGGTACACAATTGATGCACTGACAACACAAAGACAAGCAATAAAAAAATCCATTGCATTTGTGGTGCAAATTTCAAGCAATTAGGTTGATTTTCTACAACACTACCCTTTTACTTTGCAAACTAGTGCAATAGATTAAGGTGAATAAACTTGGCATTTGCTGTACTGAGGTGTCACATAAATAGTTTGTTGTCTACTTGATGTATTCCAAAGCAGAACCCTTTTTCAGGTTTTAGTCATGTGGAAAGTCACGTAGATCAGGCAATTGCTAGCAATGGCCTTTCCTATAATTAGCTAAGAGGAACCTGTGAAGCAGGCATTAACATTTTGCCCTTAAATGGAACTTTCTTGTTCTTTCTCTTGATATTTGCCTAGTTGTCAAGGGTGGAGAAAACTCTTCAAGTCTTTTAATCTTCCTAGTGGCCTTTGTATATTTATGTACTTAAAAATTGTAGTCAAATATATACCAATGCGGATTTTGAATCTTTTGCATACTAGCTGTAATCTTTTTCTCTTGAAATTTCATACATTTATATATTTATGTATGAAAAATATGAAAAGGTATTGGGTACGTGGCAGGTTTTGAGAGTTTACCACATTATGCCAGTATAACAAAACACTTTGCAGTTGATGAAAATAATGGCCAAAGCCATCGATGTGAAAGACACTGTAGACATTTTGGTAATTGCTGCTACCATCATCAGTACATTTGCAAATCTAAAGCTATGGTACAAGTGTCCTCTAAAGGTACCAGTACAGTTTTCCAGCCATTGAAGTCAAGAATGGGCACTAGTTGATAAAATCATGCATAAACACATTACAACATGGGTGTAGGTATGAATGCTGTTTATCCACATAGCAAAATTATCAGATTTTCTGTAAAATGTCAAGCCCAAATTGTTTTGTCTTTATGTCAGAGTATCAAATATTAGCATTCTGTCATGATCTACTGATTAAAACTTTGGTTTTGCTGTTGTAGACACTATTAGTTTAACAAACTTATTTATATAGCTTGAATATGAACAAAATTTTTGAATTATATGGTGTAGAAATGTTAATCTATGAAATAGTTTGATTCGGAATATTTTTTGTTGTTGTAAAATTGAAATCTCATGCTCAAGTTCATGTACCAGGTTATTGTATAAATGGATTATGTAGTGTTTTTCTGAACCCCAAAACTGTTCTTTTAAATGCTATTCCCTGCTACCTTAAACTTGGGTTTTAAAATATTCCACTGCCAACCTGGTTTTCTTTGAAAAGTCTGAAAAACCCGTTGCATTAAAATATTAAACAATTTGTCTTAGCTGAATGCTACTCATAAGCGGCTAAGTGGTACAGTCAGTTGAGGACGAGCACATGCTGCCAAGTTAGGTTTGATTCCTAGTCAGGTCAAACTAAAGACTAAAATGAAAAGCAGTACTTGACCAGCCTTGGGTTCAAGTGCGGTGCTGCCGTTGACTCACCATTAATGCAGCAATCACTATGAAAGTAGAAGTATGTTTCATGGCAAAAGCAAGTGGAGGTGGGCACTACAGGGCACAGACCACTTGTGACACCCCAACAGGAATACAGTACTGAGTATGAATGAAACTGAACTGTATGCTATTGATACTATTTACTCGCTCATTTTTTATTTCACCACAAAAGCATGTGTTCAAAATGTAATGTGAAAAGTCATGGTTGAGTTTCATGTATCTTTGCTGTATAAAACAGTAAAAAATTATGCTTTAGCAATAAAACCTTAATTATGTAACTTGTGCATTTGCATTGTCTTTGAAATCATTTGCTAACTAAGTTGATAGTTTTGTTGTTCTAATATTTGTATTATACTTAGTGGACATTTTTCTTATTTTGTAAACTTCAGCTTGTGTTGTACATTGGCTTATTTACATTTTTACAATATTTAGCAGTACCTTGGATAGTGGCTGGTGGTTAGTTTGGATGAATGTATGGTAATTTTGCCATATGTAGTGTTTTGTGCTAATTTCACTCAGTATAGCTGAGCTGACTCCTGGCTACTACATAGCAATTTCAAAGTAATATTGATTTTGTTATTGTTCAAATTTGCATTTTTATCAAAACCCAAAAAAAACTCAGGTTTTTCCAGGTTTTTCTTAGGTACCCAAAACCTCATTTTTGAAAGTTTGTCTCTACTTGGAAACACTAGAATGGATTGGATGTTTGTCTAGGTGGTGGCTTGGAAAGTCAAGCATCAGCTAATTACACAAAGCCATTAAACACAGTGGCATGTTATCCTCTTATTTAACACCTGGCAGTTAAGGCTAAAGCAAGGATAATGGGTTAGATGTACTTAGAAAAACGTTGCAGTCTTATAGCAAGCTACTATAAAGCAATTTAGCAATAGAAACTGGTTCTCCCTAGTGAAACCATTGGAAACATAGTGGGTTAACTGTTTCAAAATAAAATTACCGAGTATTGTAGGTTAACCTGCATTTCTTTTGCTCATTTCCTGTGGAGCAAGACTATCTGTGTGATACCTTATTGTACTGTTGTCTTTGTTTGGTGAAAAATATCAACACACATCTGTTTTAACGCTCCACAGAGATTTGTTTGCATACATTCACATGTTTCTATTACTATTCTGTTTGTACTGTTAAAATGTCATAACAAACAAATCAATGTTTTACCTTATTTGTTTTACTGAGATTCTAGAAAGTCTTGCACCATTTTATTTAATTTGTTCTATTAACTAGTGCTGCATGTGATATCGAATATGGGCAATTAGTGGAGGACAGGGTACAGATTTGTTATTGAAAATTTATATCTGGTAAATGCTGTAGAAGTGAAAGGAAGATAATTTGTAAAACTATTTTTCAGAGTTTTTGTTAAAGTTTTTTTGTATATATTTTCTGATCTGATTGCTCTCACATTGGGGTAGCTTGCCATCATGGCAGATGTTGATCCTGACACCCTGTTGGAATGGCTTCAGATGGGATTTGGTGATGAAAGGGATATGCAGCTAATTGCTTTAGAGCAACTTTGTATGCTGTTGCTGATGTCTGACAATGTGGATCGCTGCTTTGAAATGTGAGTTTTTTGTGTATCAATAAAGTGTATCAATATGTTGTGGTTTGGGCTTTTGTGTCAGTATAAGGCTTAAACAATGACACTTCAGTAGGAATATTGCATTTTAATGGTTGCATTGAGTGCGAAAGCTTTTTTATTGACAAATTTTATCTTTTCTAGTGTAAGAGTTACATGAAAAAAATCTTTGTGTGTATTGGTGTAATGCTCACATAAGTACCAACAATGGCTGTTTTTGTGTTAGCTCTGTTGATTAAGTGTTTCAAACCTGAATGAAAGTTGACTGCTAACTTTTTTGTACAAACTTAAATAGATTCTATTGGCAGTTTTGCAGAGTTATTCTTGTGTTTTAATCAAGAAGTAGAACTAAATATAACTTGTGAAAAGTGTTTGATTCCATTATGGATACTTTTTGACAGGTGCCCTCCTAGAAGCTTCTTGCCTGCTTTGTGCAAAATTTTTTTGGATGAAACTGCTCCAGAGAATGTACTTGAGGTTACTGCTCGAGCTGTAACATATTATTTGGATGTGTCAGCTGAGTGTACTCGCCGAATTGTGGCTGTTGATGGTGCCATTAAAGCCATATGCAATCGTCTGGTTGTTGTTGATCCTAGCAGCAGAACAAGCAAAGATTTGTCTGAGCAGTGCATCAAGGTAATGTGCTCTTATAGTTTTTGTGTGTTGTTGGTATGGAAAATATATGGGTCAACAATGCATGTCTTGCAGTGATTTTCTACAGCAGTGGTAAACTTCAGTGATTTTGTGTTTTGTCTGATTACATTTAACTTAGTATTTATTGCAGGTTTTAGAACTGGTATGCACAAGAGAACCAGGAGCAGTGTTTGATGCTGGTGGCCTTCCTTCTACACTTTCCTTCATTTGCAATTGTGACAAAGTCATTCACAAGGTATAATGACCAGTGTTTGAACTGTATTTAAAGTTTAATGTAAATTCATTGTAACTTGTTTTCATCCTGATTCAAGCTGACATGTTCCAACCAAAACTTTATCCAGTATCATGGCTTGTCACGATTTTCGTTGCCCAAGTTCAAGCTGTACGCTGTAATTTTGCTGAGTTTATTCTAAGTTTGATACATACCAGTTGATATAGGCTTCCCATTGCAACATGAGAGGTTTTTGTAATTGCACACTGCTGTTCTTCAATTTTTTCCTCTCTTGCATAGTCAGTCAAATCTTTTAACAAGATACTTGCTTGGTCATTTGTGTTAATTTTCAACTAATGGTCTTCAGTGGTTATATTGAGTGAGTTATTTTTGTTTTTCCAATTGCTCAAATGTTAGCTGAAAACATGTTTTTATTTAGGATACTCTTCATTCTGCCATGACAGTTGTAACAAAACTCTGTGGAAAAATTGAAGTCAGCTCTTCAACTCTTCCTGACTCCATCAAATCATTGTCAACACTGTTGCATTCAGATGATCCTTACGTAAGTACCAAATTTTACATTAGGAAGCCTTAGGTAAACTACTTATTTTTCTAAAACAGTGTGGTCCGACTACAGACTTGCGGGTCATGTGGCCCGAATTTTTAACGCCCATGAGCTTTCTCAACATTGATTTAATGTTGTGTGTATGTTGCACTAAATAATTTTAATTAGAACAAGTATAGCAGCTTTTAATAGATATGTACTATATTAACTAGGCTGCAGAGAGCTTCTGGAAAATTTTCAGCAAAAATAGATTTCCCAAAGTGAAAGATTTTACACTAAAAATGCACTCGATTTTTGGAAACACATGCATGTGTGAGAGTACATTTTCTACGATGAAGCAAGTCAAATACAAAACAGAAATCAAAGGCAGACAAAACACTAGACGATAGTCTCTGACTTGCTACCACTAACATTGGTATGGGTGAAGGAATGATATTGTCAGAAAAGCCTTGACCACAGGCACCGCACTGATAGGGATTTGTAATAAAATGCTACAGTATTTGCTGTTGTGTAATGATTTTAATGACGCACTCACTTCTCTGCCTTTTCCTAGTGTTAAATCTTATGAATCTGCTGTTATAGATCATTTTGTTGGAAGTTGCCTGCAAGTTGTCATGTTTTTGTAAAATGGCCAATAGGTCAAAAGCAATGGATCACGCTGTTCTAAGAGATGTGGTTGTTAATGGTAAAACCCAATAACCATACTCCAAGATATAATGAGTAAACGAGAATGGTGTCTTGAAAGTCTCTTCGTCAATATGGTTAGTCAGCCCTAGACCAATTCTTTGCTCCAGAAAATTAAATGTTTAAAGATTTCATCTTTCGAGATATTGTCTTTCAAACTACACGGGTGCATCTTCAGTGTTTTGATTTATCTGTTACTGAAGATTGGTAACAATGTTGTGGTCATAATATCTACATATGTTGGATAGATTTTCATGACAGTTAAAAGTAAAATTAATCAAAGCTGTCTTGTTTGTCATTAGTTGTCTTGTAAGACATTTTATAAGATTTTGAGTGTTTGTTGATCTTGTCTTATTAGGTTTTGTGACACCTTTGGTCAAAATTTGTGGCACCTATGATGTTGTATCACCCCAGTTGCAAACCAGTGGTTTGGAGCAACATAACCTTTAGCTACTTTTCTCTTATTGAATTCTTCAGATAAGAGAAGTTTTCACAAAACTGCATGGACTGAAATTAATGAAAATTGCACTTTAGATTTGCTTATGTTTCTTGTTGGTGGTTCTTTTTCATGACATGCAGCAGTGTAAAACACAATTTTGGTTCAATGGAGGAAAAGTTTTTTATTAATGTTCAGTTCCACTAGATATGTCAAGAATGTAGAAATCTCATAAGCTTTCAAATAAGGGATTCTGATTAAGTTGTGCACTGGCAAATGGCCTTTCATTTGTGTAACTTTTGTAACCTGTTAATTTTCCAATGAGTCGGTATGCATTTTGTTGTTTGCAGTAAAAATGGCTAGTAGGATATATTGGAATGTTTTGATTCCAGCTGACCATGTCTTGAGAACAGAAAGTTATATTGATACATGAATTGAAAGATCGGAAATTGCACTTGAAGCAAATTGAAGTTTTAACCTTAAGTGTAGAATGTTTCAGTACATGCCATGCTTGTCAACATGCTCATCCAGTGCCGTAGGCATGATGTTGTCCTTGCTGACAAGTGTTGCTCTAGCTGACTATCTGTGATTGTGAGAATAAAGCATTAAATACTTCATATTTTGGAGCGTTATATCAGAACTGAAGTTTTTGTTGTGAATTAGTGAAAAGTGTATGCGATAGGGCATTGTAGTCCACCAATCACAAAGAGAAAAGGTAAAAATTGCGGTTGGTGTATAGAAGTGGAAATTAGAATCATAATTAAAAAAGGTGCAATAAGCAACCAAATAATTTGGATTTTTTTAGATGCTGCCTGTAACACATTTTATAAGTGAGTTTTAATAAGCTTTATGAAGTGAAATGGTAGTTAATGTTTTAGGTTTCCGATGGAGCTTTGAGATGTTTCGTTTCTATTTCTGACCGATTCTCCCGAAAAGGAGCTGATCTGTCTTCACTCAATGCACATGGGTTGCTGGAGGAGCTTGTTAAACGAATGGCCAAGTAAGCTGGTGAAAGTTGTTTGCGTGAGTCAGTGTTATCAGCTACATTGCAATACAGCAGTTAAAGCTGTTCGTAATGATTGGAATAGCCCTACCATTGAGCAATTTTCTTTTGAAATCAAATTCTTGTATTTTTCATCTGCCACGCTCGTCTGAGCATTATACACATGTTTTTGTGGGTCTAAATGCGCCATGTTGCGTATCAATCGGCTTGCGGTCGATGGTGTGATTTTTACAGCATTGTTTGTTAAATAGGATATGTGGAATTGTAGTAGCAACTTGTCACATTCATGCAGTCGAGAACGCGCATTGGTTGTGCGGGGAAACTCGTGCCGTCGTTGCTGGGTGCTTCCCCGATTACGCCATTCGGCAAGTTTTTCATTTGTGATGAAGGCAGGTGGTGCGCATCGCTAAACGAGTCTTCTGCATATACATTTCATGCTTGTTTTTGCCGCTTTTGCTATCAACAAGTGAATATCGCGCTTTTCCATGACTCCTTGAAAGGCAATCCAGTGTGATGCGAAAATAGCAATACCTGAAATTGCCATTACCTCTTTCTAGTCCTTATTACAAAATTTTACGTTCTAATTTTTCCTGTCCGGTTGAGATTATTCTGGGCGAGAAGTTGTACAAGCATTCCGCCACCGCTGTGCGCAGTTTTAATTGTTACGCTGCTTGCGTTTGGGTTCTTGCTAGAACACGCGAGTCGATGTCGATAGGTTGTGACAGATTGATGTCACTTCTTTGTCAACAATCGATTTAAAGCTTTATGTCAACACAGTTATGTTTCAAGAATGACTTTCGAAAGCTTCAATGACGTTGAGTTTTTTAGGCGTCAGACATCGACGCAAACACTTCATAAACGAATAAGTTGTAGTTTTTCATTCTTGATGTTTGTCGTTGTAGCGCTGGAAGTAAATCTGCGACGCAAAGCAAGAGTGTGTGTGGAACGGCGGGTGGCAGCCAAAGCGCCACGCCGGATCTGAAGAATAATTTTGGAATTACGACGACAATAAACCTGTTGTCCATTCTTTGCCGAGGCTCTTCAACGTTTACCCACGTATGTATATGGGTTCCTCTTATTTTGTGTTGATTTCTTAGCGCTGGCCCGAGGCGTGTGTGGCAGATGATGTGTGACGCGTGACTCGAGCAGAAAGCGTATTGTTGGTCACGTGAACTTTTCGAGAAATGAAAGTTGCGAAAAACCTGTGCATCCACATGTAAAGAGCCAAACAAACGTCGTTTCCTAGCGCGCAACAATCGTGCCAATGTTGCGCTGCTTGTGTTTAGCAATGATTCAGCGCAACTCGCTGATGTTTTGATGACCGCACCCCGCTATGTGTTTCTCAGTGCTCTGCTTATGTGTATTCTACGAGCAATACGCTGTATTTCGTACGTGATGTATGTATGCTGAAACGTTGCCACGTGTTTGCAATACCAATCACGGCTGTTGCAGACCTGGCACAGCACGTAGCTGATCTGTTGTTTTCGTACGTCGTTGCAATGAATCATCAACCTCCTGCTGCTTGGTGGTGTGACTCTGCGTTGCGTCACGCGCACTGGACAGCGACTGTTGTTTTATTCGTAGAGCAAACAAGCAATATTACTGTGGGGCGTATGGAAGATCGTTTTTTGCATTCCGAATCCATTCGTGTTAAACCTACACATCAAGCCCCATGAGCGTAGCGCTCATCAAGTTGAAATGAAAGTGGCGCAGCGCTATGTCACATTTCCGTTTGCGTTTAGAACAAATGCCAGTCCCAGTGATTGTCATTTTCTCTTGACAAGCTTGGTAGGGTATTTTTCATAACATGGTTATGATTGACATTTGGAACGCAAAAAAAGTCGTGACGGTTTGACAGTTACATTCCGTACATTTTCGATTTTGCTGTATAATGTTAGGAAAAACAAAGAAGTATTTAATTATTTGCAGTTAAGACATGACTACATGTTTTTACAATTGCCTTTATGTTGGCCAAACTTCTTTATCAAATTTGCGCATGCTTATCAAAAACCTGCTTGTTGGAAAGTCAACTTTCTTGTGTCTTTCTAATAAAACTTTGAGACACCGGGTTGCCTGTGGGCAATTACACGCTGCCTCATACGGTACGTCTCTATAGCATAACACTTGGAACGTTTTAATCAAAAGTTCTTGAAAAAAGAAAGACGCAGGCGAACTTTTAAGCTGATGATAACGATGTACATACATGATGATCAACCACTTCGTATTATTGCCCAGTTATCAGACGCCCACTTCTATTGCATTCTGTTGCTTTTTTCATCGCAATGTGTTTTGATTCATTTTGCATTCCACATAAAAGTCGGGTTGTGTTTACACACATCTGATTTAACATGTTTCCGCCTTTTTGTTTTTTTTACATAACCAACTGTGTCTGAATAGCAAATTTTGTTTCGGTTTTGAACCAACTGTGACGAAATGAGGCACACCCGATCGATAATTTTGTAGATAAAGCTAACTCGACTAATTTATGCAAATGGAAGGTGAAAAATAACTCTAGTGCAGTTGTACTACTATCCAACTGCTCAACGTAAGGTGCTCGATGCAGCTGAATAGCAGCGGATAAAAAAATGAAAACACATTTTGCATTTTCGCAGGACCTTCTCTGTTCAGAACTGCCACAAGCAATTGAAGAAGCCATGAAAGGAGATGAAAGGTGACCTTTTTGCTTTATTCATCTTTTAACCTGCGTGACCTTCAAACACACCTTGCAGGCACTAACATTTTGCTTATCATCGCACTGCACAAGTCGGAATTGTGGTATCCGTTATCAAATCGGATTACATCACTGAAGAAAATCGTTTCGTCTCCTCGTCGAGTTCGCTGATTGCTTCGTACCCATTAACGTAAAAGCAACTCTTCCAGAGATCATAAGACCCGCCATTCTTTACTTTGGCGTGAAGTTTTCTGCCTGCTTACTGGACAGGAGGTGCTGCACGTACCCACTGACCAGTTTGGAGCCCATGCCACGTGTACTTTTTCATTCGTTTAATTTTAATTGTACATTTTAAAATTCTTACCAGGTGCTGTTTGGATACCTTGCGCTTGTGCGACCTCTTGCTGATACTGCTCTACGAGGGCCGGAAAGCGGTGCCTAAACACAACATGACCCTGTTCATGGGCGCCAGGGGCTTGTCGAGTGGCGTTCGTCGTTTGGATACGTTCGACGGCGAGAGGACCCACCGTCAATTGATAGACTGCATCCGAAGCAAAGATACTGATGCGCTCGTCGATGCCGTTGACAGCGGAGGTGATTGTTATGATGCGATTTTGATTAATCAACAAGTAAAAAATAACAGCGGTTGTTTTTTTTCAGCTGATGTTGAATCATCGCCGATTCTTAATTTATGTTGATTGACCCGAAAAGCGTTCAGTGTGCTTAGGTCCTCTCGTGTTTTGAGCTTGTGGTTGCAATTGGTGATCCAGTCTCTTCACTGCTGCTTACTGTGTTTATTCTGTGACAGGGCAACGTTTTTGTAAAAACATTTGCAAAAGCAAAACCAGCTTCAGTGACCAGAGTGAAATTTTGCTTTTGTAAACTGTTTTCTCAAATTCAAACCAAGTTAACTGCAGGATAGGTTGCTGCAACCTCTTTCTTTCGTGTTATTTCTAGCATATGACGTCAATTTCATGGATGATGTGGGTCAGACGTTGCTAAATTGGGCATCGGCGTTTGGAACGCAAGAAATGGTGAGTTTGTTAAGTTTAATTTCCTTTTTACTTGATAAGTTCATTACGTGGAATTGTGCGTTCATCGTGTACATTCTGAGTGTGTTCTTAGTTTTTGATTTATGTGCATCTGCTATACCGTGGTCTGTAAGAATTTTTGAGCGTAACGTACGACTGCTTTTCTCATTTTCATGTGGTGCGATTTTGTCAAAATTTATCAAGCCAACAGTTTCGAAGTCTACTGATTTCCACCTTTACTCGTTTCCTACCTGCGCTGATGTTAACAGTAATAGGGCAGGCATGTTGTGCTCGTTGGGATGTGGTTGCATATGCAAGGCTTCATCCATTTGGAAAGTCGTGTATTTTTTGGACGTCGTCCAGAGGCACTTGGCACTTCCGCAGTTTTCGCTGCTTTCAAAGACACCCCTGATGTGTATTTCATCTGCGGCACAGGTTGAGTTTCTGTGCGAGAGAGGCGCTGACGTCAATCGAGGTCAGAGGTCATCGTCGCTGCACTACGCCGCTTGTTTCGGGCGTCCATCCGTGGTCAAGACCTTGCTGCTGCACAACGCCGACTCGTCGCTGAAAGACGAAGAGGGCAAAACCGCGCTTGAAAAAGCGAAGGAGCGAAATGACGACGGGCACCGCGAGGTCGTGAAACTGCTGGAAAATCCAGGCAAGTTTTCGCAATTTCGAGAAGTTTCTGTATTGCAACGCAGGAAGAGAAAAAATAAAGCAATTCATTGCAGTTGATTACTCGATCAGGCCCCGGTCATTTGTCATATGCGTTGCAGCGTTAATCCTAATACGATGCTATAAGGCGTCTGTACAACTCAATCGCTATATTTTGTAGCTGTTGCAGATAAAAGCTTCTTCCTCAACGCTTTTTTCCGAAACTGCGAAACTGAAGTTATTAAACATTGCGACCACCTGCTCTCTGCCTACAAACCCGAAGTTGTTGAGAACAGGGTCCGATCCAAAATGTCTTAACCTTGGAGTACGCTGATTGGATTGATATATATGCTATGTCGTTGATCGTTAGTCGCTGTCCGGAAGCGTTCATTTCAAAAGTGATTCATCCGCAATTAGCGATAGGTTGCGAAACGATGGCTGGTGTTTGAGGAGCAGACGTCCACGCCAAAACAAAACAGTTAAAGAGTGCTGATTTAACCTTTGAAGAAATGCAACCCAAGCACTTGGATTTTCATAGAGTTGTACGGACGCGCATTGCGCTGGCATCAGTTGCTTGAGACAAAGTAGACTTGTGGTGTTCATTGTGTGGTTGCAGCTGATCTACGCGACAGCAGATTACGCCGCAGATGCATTGAAACATGTCGCCAGCTCCATTTTCTTAAAATTTACCGCTCCCAACAAACGCCCATGCTCGTGCGAACTTAGTTGCGATTGTCGCGCAGCNTCGTGGATCAGCTCCGATGAAGCTGTGCAGCAGAAGAAGAACCGTTTGCAGAAGAAAAAAGAGGAGGAAACGAAGAAACACAAGGACGACGATAAAAGCTCTGTCAAAGGTTATCCGGAGATGATACCAGTCTATCTCGAGAGGTACAGTAGTTGTGCTTGACCTTACAACACGACCCTGTCGCAATCGCGCAGCAATGCTATTTATTGCATCCCTGTCACGCGTTGGTGGCTTCGACCTGGCATCGATTACTACAGTTGTTTCGCCCACACCGGTTGTGCTGCTTCTGACTATTGCGATCACATGCTACGCGGCAACGAACCCTTCTATGCGATAATTGCGGTCGGCTGTGTAAGATATGATCCTCATGCGAGTTCTAGTCGTCAGTAACCGCCTACTGTTCCCCAACTGCGCCGAATACCTATTAGTAATGAATTTCCAAGACATGTTACTAATACACGTTGCGTGATTTTGTTGGCCGTACTCTGGTTGCTGCGCCTGCTATCGTGTTTTCCAAAAGACGTATAAAGAAAAGCAAGTTGGAAATGCGACGGCTGTTGTTAAAACAAGCTCATCGGCGCAACTATTCTACAATATGTCAGTTTATACTAGTGGTGTATGAAGCATGCGCCGTTACGTCGCTGAAAAACGTGATGAAGCATATGGAGTTGTTAAAAAGTATTTCTGTTCGTAAAATTTTGTCGATATTTTGTGAACAGAAGTTCTTGCGACCAAATTTTGGCTTTTTGATAGTGGTGCCGATCAGGGCGTACCGAAGGGCGCAAGGAAGGCTCAATGCCCCGGGCGCCTAATCATTGGGGGCGCCGAAAAGTCCCAACAATGTCGCAGGTACTTTCTTCAATAGTACACTTACCGCCAAAAGACCTTAGGTTCGAACACTGGGGCGTCAAACTTGTTTCCTGCCCTGGGCGCCATCTAACCTTGGTACGCCCCTAGTGCCGATGCCCGGGGCCTCGAGTTTGGAAGCTTTGTTCCCTCGAAGTGATTACCCGAAACTTTTGGCTCGACCCACCACATGAGCACAGACTACTGCTGTGTTCAGACCAGCGGTTGCCATGGGCACCCGTGCGATTAATCCCAGTTGTGTTATGACCCGCCGCTTGCACGCACACACGCAAGTACTTGTACTAGGTTTTGATGTGTGGAACAAACGCCTTTGGCACCCGAAAGTCGTTCGTTACGGCTGTCGCTTGTAATTGAAACCAAAGCGAATAAATAACCACACGTTTGTGTTTGACCGCGCGCACACCTCGTCGCTTACGTAATCGCTGCTCTGCGCGCTGACAGCGGAACGTCATCCAGCGACTGAGTAGGTTGTTGTGACCGTCGCACGTTCCACGCCGTCACCGGCTTTTCGCTTGAAGCGACCCGCTGAGCTCTTTGTCAACAGATCGCGATTTTAATGGAGGCGCGTTTGTCTGTCGACAGGTTGCTGCCGCTGTTTCTCAGCACCCACCAGCTCGCGGCGTCACCAACTGTCTCAAGCAACGTTCAAGGCCTGCTGCGCAAAGCGACAAAGTACGCGACCGGGCCGCAGCTTGCAGACGCCGTCAAGGCCCGGCCGGACATTCGCGAAGGATTTGCAAATGTCATATCCGCCGCACTCGACCACGAGGTAATACTTCATAAGGTTGCGAACAAGACAGTGGCCTCTTGCGGCTCATATCTGTTGAGTTTTCTCATATCGCAGGGAATGAATAAGGCTATCGAGTTACTTGAACTTCTTGTGCGTCTGAGTCCACTTTTCCACGAGACCTTGTGTGCTATACGAGTGTCACTGCATGACTTAGTTGCAACATTTTCTCATTATTTCGTAATTGGCGCTGTTTTTCTGTCCCCTTTTTCGTTCTTGAAAATGACTTTTTGCTGTGCTAATGTTTAACCCTGAGGTTCGTCGGTAACCCTAAGTTGGTGACGGCATTTATCGTAAGTGCTGAGGTTTTGCTTAAATTCCGACACAACGTAACATTTAACATTGCAAATGGCTTTTTTGCCCCGTTAACTTTGTATTTTGCAATGTAGACCTGGGTATTCGAAAATGGGTCATACCCTCCGCTGTTAAAGTGACATTGGGCGACAAAATTTGCTCTGCCCTGACAAAGCCGCTGAAAATTCCAATGCGCAGTTAACTATCACGCCAAGACACGCTTGATGATAAAAATGAAAAGCTTGTCGCCCACTTGCGGTTGGTTGCGCTTTGCGCGTAAGCGATTGCGCAGTCAATTCACCCGATGCCCACTTCTTCGAACATCAGAATGACGACGAAGGTCACGTGGCTGCGCTCGAGATGACGCAATCGCTTCTGAGCAAATGCCCGAACTGCTTCTCTGTCGTTCTCACGCGCGACTGGATCACAAACAAAGTGCGAGTCATTTCCGGGTGCGCTGATGACGAAGCTGCGGACGACGTGCATAGCAACGAGATATGCGTGGAAGATGGGACAGCGGACAGGGGAAAGAACGTGTCAGGTAGCAGAAAAAGATTTATATGGTGTACGTTGGTAGCTCTGCTGTTGTTGTCTGAAAGCTGTGTCAACATGTGTTGTGTAGTTGGCGTTTGTATTAGTTCTCTGTGCTGAAAATCATCAATGAATACTCTGGGAACCGGCGCCTGGACGAAAATTTTGAGTCAAATCTTTGCATGTACGGAATAGTTAGATCAAATTTGTTTAGAATCGCCGTTGTGGCGCACGGTGAACCTTTGTCAACCTGTGCAAACCATGCATTACTCTATCTATTTTGTATTTCACCCAAAATTTACGATCGTTGCCACAATTTGCTCTGCCGGGCAGAAAACGATGGCGCTGCAGCAAGCACAGAGCTGAAGACCGCCGACCTGCCGGATGCAACGTACATGAAATGCGGAACTCTCTATCGGTGGCGGGATACGTGGACCATGGCTCGAGGGCGCGACTGCATGTACATCTGGAGTGCCGCTGCAGCGCTCGAGCTTTCGTACGGCAGCAACGGCTGGTTCAGGTACATCTTGGACGGCAAGTTGTCCACCATGTATTCCAGTGGCA
>JGI24021J15306_10005080_pt1 | contig 15516 bp, 5 predicted proteins | sample Ectturendosymbi1_FD_15306 | JGI IMG/M metagenome (IMG submission 15306)
TGGGCGGCAATAGTTCAGTGGTAAAGTTCCCGCCTCTCACTTGGGAGGTTGGGTGATCGGCCCGAGTGAATAGCCTGCCGTAGCGCGCCTTGGGCAAGAGCGTTCACCTCAACCGCCCCGGCAAGAAGCATAATTCAGGCTTCGGCTTGGCGCCAGTTGCCGTCACCAAAATTAAAAAACAAAAAAAGAACCATTGAAAGACTTCAAAAATCATCCAGGCTTTGAAATTGCACAAATTGCAAAAAAATAGGGAAAACGATTTTCTTCAAAATATNTTTTTGCACTTCTGCGGNAAAATTGAAAGTATCGAAATAGCGGCGTTTGGTTCTTACACGCGGCAGCACGATCTTTCATTGCTTGTAAAGATNATTTTCGAAACCAATGTGACCACAGCGTGATGTAATGTGGTAGCGTTACCCTTCGTCAACGGAAACATTGNTTGCACAGATAATTTTGCTTGCATTTTGAGCCGCAGAAGCTTAGTTGTAGGCCAACGCGTTTGCAGTTGGCAGCGCCAAAGTTGAGCAGTAAAATCTGTGTTAGTGTGGAGTCACATCCCGCCCTTCAACGAAAACCCTTTGAGGATTAAACAATTTTGGGAGTGAAATCACCGGCGTGAAAACACTAACAGTGAGAGTTAGGGAGATAATTTGTTTGTTTGGATTACCATGTACAGTGTCGTACTTATGTAATATGAATGCAAATGGAAGATTTCTCCCACGCTGTAGATGCACAAGAATGGTGCGGAAAGGTTAGAGCTAAGCTAATTNCGCAGATTCACGCTGAAAGCAAATCTTTCCTTTTTTCTGTGCAGAATGCAGCGTGNAGAANCTTACACCAATGAAGCATGCAGGACTATACGTCAAAAAGTGGTTATGTGATTCAGTTGTGCGTCATTGGACGTCATTGGCTTCGCGCAACAGCTTCTGCGATGTTTTATGAGCCTGATTTCTTAAGTCAAGACACTACCCAAATGAGTGTAATGTTTCACTTCGTTGAACCGCTAGTTCGTTCGTCAGCTTCATNTTATTCAANGAAGCTAAACGCGCGACGGTACGCGAAGTGACGTAGTTGATTTGCGGCTGCTCAAGTAGAAATTGGATACCGCGCTAAAGAAAAAAGTTCAACACCAGTTAAATGGTCGATGAGCGACTGTCAACATACAGTTAGTATCAGGAATGCGCTGTAGTTCGTTGTACGCTGGCGGCAGGTAGCGGTGACTGACGTTAACTCACAAGTGTAATGCAGGCAGGGAGGGTAACATGCGTGAACACGGGTTTTCATCGACAGTTGACTCGAAATAGTGGGCTCAGGTTTATTTCTAATGGTTGCATTTCATATCTGATTTTTGTACACTGGTTATCGTTTCTTAAGAGTTTTTATTTGTTGTTATAGCCTAATTCAACACGTAGGCATGTAGCAACAAGTGCAAAGGAACAATCAATCTTATCGCTGTCGGAAGAGCGATCACATCTGAAACTGTTGGTAAGTAAAGCTAGTTTCGTTGAATTGAACTAATGAGAGTGAAGATAGATGCATGCAATGAGTGATGAAATGAAAAAATCGAAAGCATTTTTGAACTTTTTTCAGTAGCGTATATACGCAAGGGGTTACTTCACTGTAACTAAAGCGTATCATGACTGCAGCGTTTTTCAGTTGCAGTGAAGCCAGATTTATGAAAAACATGCATTTTCCATTTTGCACTAAGCCTACCGTAGCCTGCATTTTAGTTAATTCAATTTATGACTAACCTATGCTTTGCCAGCTTTCTCTGCTCGTGCTTTAGTCCTCCAGCTTTTCCCTCGTAAAAGCTTGCTTGCAAATATTAAGACTGTTTATGTGTGGAGATACGTGAAATCGATTTCCTATGAAAAACTTTAGTTGGTTGATTCGATTGCGTCAACTTTGCGGAGACTAATTGGTTGGGTAACTGAAGCGCAGTAGTTTGAAGGTTCTTTCGTTTTTGTCATTGCAAAGCTTCAGCGCTGTGAACGCAACAAACATCATTTCATAAAGCTGTTCGTGTTCATTCATCAGCAACAGCGGGTAGCTGTTACCGTCTATTTGCTTTGGCGAAGCACTTCGTCCGTATGCTGACAGCCTTAAGTACTCGCAACGAATTTCACTACGCAGGTTTTGAGGCGGTGCTGGAGCCGTGCAAACAACACTATCGCTTTGAGTTAATCTGACGTCAGAGTTTCTATCTCATAACAACGCCAATTGTTCCATTGACGTCATATAACACTATCGCACAGGTCTTATGGCAGAACAGAATGGCTGGGTTGGTCATGGAAGGTGGTGCATTGGCGCCTTCCATGCGTAATTTTGTTGGAGATGCCTGAGACATTTTGTTTGTTCACCTCCGTGTCAGGTGAGAATGTAATCGTGGTGAAGGTTTCCAGTCAGAAAAATTATAACAGCTCGAAATTTTGGGCAAATCCTAGTCCGTAGCCCTCTGGTTTGTATTTATTACGGTACTTCGGCTAACTGTTCTGAGTTTGAGATAAGGAGAATCCAAGACACGGTACGAAATGGAGTTGGAAAGCAAGATGAGAATATACGCTGGTCACTGCAGGCTAAACGCTAGCTAGTAGCAGTAGCTTTTTGTGGTTGGAATTGGTTGTACAACCAATTACCCAATAATATAGCCTAGTCCTATTTGTGTTTGGAATGAATGTGAGCTTAGTTTGAGCGACATTCTACCAACCTACATCGTTGTAGCTGTGTGTGAAATCTCATGTCGTTGTTGTGGCATAGTCTTGGAGTAACTGTACAGTAAAGGCATACACATGCCCCTCCATGCACGAAGAACAGTCAAAACCACAACAAAAACGCACGAAACAAACACAACATATACACAACATCCATTTACATTTAACATAGATGAGGGTTGGCAAGCAATGTGGAGAGCTGTGAGATATACAGAAGTGAGTCATTCACATACGTGGGAGAAGTGACAATCCAATGGATGGAGGCAATGAAGACTAAAAGCCATGCAGCAACCCTAGCGTTACAGAACAGAAGGAGTACGTGCCAGCAGCAAAAAGTAGTTTTTGTCAACACAAACCATGATGAAGAAGCAACACAGACAGTTACCCATGGCCCATTGTATTGTGAGGTATCACAGTTGCATATATTTATCCTGTGTGGCATGTCCTATCAACTAGAATCAGATCGAGGTTGAGGAGGCAAGCATGAAATCATATTTGATATTAGCCAGTATGAGAGTTCAGAAACAGCAACATGTTATGGAAATTTTTACAATAAAAAGTAATCCAATTAATTGGTAATGAATACATGAAAAACAAAATATGGTTATTTGATGATTAAGTGATAAGTCTAGAAACAACAAAAATTCATTCAAAACAAAGGTGTAATTAAAGATTGGATGTTTTGTACATTTCGGAGGAAATGTGAAAAGTTAGCTAATTGTAAACTTGTGTTTCAAAATCAGCTTCCAAAGTGCACTTGTCCAGTTGCAACTTGCTTGGTGACTAGATTTGATCGGCTAGTATGGTAGGCATTGGTAATTGATATAATTGAAACGCTGCTCTGCATTTACTATTCTTCATTAAAATACTTGCAAGTAGCCTGTCTGAAGTAAGCTATAATCAGTTGTGAAATTTGTCTCTCATATGGATTTTTTATGGTAGTGTATTGATTGTTGATGTTATTGTTTATCTTACTGTACAAGTGCCAAGCACTGTTGAGTTATAAACTCTGTCCTATGTGTAGAACTGCTGTTATCACATATTGTGAAAAAACATTGCAGGGTGATATCACTTGTTTTGTTAGAAAAGACATTTCATTGGATTTTGAAAATTCTATAACGAGAGCGATCTAGTTTGTTGATTTCATATAAACACACTCACAGCTGAACTGTAGCTGTGGGACACTTTACAAGTTAATCAGGACATGGCTGATATTCCTGTGCCTCCAGGCTTACATGATCTACTCCAGGTTTGGTATTTGTTTTAAATATTAAAATTTAATACTTTTATTTCCTATGTGTTGCCTATAGTGAATGTAATACTTTCATTTCCTTCTTTTTGGTATTAGGTAAAAAGTTTCGTTTTGTGTTTTCTATCAAGTTTGTCAAGAAAACATTTGAAAAAATTGAGCATGTTAAGAAAATTATTTTCAAGGTTGTTTGACAATTCTGAAGCAATCACTTACCTAGTCTGCCCAAGCTAAAGTCTTGGTTATTCTGATGATTAATTCAACAAATTGTCACATGTGCTTAAAGGTTCAGTGGGTGATTGGCAGTGCATATGAAAGGGGTACAAGACGTAGATTGCACCCAGGCCTGGCAGATACTAGGCCCAAAAAGATGAAAATATGCATACACTACGTTTTCTTTAACAAAGCTGAAAATGGATGGTCACTTCCTCCAATTACAGTACTGGTAGCTATACATAAATGTTCCCTCCAAAATCTTGACAAATCTGAAATTGCCCAAATGGAATTTTAACGAAAATTTGACCAAGATTATCTCTGAGGGTCTAGAAACTAGGGGGCCAGTATTTGTTTTTGTACCCTGGGATATTGTCTCTTGAAGGCCATGGTGATTGTTCATTCTTTTAGCCTCGTATGTTGCATCCCATCCACTTTCTTTTTTATGATTATATATTTTGACACATGCACTATTGATCAGTTATTGTTTGTTCATCACCATGTGTCGTTGTTTTGTTTTTATTCCTGTTCTTATTTGCTTTTAGCTCTTAACCTCAGTATTTGAAAAGTAAAGGTTGAGCAGTGAGAATTGGAGCCTCTGAGCTTGCTGTGAGCTTAAGGAATCTGCCTGCAGTGCTCTGCTTTCATCAATTGAGTTGAGCAGTGGTTTTTCATTTGCAAAGATAATAGGGTGATTGAAATACTAGCTAGAAATATTTTTGATCAGTTTCGTATCCATCAGTATTATACTCTAAATGGGAACATAAATGTATCTATGTTATCACATAACCAATTAACACCTTTTGACTTAAGGGTTTCCCTCTGGATAATAACTCGTTTCTGAGAGTATATGTATAATATTTCCTGAAACAGCTTATAACTGAAGCCCAAACAGTGCTTCAGTTGTTGAATCCACTGTTTTTCTTGGTAGGTTTCCATACATGAGTATATGAAATTTCAAGAGAAAGATTATGCCCAGTATCTAGTACTGAGGTCTCAACTCAAATGGATCTGAATGCCAAATGAAGACATCAGTTAACCCAAAGACCACATTGTGACTGCCTGAGGGCTACATTATAATGCTGTTGCAACAATAGTGGTACCTAAACCTTACCAGAAACAGCTTTTCCTTGTTCTGGGAAAGGTTACAGGCGTGTCATTATTAGCTGTCTCTACATTACTTCAAAAGGGACTTGCTCACTATCTGGCCAAGCACTTTTAAACACCAGTGAATATACCAAGTAACTTATGTTAATTGTTTGAAAATTCCCAAAATGCCTTGTGGGTCACACATGCTGCATGTGACCCATAGGATGTGTGTTTGATACCCCTGATCTAATACAAGCCAGGTTTGTATTTATACATAGCGCCGTTTCTGTTCCATAAAAACCCATTCCGTAGAGGATCATAGGCCAGAACTTAAAGTGTTAATTAAAATGGTAAATTAAATATTTAGCTCTTCTTTCCAGAACAATCTTAGTAACCTTTCCCACAAAAGTAATTGGGCTCTATTTCAGTATCCAACAAATACTGTTGTGTCGGTCACCATTGTTTCAAGAAGTTTTCTTTTAGTTGGGTAAGACCAGAGATTAAAGATTTCATCTTTCTTTTTGACATCCTTGTTGCATAATAATTTCGTGATTGCTAGGAGATGTTTACCAGTATCTTTAATGCTGCAAGCTTTCTTGGGCTCAGTGGCAATTCGTGTGGGTTTCTCTGCTATCAAGAATTCTGCATGGATCACAGCTTGCATGGTTGGAAGAAAGTTATTTGGATACATGTTGTGCATGCTACACACTACAATCTGTTGAATGAATAGCGTTATTACAATATCCACTTTGCCTTTCTGTTGATTTCACTAAGCAGCTTTTTTCTGTGTAATTTCATGCATCAAGTTGTAGGAAATCTAAAAACACTTGGGGATGAAATACATGGACTTGTAGATTGCTAGCAAACTTCAGCAAGTATGTAGAGTATTTAACAACTGTACTCAATAGGCAACTTGCCTTTTCTCAAGTGATATCAATGATACTACATTTCAATATGACATCCAGAAATTTGCATTAAAAAAATTCATAAACCTTTCTTCTCCGATACATTGCCTGCTTGACATACGTGGGCTCATTAATGTTTGGTGATCGTGATACAATCTGTATTACCCAATTTTCCTCTGTCATTGCAAAAAAAAGGTTTCATGAATTTTTTTAACATATCATTTTTTCCTTCACTTTTAAAATTGTTCTTGGCTACCTGTAGCAAGCATTGCAAAGCAAATGATTGGTATCATTACTGCTGCAATGCAAAAATGTCAGACACAATATTAGAAGTTCCTGAGAGCGGTTCATTATTTCAATCACAGTTATTGAGATATTTTATTAAACACAGCTGCAAGCATTATATTTTTGGTTCACCAAAATAATTGGATTCTTTTCTACTGCATGTTATGCAGTCAAACCTGGGTTTCTTTTTTCACTGAGACATTTTGGTAATTTGTTCCCTAACAGTATTAAAACTCACCATAACAGTATTCACTTGCATACCTTTTGAAGCATTATGACCTACTTGACTTAATTTTTTTCGGACTTAATTTTTCAAAAACATTTTGGTCTATGACTGGAAAGTGACAGAAAAAATAAACCCAGGGTCAAACTGCTATGGAGTTAACTTTTTGCTGTAAACCAGAAAGAGCTCTTATTTTGTTATAAATTTATTTTATTACAAACTGAATTTGGTTATCAAAGTAGGTTAATGTCAACACAGTGTTGAAAAAATATAACAATTCAGTTGTGCGAAATAAAAATGGCTATGCTGTGTTGAAAGACATTTTATACTATCTTGTTGCAAGGAAAATGTAATTTAGCCAAGTTTTTTTGTCAGTTCAAAATATAATAATAGTGCCTCATGAGTTTCAGCATTCTTTTTCTTATTAACAAGTTTTGTGCTTTTCATAAAAAATAAATCTGCTCATATCCTGGGTGATAGCCCTTGTGCTAGCATTGAAAGATTTAGCTTTTTGTCAGGCTTCAAAGCATCTTCTCTTTTTGAAGATATTTATATGCATTGTTTGAAAGCTATTTGGTAATTGAATTTACCTTCCAAGAGTTTGTCGACTGGTTTATAGTAGTCAAAATATTCCATGAAGCGCATACAATGTTGTACTGTAGAGGATTACCTCAGAAGTTCATTGCAAGCAAGGCCATATTTAATTGCTTAGCTGCTGTTGCATCAAAGGAAGGGTTGTTGCTTCACTTTCTGTTGTTCCATATTTCCATTAGTTTTATGGTGGAACATCTCTGACTGTTTGTTATATAACATTTATCTGTGAAACTTGCACGTGTCATTAAGGAAAGCAATACTTCTGTTAGGAGTGTTGATGCTTTCACTGGTTATTGCTTGGTGGACGTAGTGCATTCACAGAGCATGTTTTCTCTGAGGTGCTATAGTCACTGTTATTAGTTTGGAGAAACATGTGAGTCAATGCATTATGCAAAAGTGTGAATTCACTATTATTGCAGTTTAGCATGGAAATGTTTCCATATATCTCTTTCGTTTCAGATTACATCTGATATTGATATGAAGCATTTCTTACAGCAATTTTAAGAAAATGATTTAAATGGTAGTCTCCAATATTATTTCCTTTCCTCCAATAGACCAAAGTGATACTTATTTCATTGAAAATGCTTATTCCAATTCTTTTGATCTGTGACTTAAATCAAGTTGTGACTGTTGCTGTTGATTGATTTGGCTAAAATTAGTTATGTAGGCAATTTAGAAATGGTTTGCTTTGTAGGTGCAAGTAACTCAAAGTTTTTGCTGCAGTGTTTCTCTATACCAGTGGTTCCCAACTGGGGTGCCATTTACAATTCCCAGGGATGTTGCAAGCTAATATGTTTTTCAATATATCATTGAAAAGATATTTTCAAAATGTCGCCAACCTCAAACCAAATTGCTTAGGGTTCGCCACTAGGTGCCACAAATTGTGTTTATCTTTTGTAGGGTGCCGCAAGCCAAAAAAGGTTGAACCACTGCTCTATACTGTAAGTGTTGTCATATATTCTAGTTTAGCATGCCTGAGATGAATGTGAGATAATATCTGTTTAGAACAAGAGATTACTATGGGATTAGGAATGACTTGTACTTGTTCTGCAAGAAAATAATTCTTTGCTCCTGATGGTGGTTAATTAAGTGGTGTTCAATAAGATAAACTGCATTTTATGGTATAAGAACTGTGGTAGTACTAGGTGTCTTTTCAGTGGTGAAAGCCCAACTGATTTTGGCACCTTAAATCTCTAGACCAAATATGTCCAACCCGTGGGCCGCATGTGGCGTAATTTTGTGTGGCCCAGTTAAGGTTTTCATTGTTGTGTGTGTAGGTTTTCATTTTTGTGTGTGTAGGTTTTCATTGTTGTGTGTGTAGGTTTTCAGTGTTGTGTGTGTACACTAACAATGGCAATCTGCTCTTATTTTGATAATCATAAATTTGACATTTTTGACACATTGGTCCAACTCTCAGTATCCCCTTATCCATCTATGCTATGTACTGGCAAATTTCCATGTGTCCAGTGACACCTCAGAGCAAAATTTTTGGTTTTCTGATTTCTGTCCCTGATGTTTCATTGGCACTAAACCTGCCTATAACATCACACTTCGAGTGATTAAAGGTGCTATAACAGTCAACATCATCAAAGTTAGCTGTATCTAAATTTTAATACAATGTAAGTCATTCAGTGTGACGCCTTCATTAAAGATAGTGACATAGTTTTTGTTCCATCAGGCAACTTAATTGGATGTAGCTGCTGTAGACTATTAATTCTTAAGAACTTCGATGACCAATGGTTGAAAACCTAGTGTGGTAAACTGCACATATTAATGCCGCAAATATAAGGCAAATATAAAGCTCAAGGAAGTGTAGTTGATGTAGAATTTTTTTATTGCTCTTTGTTTAAAAACTAATGTCAGTCTGCCACTTTTTAAAGGAGCTGGTCTGAATTGGCACTTTTATCCTAAAATAAAAAAGTTCTCAAGAAAAAGCTTGCTTTCACTTTCTGTAACAGAAGCCCAGTTTAGCTAAATCGTGATGACTTAGTCTCAGAGGACTTTCATCAAATCTAAGTATAATTTTTCAAAGGGTGTTAAAGTATCGTTACTACTGAAGTAATTTTTTGCATGATGGAATTCAATGCGTTAGTTTTATTTAAAATTTTTCTCTGATTACCTTAACTGAGAAGAACATATAATTTTTGTGATTGCATGGAACAGTTGATTCAAAATTTGTGCTGCAGCTATGCAGTGCAATCTTTCTTGTAGGTTCATCCGTGGATATACTGAGATTCCATGGCAGGTGTGCGTTGTATACAGACTGTATATGCCAGTTAAATAAAAAATAGTAACTTTTGGAAAAACTGGAAAAACATGTATTTTTCACTGATGGGTTTCAACTTATCAGACTTTTTTTGTTTGAAGAGCTGTTGATGGGCATAGCTGTTATGTTATTTTGCTTCAAACATTTTTGCAATGAAAGATCCAATCATTTCAGATAATTTTTTTGACAGTTGCATATATGTGAATGACCCCATTCTCATAATCGGTTTGCGTCGTAGTCTTCCTCGAAAGAGCCTTTCAATATGACAGATAAAAAAACTACACACCCACTGGATTTATATGACTGTTATGCATTTCTTTAGCTTTCTTTCTGTGGTACTTAAGTTTCGAAGGTAGCTCCAAATGTAAGTCATTTTCTCCACTGCGGAAAAATATGTTTACGCCATATTCGAGAAGTGTTGTTGTATTCCATTTGTGTTATTCTAGGGTTTTGTGGTGAACGTACTGCGACATCAACCCAGCGACTTGGTTGAATTCGCAGCACAGTATTTTGCTGAGCTGCTTGAAAACCGCGACCGTGCCAGAGGAGTTGACACCATGGGGAATCAAGACGAAGACATGGTTGCTAGCGATTATGATGACTACATGGACGAGGCTGAAGGTTCGTGTTTTTTTGACACATCAGTACGTACTTAAATAAGGTAGACAGCTAGTTAAATTGGCCGCACCCACTGTTAAGAGATCGAGAGAATGACTGATGACAACTAGAAACGATTACATCACCGAACTACCTTGATGAGGGGTTAGCGCAGCATTTGAAGTCAGCTAAGAACCTCGGTGTACAGTATTGCGAATATTTTAGATCTACTGCTTGCGCGACGTTGCGGCAAAAATTGAAATCCTGCAATTTTTTACAAATCTTCATTTCGTCGCAGTAGATTTGCCAGAACATCACTGCGAAGTCGCGCCTGTAATATGAGAGGTGCTGCGTAAATGCAAGGTGCCTTTGGTGGAGAGCGTGAAAATAGTTTTCATTGATTTTTTGCAGCTGTTTCACCACTCAGAATTTGAGATATGCGACGCTTATTTTTACCGCACCATGTTACAAATGAACTGGGGTATAAAGCTACGTAACGGCTAAAAATCAATTCTGTCTTGCTTACAGAAATGGCGATTATGGCCAGAAGGTCGAACTCTCAGCGGCGGAAATCAGGTGAGCAAAGACTGCGCGTTCGTTGACTGGTGTTCGTGCGAATAAAGTTGCGCTAAAGTTCTCAGTAAATGTTATTGAATTCTCATAGCGCTTCGGGATAGGTGTCCTGTGCCGTTGAGATGTGAGATTAAACTGCAGGGGATGTGAAAGTTGTTGCAAAACTCAACAAGATAATTGTGAACCCAGTGGTGCTGTTCGGTAAAAGCATATTCTATTATTGTAGACCACACAGATTCGTAGGTGTGCTCAGGTTATATTGAATAAAGAACGGTTGCTTTATTCATCGCCAAATTAGCGAATGGATCTACATGCTTCCAAACTGAGTTTGCAAAATTTCAACGATGTCGATTGCTGCATTTGTGTAGTCTTTGCATCCACTACACTCGGGCGTTTTTTCTCCAACATGGTTCGCTGCTCATTTACCGAAACAATTTGTGACTTTGTGTGGTTGATTCAGATGCTCTAGATCAGGGGTTCTTAACCTTTTTTCTCCAATTCCCCACTTTTTAGTGGGGCAACTCTCCATTTCCCACCACAGCATCGGTCTTTGACAAAATCGATTTTAACCCATGAAGTGTTTAGTACGTAAATGACTTACAATACCTCATGTCTTGGTTGCTTTTGTTATTAAAACTGTCTGTAAATGGTTGTGGTTTGTAAAGTAAGTCAACATTTGGATGTGATTTGTTAAATTTTGAAGCAGTGGTTCTACTGTCCGACCGGTAATTCCCCACTTGGCAACTCCCCATTCCCCACAGGTTAAGAACCACTGCTCTAGATTGTCTTGCTGAAACGGATATTGGTTTCTATATTATTTCATGCGGCTCATTGCGTTAAGACTTTTCAGTGTTCGACTGAGACGTCACGATAGCCATCTGAATCGCCGATTCACTAAAGCGCTTTTTCGTCAACAAGACGTTAGAGATTATCGAAGTTGTCCGCAGTTCCAGCAAAACTGATCTTCAATTGTGCGATTTCTATCTTAATAATATGGCTTAAGTTCTGCGAACAGATTTGTTTTGCGCCGTTGGCACTTGACCTCGCGTGCTTTTTGTGCAGTAAGCGCCGAAGGCTTTGACCCCGACGACGACCTAGACGACGAACAGCGCGTCATTCATCCAAAGACCGACGAGCAGCGACGCAGACTGGCCAACGTCATATCGAAGCTGCTTATCTTTTCGAGCTTGGACAATGTAGGCGCCGTGCTTGAAAAGCGATGCTCGGCCGAGCCGTGAGCAGCGAAATCGCGGGAATGCTTTTTTGCTCAATGCTGGTTGAAAATGAAAGGCGCGCCACAAATTCAAGCATAGGAGCCTGGCGCTCCTGCGCTGGTGACGTTTAAGTGGGCGGAGCTTTGACCCAACAACGCGTTCAATTTTGAGCAAGCCCTGTCGAAGTTGTGCACGCTGCTTTTCTATTCGTAAAAGTGAAAGGATGCTTTACGCTTGCCGCTGTGCCGAGCAGTTGTTCTTGCGTTAAACCCAAACCAGCACCCATATCTTCAGATTTAGATGTGATATAACATGTGGACGGTATCTAATTACCGTCCCGTTTTCTGGTCGTAAAATTATTGCTGCAATTCAACAATAGTATTGTTCCGTTTGCATCGTGTCCTCGTGTTTTCTGTCGCATACCCGACCAAGCCCTTATTGTCGATCTCTGCTGTTCGTTTACATCAGGATCAGACGCAGCAAGTGCTCGACGCAATGTTCGAGCGACACGTCGCGGCTGGCGAACACGTAATCGACGAAGGCGATGACGGCGATAACTTCTACGTTATCGAAAGGTAGGCTCGTCTGTTGTCTGGCAGCTCATCATCATACGTCGTCAATTCGTTTCCGAACCGCAGCGCAGCTGGATCCGCGCTTTGCGTCTGGCACTGCCGCGTCATGCGTCGATCGCAGGTGCGCCCGCCGTAAAATCTCCAGTGCTTTGTTCAAGTCCATATAGAAATCACTTCGTAATTTGATCCAAGTAGCTTCGCGACTTGTCGCGTGCGCGCCTTTTGTTGTTGCATAGAGTTCGCTTCATGTGTTCTTCTCTAATCGGTGAAAAGCGCATGTTTGTATGTAAAAAAAGAAAGTCTCAAGTGGCCGAATCTGCGCGCTTTAAAAACCGCGTTCAAGGAGCGGTGGGCGATGAGTGCCGTTTGTCCGAGCAGTATTCTGGATGTAATTGATTGTTTTGACGGGATTGAATCTTGTGCTTAGCATGTTCCTATAGTTCTTGGTGCTCGCTTTGTCTCTCATGAGTCATTGAGCGGTTCTTTCTGCGCTTCTGCGAACAACGCGCCTCACCTTGTTTGCTCGCCGCATTCGTTGCTCGCTTCTGCGCAGAGGCAACTTCGACATCTTCATCAACGACCCGGTGACGAGCGTGCCGCAGCACAAAGGCGCCTACAAAGGCACGGGCGCTTTTGGCGAGCTCGCGCTCATGTACAACTGCCCGAGGATGGCCACCATCATCGCGACAACGGACGGCGCCTTATGGGGCATGGTAAGTGCGCGCTGAGCGAAATTGTTCTAGTTCCAAACGGCGCTATATTAGCGTTTCTGCCTTTGATGCCGCACTGGATTCGCATCGTGCCATTCTCAAGTATCATTTTTATCGTCCGTGATCGCTTTGGTTGACCTTGCGCTGTGCCGCCGCGAGGCCCGATGGAAAGGTCACCGTATTGTTCCTTAGTAATCTCTGTTATTCTGCGACTGAAACGCCAACATAAATGCCGTTACGATCTCTCTGTTTTGACAGGACCGGTCCACTTTTCGACGCATCATCGTCAGGAATGCGGCGAAAAAGCGAAAGCAATACGAGGATTTCCTCGCCACAGTACCGCTCCTCAGCACGTTAACGGTACGTTCCCTGTTTGTTTTGAAGTTGGTCCGCAATTTTTTTTACTATTCGCCGTCGTCGCCGCCGCATGCCTTCTGTGCATGCATGGCGAGTCAGTTGACGTGCACTGGCCGGACATTGCAATCGTGCCAGCTAGTGGCTTTTCGTCTCGGGAAGAAAATATCGCGCGACTTTTCGCGCGTCAGTGGAAGATGCACCCTTGCCGTGCTGCTCACGGCGACAGCGCCGCAGAATTGACTTTTAAATCGCTCGGTTGTCAATCGCGGGGCGTGTTACACCTATCTCTCCTTGCTAAGTGTTGGGCGCGGCAGGAAAACACTGCTTTCCACCCACACAGAAGCCGAGATCAGCACGCGCGAAAAAGTAATGGCGGCCTGAGTTGCGTTTTGAAATATTCCGGCGTCGTTCACGTCTGGTCATACATCAATACATGTCGACTTGGCCAGAGCGCGCACGCGGTTGATGTATGGACTGTTAGTAACTGTGCATTGAACAGCCGATCGCCCCTTCTGTCCAAACCTGATAATGTTGAGAAAAGGGTGATGTGTCGTGAACACTAACGACTTGTCGAAGGTCTACACAGGCGCAAAGTGAAAGCGTTGAAAGTTAAACTTGCTTTTCCCAACAGATCCCAACGTCCAGTAATAGCAAGGGGGATGCGCACCGTTTGTTGGATCCTGCCTGAGCAGGAAGGCAATGATCGCTCGACATGATAAATTGACAAATCGCGCTATCCGTGCGCTAACGTTTGTGACGTAAACCAACAAGCTCTCTCACGAGATTTCCACCGACGTTCGCGGTGCGGCGCGAACCAGCAGACCCGATCGAAAGCGGGTTAAAAATACGAGTAGCTTGCCAGACGCTAGATGGTAATAATTGACTTGGTTTCTTCTTGAGCAATAACTGAAATATTGTGGTTTCTTAACACTCACTTTGGAACAGAGTGAAACTTACAAGTCTTGCAAGAAATAATAAGACGGCAATGTTTTTATTGAAATCATTTGTTATTGCGTTACTGTTCCATGCAAGCACTCACTGTTTTGCTAACTTCTATCTTTCTGTCCTGCTGTTAATGTAGAGTCAATTAACTCTACTCTGTAGTTGACATCAACACGCGGTAAAACATTAATCGCTGAGAGTCGATGTACAAAAGTGACATTTGTGCGTGGGGTGAGCAATGGGCTCGGCCTGCTTGAAAACAATGTCCCTATCGGGGCGTGACAAATACGGCGGAAAAGTTCGTCTTTGATGTGATGCGTTTTGAGCGGTGAACGTCTGTTCGCTTCGCTGTAATTTTCTGTAACGTCGAACGTGCTCTCCGGCAATGCTTCACACTCGGCCGCGAAAAACACCTTCGGCCGCCTCTAACTGCGTCCGCAATTCAACTGAACAGGAATGACAATTGGATTTATATCTGGAATTAGCTTGATTGACGTGCTTCCGTGATTTGAATGACCCAGGAAGTCAAATGCTTGCGTGGCTGTTTCTTTGCCGAGACGCGTTAGACAGCGACGCGGCCGTTGTAGCTCATCGGTATTTTCCGCGTGCCTCAGCTAACTTCCGCAGTAACGTTGGTCGCTTGTCAGGCCGTAGGTTGCAAAACAACACCGTGTTTCTTTCGTGTTTAGCAAACAGGCAGTGAGAAACTTGCTAGAACAGTGTTTTTTATTGTTCTTTGTTTCGAGCCCCCTGGATTTAAGTAAGTAAATTGAACGGAACACTAACCCCGTTCGAAATCTTTCCATATTGTAGAGCGCGGAAGGGCTCACGCCCTGTGGAAGCGTGCCCCCCCCGGTTAAGAACCACTGTAGAATGTGGCGCATGTGCAGACCTAATAACCTAGTATCGAAACAACGTGTGAAACAAGTCCTCGCAGTCACTGCAGGCGGCGGGGAGTTGACGAGGTGTGTTCAAAGAGTTCTCGCATAGCACCGGACATTATCTGTCTTCAACAG
>JGI24021J15306_10005082_pt1 | contig 15515 bp, 7 predicted proteins | sample Ectturendosymbi1_FD_15306 | JGI IMG/M metagenome (IMG submission 15306)
TAAAAACTATCAGGTTTCGAAGCGAAAATGCAGCTAAACAACGCTTTTTTAAGAAATGTACTACGTTAATAATGGTGATCCGCTTTGCCCCTAACAAAAATGATAATCATAAGGTCGTATAAGAACAAGTGGTTTGACAAGGCACCAACTGCAATGTCAAGATTTCTCTTATCAGTTTGAAAGTTTCAGCAATTTGCACGGTTCAACAGTACCCTGATGTTATAAAGTTTCATGAGGGCAAATTAAAGCCTGTCGAAGACAAAATAGTACACGAACAAATAGATAAAAAATGCCTTAAAAATACGAACAGTTCAAACTATCTCCCAAGTTGACACTTCCAGCATATTTGAGGTTGAATACTAATCATTTACGAAATTTTCGATTAGATAGCCTGTCTCAAGATAAATCTTGTAAGGAGATAATTAACGAACAAGACATAGAAAAATTCCAATAAGATTTCTTAAAAATGATTAGAATATAAAATTTAATCTTTATTCTTTGAAAGTTTCTACAAATGTCAAAATTGCTATGCAATGTTTTGAAAATTTCTGGGGGGGAAATGCCCCCCACGCCTGGTGAAAATCATGACATAAGTTTCGAAGCATCTTTCACACTCTGGCTGACCATATTGACATGTTATTTTTCTGGTGTTTTTGTTTGCAATCTCTGCTTTCTGCTTATTGTTCGGGTGAATGTTGTTTCTAATTGCCGAGCCACTCTCTAGCCCAGGGGTTCCCAACCTTTCTCTGACCAGTACCCCTTTAGCATTTCGACAGATGAACAGTAACCCCTAAAAATTCTCATAACAAAAAGTCTGAGTAAAATAACAAAAAACTCACTGAATTTAATAAAACTATCATTTTAGAATATTTGGAAATAAACGATATTTCCTGTAAATATGTTTTCCCTTGTGTTGCTAACCTTAAACGTACCCCTTCAAATAGGCAAATGCACCCCTAGGGTTACATGTACCCCAGGTAGAGAACCCTATTCTAGCCTGTGGAAACATTTTTTCTTAGTAAGAATACACTGCAGTGTTTATATCATAAGCTCCCTTCTCGCAGCTAACTGTATGTGCAGTTGAGCACCGTATTTATTCGATTGTAAGCCGCGGCTTATAAATTTTTTTTCATCATTTCATGCGGCTTACATTTGTTATTTTTTACTTTGTCGAAAGGTATAGATGACGCTCAGTCTTTCCTTGGCTACGTTTTGTCGACCAAATTCTTGTTTCGCATTCGATTCTCTTCAGCATCACGTGCACGTCCGTCACAGGAGGGATTATGATAAACAGAATGCAGTTGTAGTGGTGTAAGCATCATTAATACGGGAAACGTACGAGTACGCGAACGTCGTGAATGCATCTCAGATGCGTAGGTAACCTATGTGCAAGTGCGGTTTACAATCAAGGGCAGCTTACATTTATTTTTAACCACATTTCGTGCGGCTTCAAAGGCGGCTAACAATCGAATTAATACGGCAGGCACATAATCGACTACTGGAAAACGCAAAAGAAAACGTTGCGAATCAGCGAAAACGAATTTTACAAACGATGACGTCATGAAATACGTCATAGGGGCCCTCCAGTGAAAATTGCCCCGGGCCTCCCTACCTTTTAATCCGGCTCTGACTGCGGCCCATTCCCACTTTATGAAACTTCTTCGATGGCCACTAGTGTCCAATAAATAGGCTGAATACAATACTCCAGTCCAGAGACTAAGGTAGAGAACATTAGTTAGTCCTCGAAAAATTAGTAGTTAGTATCATTGTCGTACTAGTTGAGTAAAAATGTTAACTCATGCAAATGCAAAACATTTGTTAGTCTTGTTTAGAGCTAGCTTTTTCTGTCCAAATTTGGCTTTCTGTTCGATATCCAAGGCCTTGTGAAAAGGTCCTGACTGTGAGAAACTAAAATCTATGTGTGGCAATTTAGGAGCTGTGTACAGTTCAGATGTGGATGGCAAGGAATCATATGAGGAGAGTCTAGATTGCAAAATGCTGGTTTCAAGTGGTGTAACTTGAAATTACCGAGTCCTGAAGTCCTGATATTATTCGAATTGCTTTGCAAATAATGCTGACGGTGGCAGTTATACAGTATTTACTGCAAGCTGCCAACGATCTTTCAGTGAACTGAAACTGGTCCTTTCATATCTCCGGGCGTCATTTATTAACAATAAGTCAGGAGGAAGATTATGTGATAGAGCTTTAATGAGAATAGAAAGGGATGAAACAGCAAAAGCTTACTTTGATGAAGTCATAGACGAGTTTGCTTCGATAAAAATTAGCATTTTTGTATAACCGGAAAAGGCTGGATATGTTTATGTCTCGATGGAATTGTGTTTTTCGAACAGAAGTGATACATGACTTACATTAGATATTTTATAGCACAAATCAGATTGAATGTGTTTCGTTTTAAAAGAAATTGTCGTTTGCAGTTGCAATATGTTGTTTGATATTTTTTGTGAGATATGTAATTTTTTCAGGCAACAATATGTAGCCTATAGACTAAGATAACATTTTTGAATGTTTTAATGTTCATCAATAATGAAACTTAATGAGTATAGAAGTATGTTGTAGTCGTTATTGAGAATTTATATGTTATTTGCTGAAAAGTTTAAAGCAAAAATAAACACAAATATTTTCCGTTTTCAAAAATTTATTTTCTTTGTGGTTTATCTTTCGTAAAAATTGTGCCTATATTCAACATTTAAATTATTAGTAAGGGCGCACATTTAAATTTTGCCATGGGCGCCACTTTGCATAGATACGCCACTGCAATCGGGCACCACACTTGCTAAGGGCGGCCCTGGTAACAATAATCATGGTACATCGAATGTTCGTTGTATAGACAGCGGTATTTGCATTACTTTATCCACAGAATGCTTCCCGCCATGCAGCACATTGACTACGTTCTTCAAACATGGTTTGATTACAGATTCAGCTGCACAAAAAGTTTTTTCGTTTCACCTGCACATGCGTGAAAAGAGGAAAGGAGAAGAGGCTTTTCACCAGCAGAGTCATTCCATACTGATTCTGCTGTTTACGCAAATATTCGTGCTGTTGCTTGAAAAATTGTGGGGATTTTGTTCTGATGAATGCCGTCATGGGCGTCCGCATAAATTTTTCCAGGGGTTGGCAACGCTGATATTTTGTTTATCGTTTTCAGGTTGCTGAAGATGCGATGCAAATGGTTGTTCACAAAACGCTTTATCCTTTCTACACCACAGAGAAAATGCCCCATGTAATGGCAACAGCCATAAAAATTGCGCTTCGTTAGCACAGCAATCAGAACCGTCGCCAGAGTCTTCAACAGGGAGCTTTGCATTTGTGCAGGGGGGCTTGACATTGAAATTTTGATAAGAATTCCACTGATTTATAGTGTTTCATATTCAATTTTTGGGTCTTGGTGCTTTGTTTGGGGGGACTAAGCCCACCGAAGTCTCCGTGGCGACGGAACTGACAGCAATGCTTCTTTTTCACTCATTATTTTTTGTCACTGTTCAAAATTACTTTGCATACCCCTATCAGTACTCACTGTCTCGTTGCATTACCTGCCAAGATGTCTGCATTCAACAGTCACATGCCTACTGCTTACTAACTTGAAGCGAACCTTTGAAGATTCGTTGCCATTTTGTTGTTACGCAGTGAATACCAACAGTGGAACGATTCGCTCGCAAGTTTTGCAACCTGCCTCTGCAGGCAAATGAGCGGACATACGGGGACTCAACTGAAAGCTCATCACTGCATAACACCAGAACAGTGAACCTGGCTCTTGTGCAGTGTGAGTGTCATACTGGAAAATAAAGTGTCATTGCAAGAATTAAATCAAACAATCTAATTTAAACTGCTGACTTCATGTGTCCAAGAAATTTTTGGTTCTTAGACCCAATTTCCAGGGGGGAATTGCTCATTTGCCACCCCCTGGGGGCGCCCATGAACACCGTGTTTGGTTTGTAAGTGACTCCGTAGTATTGAGGGAGTCAAACACTGGTTGCTATATTTTAACATTGCAAAGCATGCCTTGAGCAAACGGCTCATGGCTCGATTCTTCACTTTTAGGAAATCCATGCTTGATGTAATCATCACCCCACTTTCGCCTTTTAATTTTTGAAGAGAGCTTATTCTCGACAGTAAGCTTACTTTTCAAACCTAAAAGTGAAGAATCGAGTTTCGACAATAAGTGAAGTGAAGAATCTCGACAATAAGCTTACTTTTCAAACCTGTTTCTTTTTAACTGCGAAGCTGATGAAGCTGGCGTGTCCTGATAGATTTCACCTATAGATTTACATTTGCTTTCATCAAAAAAGTGTTTTCGTATGTATGAATTTCACCATTTTATTCACGATTGCTGGTTGGGTAAAAAACAGGATAAATGCACATTACCAGGGAATAAAAAACTTAAGAACAGAAATTTCATTTACCCCCGTTCACCCCTCTTCTTTCATTCACCCTAGCGAAACTTCCATTCATTCTGGGGTGAACCATTCATCCGGTTAAGAAGCACTGGTCTACTGGACTGTAGTTTTGATCGCAATAGAACTGTTGTGGAATATTGACTTTCAACGTTTATAGCATGTGATCTTCCTTTCGTTTGTTCCAAGCGTCGCCCCTTTCCTTGGCATCTCACAACACATTGTGTGACATACTATATACGTTGAACAATGTATTGTGAGATGACAGGTAAAAGGGCACAGCTAGAAAAGAAGGAAGATTTTTGATTGGTGGTTTTTCCCTAACTGCCCTTGGATATACCACTGACGCGAATAATTCAAGCATTTTTACAAGCATGAAAGATCTTGCTTGTAGTCAAGCTTCATTGATAAGAACTGTGTTGCATACCCGCTAGAAAGTACGGTACTGCAGTCGATGGTAGAAAACTTTGCTTGACTACAAGCGAAAAGACTTGCGACAAGCGAAGGCAGTTCCCGCATGTCCTGAGACGAATTGAAGCAATTTGGGAGGGTGTTTCAATTTGTGGTACTATAGTTGTAATTCCAAGCAAAAGACCATCTCCGTCTCTGCACATTGAAGTTACAAACAGGTTCTGCTTTGTCTAATATGTCCACATACCAAACAACCTGATACAAGTACTTTGTCTTGAAGCTATTCATACGCTCTTCGGACTGCAATAGTTTCGTTGATACTGTTTACTTAGTTTATCTTACCAACTACGCTTCACTTAAGTGATAATACTTTTAAACAGCGTAAAGCGTCATTTTGCTTATGGTATTGGGAGGTGTGTATCTTCACTTTTCTATAAAGGCCTGTTAGATAGCAGCGCAGCTAATCGAAGCTTGTTACCTTATTAGGTATGGATTCATCATCTGGTTTGTTTGTCACCTTTACTGTTGGTCTGTGAGCAGATGACAGCTGAATGAAGAGATGCAGCTTGATGTCATTCACACCAATCCGAGCGATATATAACAGCTGGCGAAAACCACCAAGTCATCAGGTCAGGTAAAAACTTGCTCTCAGTCGAACGTAAGTTGATTTTAAACTATATATTTTGTACAGCAATTGATGGACGTGGTTCTGTGCCGTTTTGCATAGCACTTAGTCAAACAAACATTGAAAAAACGTGCAAAAGAACCGGCTGTTTTTGTTGGTTCGATTGCTCAATTTCAGCTACTTTCGTCAGTCAATAATGTTGCATATAAACTTTTACAACATTTAGCAAAGGATTGGTCTATCAAGCAAGTAAGAGCCAGATGATTAATTAGGGGTATTAAGTGAAACGATGGATTTTGGAGACATTTCAGTGTGATGATGCGCTATGAAATACTTTTGACAAGATAGAAATTCAGCTGAAAATTTTTTGTAGCAATGCTATGGGTAGCCATCAGTGCACAAAACGGGAATATTTTGCAAAATCGCGAGGCTGTTTTTGTCAGCAGTGTGCAAAACGAGGTTCTTTTGTAAAACCTTTAAAAATACTGTTCAGCTGGCAATTCAAAGCATTATTCAGCTGTGGTGTAAACACCGTGGTGTAAACGTCTAACTTTACCGTGGCCCGACAATTTGTCTAACAACAATTTATCGAAGCGTCTATTTATCGAATTTTATCAAACCAAGTCGGTCAGTTTTAAATGCGTACATACAATGGAGCGATTTTTGTGAATGGAACGAATTTAATCAATGGAATGCGCATGGGGCTTTAAATGCTTTACATTGAATATTTTTTGAAAATCCACATTTGTCAACTGGGAACAAGCCCCAGCACCATATCTTTCCAGCTTTCAGAAAGAAAGCATGTTGATTTGATCTTTACTACAGTGTTAGTTCCACCTTGGGAGCTTTCGATTAGGCTTGCTTTTCGACAGCTTTACTAACATATGTAAAGGGTCATTTTCATGTGAAATGATCTGACCGTTACGTGTAACTTGACCATAACAAACCGAATGCGATTTCACCAGAATTTTCAAACATGTCTGATTCGGAAGAAGATCAGACCGCGCTTGTATGTGACAATGGTTCCGGACTGGTCAAATCAGGATTTGCTGGAGACGACGCCCCTAGAGCTGTTTTTCCGTCGATAGTCGGAAGGCCGCGGCATCAGGTAAGTTTACATCTAGTCACAAAATTAAGTAAAACGACCTGACGACAAAGTACTTTGCTAAGGTATGTGCTAACACTGTTCTCTGCAACATGCTTCAAGCAATTTAATGACGCTGGACATTATTAAGGCATTTTTTCAACCACGTAAAAAGCATTCCAGTAACAAAATAAACTTTGCATATAAAACACTTGCACAAAAGTAAACATTTGTTTACGTAAAGGCAAATCAAAAAGCCATGTAAAGATAAATAGTATACACCAGAATACGCTACATCATTTGAAATTCACTCATGTTCAGAAGCAAAATTCTCAAGTTGTTTTTCTCTCAGGGCGTGATGGTTGGCATGGGTCAGAAAGACAGCTACGTTGGCGATGAAGCCCAAAGCAAACGAGGTATTCTCACTCTTAAATATCCAATTGAGCACGGTATTATCACCAACTGGGACGATATGGAAAAAATCTGGCATCACACCTTTTACAATGAGCTTCGTGTGGCCCCCGAAGAACATCCCACCCTCTTGACAGAAGCACCACTGAATCCAAAAGCCAATCGTGAAAAGATGACCCAGATCATGTTTGAGACATTCAACGTTCCTGCAATGTACGTGGCCATCCAAGCTGTACTTTCCCTTTATGCATCAGGAAGAACCACAGGTGAACCACGAATTGGGATTGATGTTATCGAATGAATTGCTGCGTTTGCTGTTAAAATCCGGTTTTACTCAGTATGTATGCAAAACACGCGAAATGTATATTTTGAATCTTTTTTGAATTGAGCATAACTAAATCCAGTGAGTATGAAAAGTCTAACAGTACTGCACATTAACCTTGACTGAAGCTACTGATTTCGAAAAGGAGATATTTCATATTTTAAAAAATTAACCAATGTATGTATTTTGGATCTACTACATTAAAAAATACTGCATACTGCACGGATGACATGGTAAACCGTACGACGTGTACTGTCTTGCACCAAGGTATCGTACTCGATTCTGGAGATGGCGTGTCGCACAACGTCCCCATCTACGAAGGATATGCGCTCCCTCACGCCATCGCGCGCCTGGATCTTGCAGGTCGTGATCTTACTGACTACCTGATGAAGATATTAACCGAGCGTGGCTACGCATTTGTGACAACAGGTGATTGCTGTATAAAACTTTCACTTCTACTCTGGTACTCCTAATCGACAAAACATGGAACTTCAGTTTACGACAAAAAATGAACAAATAAAAAATTAGTTGGACGTTGTGTAATAAAACATTCTTAAACTCATCTCTTCAGCTTAACTTTAAGTCTGTTTGACGCAGAAGCTGCTCCAGGGTGGATTTGGGAGGAGTTTCCAATGGCGTAGCAGTTCAAAATCAAACTGTGCCAGGCACTTCACATGGCTTGGTAATTTCTTGCTAAACGTTTTAACAACCATTTTCAACATTGGCGTTAACGTACTCAGCGACGCGAAAAGAGCATAATTATGTTAATAATGTCATTTATCTAAAGCGAAAATAAAAGGTGGTTGCGGCTCTGAAGCTGAACTTCCGTTTCTCTTGTAATGTCAGCAGTGCTTCAAGGCTTATCAAGGACGAAGCACTAATCCCCAAGTTTTATGAACGAACAGAGCACAATGGTAAAAAAGATTTGCGCATATAAGGAAAGCAGGAAGAGATAGTTGTGCTGTTATTTGGGTGGCTATTTACCGGGGTACGTCGGCTCTTTCGGCATTCTCAGTGTTTTTCCTCCTTTCAGTCGGATGTTTAAAATCTTGCCACAGATTATTTATAGGATAAGCTATATCCATCAATTTTTGCATTCAATAGCAAATAAGTAACTTTCAATGCTTAGGTCTAAAGCAGGGGTCACCAACATGGTGCCTGCTGGCACCGGTCGTCCGAGCCTGTTTTGAAAATAGCATTAATATGGGGTAAAAAGAAATTGCACTACTTTTGACCTTCCCTGGAAAAATATTTTTTGCTACCCCTGGAAAAATCCACTATTACCCCCTTCCTGGAAAAAATCCTTTCATTTCCCATGATGGTTGGTGTCTTCACATAGATCAATATAATTAATTTTATTATTGGTAGCCTATTTACAGATGAATTGAGCACATTTTTTATTTTAAAAGTGTGTATCAAATTGGTAGCCCATTAGCATTAATCGGTACCCAAGAAGAGGCTTTCGCAGTTTCAAAAAGGCTTGTGACCCCTGGTGTAGAGGAACCATTGACACTGCGAGAATGTTTATGTGTAACAATGCTGATTCATTGAAATATATAACCTTAGTTTTTTGACAAACGGCAGCTCATGCCATGCTGTTGTGTTGTACGAAACTAAAAAAGAAATGGTTGCACTGGCTCCCACCTACATTTTCGGCATTAAGTGTGTAGTTTTACTAATTAGTTTCAGAAAAGTGTGATGTGAAGTGAGGTATAGTTCTACTCAAGGTCTACTATTTTCATTATTGCTTCAGGAAATGTTATTTCAACGATTCGCAGTCATTGCAAATCACGTGAAACACAACTCGCATTGAAAATAAGAATATTGTGCAGTATTAGCAGAAATATTGCGGCACGATGCGATGAAGACCGATAGAAATGTTTGACCTCACAATGGATGAAAAATGTTGTGTTAATTTGGAAAGCTTGAGCGAGAGAATGCATATTCGATTGGTTGGTGCAGATTTCCCAGATAAAGTTTGACACAGCTTATGCGTAACTTCATATATTGTTTCTTAAAAATTTGTTCAATTGTTTGTTGTATACGCTGGTAACATTTAATGATACCTCCATCACGCCATCACCCTCTCACCAGTATCGGCACCAGAAAAAAATTCAGGGACAAAGTTCGAGAAGTAAAGCCCAATGCCTTCAACCACCAATGACTCTGGGTCTCACACTGCATATTTAATTTGCATCACGTGGCAAAGTGGAGAATTGGCGGTCTTAGTCCCCAAAGAGAAAATCGTGGTTCCGCCCCTAGTTTGACGCTTACTAACATTATTTCGATTTAACAATGCCTGAGCGAAGTGTGATTTGTACTGTGCAGCTGAGCGTGAGATTGTTCGAGATATCAAGGAGAAACTGTGCTACGTCGCTCTTGATTTCGAGCAAGAGATGGCAACTGCAGCTTCCTCCACATCTCTGGAAAAAAGCTATGAGCTCCCGGACGGACAGGTTATTACTATCGGGAACGAAAGATTCCGATGCCCGGAAACACTGTTCCAACCATCATTTATTGGTGAGTGTCGACATAGATATTTCAGTGTTCGATGTATGTCGCAAGACCCTTTTCTAAGGGACGCTTGGTGCAAAAATGAGAAGACATTGCATTTTTTGCAGTCACTGATGATCTCTCAGTCAGTGACAAGTTCTCATTTATTTGAACGTTTTCAAACATTGCAGAGGAATTTGTTAGATAATTCTAGAAACGATGGATTTTTTATTCTTTACTCCTAACCTGTTTGGATCACCACCATGTAGGCCCTTCACCAGAATAACGTCACTGGGTGACTTGTGCGCTTTTTTGGGGGTTTTGTAGTGTACAATGCATTCAAAATGTTTTTTGAAGAGACTGGAGCTTGAGTTTGGGAGGGCGTAATTGTGTGCTTGGGGGGGCTTAATCCGTCAACTGCCTCTTGTCGACTGGTCTGATCTGCACATTTTTCCACGTTTGCCTACGCAGGAGATGAAATTTTATGGTATACTATCGAAGTATTTATATATTGTACGGTATCAATTTACTAAATTCTATGAATTCAGTTTACAGTCATACAAAAAGCTTAATAGATGATTCTCACTGCAGGTAAAAAGTATCGAAATGTTCAACTTGGTCTCATTTAATTTAAATCACTGGTTATTATCTTATTATTTGTCATATCTAAAAAAATCATTTCTGACTTTACATGAAAAAATTAACAGCTAGCAATAAATTGGGTGCCTGGGAAAGATATTATGAAATGTTGGAAAAAATTTTCCAAGACGTTGGAAAATCTCTATGGTGCTGACTCAAACCCAAGGTGATTTTGCACTTGCGTACAAGAATACAATCACATCTGAGATCATACTGACACTTCTTATAGTGGATCGGCCAAATGTCTTCTCAAAACGTTACTCTTCATAAAGATTCAAATGTTAGATACGTACATGGATGTAACGGCATGTACACTTGTCTACACAGGCATGGAATCAGCCGGTGTGCACGAGACTACCTACAATTCCATAATGAAGTGCGACATTGATATTCGCAAGGATTTGTACGCCAATAACGTTCTCTCCGGAGGAACGACCATGTACCCTGGCATAGCTGACAGAATGCAAAAGGAAATCACCGCTCTTGCTCCCAGCACAATGAAAATCAAGATCATTGCTCCACCTGAAAGAAAATATTCCGTTTGGATTGGAGGATCTATTCTTGCATCTCTCTCTACTTTCCAACAAATGTGGATCACCAAACAGGAGTATGATGAGGCCGGGCCATCAATTGTTCATAGAAAATGTTTTTAATGCGAGTTGTATTTGTTTTGTTTCCAAGTTTCAAGTACGTCGCAGAAAACATCGTTAAGGTTGTTTGAGGAGAAATAAACCTAAAGGCAAATGATCTGTAGTCCATTGCATATAAGGTTACACTGAAAGCGCAGGAAATTACAATGCCGTTAATATTGTCGAAATGCGAAGAACGTGCTTTTAGAAAGTTAGAGCAAAAAGAAGTGTCGGATAACTGTAAGAGCAAACGAAACGAATCCAGGATAATGGCGGCTGGCTTCTGAGGCAAATGAAAGAAAATTAAGGGCACTTGTGGTTTAGATCATTGGTCATCGACTTACGGAAATATACTACAGTAATGTGAATTTGCCCATAATTTGAATAGTGGCCATTATAAAAGGAAAAGTGAGTTGTGGAGGCTTTTATCGTGGTCTTTTGGAAATTTTAACGAAAGTGGAAGCTATAATACGTCGACTATTGTTTTTGACTTCATGTTTCTTTTACGGGAAACTTACGAATATTACGAACAAAGATCGGAACATGATCCTACTCTACTCAGGGAGATTTAAATCAATGACTGGTATCAGAATCAGATCAATCGAGTTTTATCAGGGAATACGCTTTCTGCCCCTTCGGACAGTCACTGATAAGCTTTCCTTTCCTAGACAACATTTCCAAGCAACTTCATTGTTATACCCAAAATATCTTGTGAAAGGATCAACTTAAAAAATAAGTTAGACCGCACCAAACTGCATTAGTGTTTGACTCTGCTCATTTCGCTGGATTATGCATGAACTATACTTTCTGACCACATGCAGTAGATTTGCCCAGCGAGTTAATCACATTGTTTTGGTAATCTCGCAATTTTGATGATTACAGTGAATGTTTTTTGCTTTCATGTTTACAGACCGAACGATGTAGAATCGTTTGTGTGTTAGCCTGGCTTGGTGTTGCTATCTCGCTTCAGATCGATGCATGTTTTTTTCCAAGAAAAATCAATATTATTTTGAGGGAATAAGCCTTTGCCATGTAATCGAATGACTAATTGCAATTGTTTAAATTTGTTTGCCGTAATCTATTAGTTAGACCTCATAACTTATACAGCCTTCTTCCCGAAGAAAAATGTTACGAGGTAGGTAGGTTTTTTTATCGATTTTTGTGACTTGGACCACTACGTACCAGAAATGTAATAAAAGAGTAGAACACCAAAGAGCAGAAAAGTTAATTGCATGTTAATAAAACTGAGAAAAACAATTGAGGACTTCGGAATTCTACAATATGTTGTGAACTACATATCTGAGACGCAAACTGTTGGAGAAAGACCTTATGGGTCAACTCATCAGCCACCCTGTTGCTGGCATAAACCAATACTAAATTGAAGACGTTTCAAGGGATAAGAAAATATGTCGTGAAAAATGCAATAATCTGGTCAGTACATGGAAATTAGTAACGCACCACAACTACACAAAAAAAATCCAGAGGGTGAAAAGCATGCCCGTGCACAGGGAGGATGAGCTGTACACTTGGAATGGTCAAGGGTGCTGCAGAAAAAGAGGCACTATGTACAAACTTACAGAAAAATAGAACAAACACAAGAATGACGGATCAACTGGCATAGTGGCAAGAGAACAAGACATTTTGTATTGTTTTCCAAATGAGAAAGATAAAAGTCTTCAAGTTTTCAGGAATTTCAGACCAAAGTCTGGGACCAATATACATTAAAGAAAGCTGACCCAGAGAAGTTTTCATTCTGGATAAATGGTATTTTTACGAAGTTAGCCCATGCCTGATAAGTGAAGATCAAGGACGTAGCCAAGGGGGAGATGGGGTTAACCCCCCTTGAGCTTGATATTTTACAACAAGTTTATTACCTGCGCCAAGGAGATTAATTGTTTTCACATTTTTTTCTTATTAATTTGTCGACTTAATGCAAATACCACGGAATGAATTTGCATGTAAATTTCAAGGGACATTGTAAATGGGCAAAAAGTAATAAATAGGTTTTGGTGGGAATCTGAGTTATCGCCTACGTCCAGAAACCATCTCACCACTTTTTGCAAACCTTTCGTCCACTACGCATGTTTAAGATTGTGTTCCGCGATAGTTCACTTTATTCGATATTTTCCTATTGAACAAACCATCTCACCACTTTTTGCAAACCTTTCGTCCACTACGCATGTTTAAGATTGTGTTCCGCGATAGTTCACTTTGTTCGAAACAATTGTCTTTATTTTGTCTGCTCTGACTGAGTAGCGCAAGTGCTGACCGCATTGGGTACATTACCAATTTCTGCAGCATGATAATACTGTTGCCCGAGCTCATAAATAGCAGTTGTTACCATAAAAGCATTCAGCATTTGATAACGTCTCAGAAGGGAAAAAGGAAAGCTAAAAATTTGCTGGACGCCTATACATAACAAAAAATCGAAAGTTTTCTTGCGTAATTTATGCGCATTCTCAATTCTTGCGTAGTTTAGCAAGATTAAATCTTGCAAACCGTGTGCGCGCTGCGCCTGCCAGTCCATCCGCACACTTACTATGCTCGACTGCTCGTATTCGACAGGACATTAGCGCAGCCTCATTTTGCAGATGTAAATTGCTCTGACGCAGTGATGAGTGTGTTTTACTCCCCTGTTGTAACGAAGAGCCTGATATTTTTGCAGTTGTGAACTGCTGTGTCGTAACGTTTGCCAAATCCTAAAGATCTTCGTGAAACACATTTTTTGGTCACATTATGAGAGTCAGTACGCTATCAAGGTTGTTGGATGATAAAAATGAAACTGACATACAAGGTACTTGCATTAAAATGCAAATGCATATGATACGTTCAGGGCACCACTGCACCATACTGCCTTCGGAGAATCCAGATGTAACTGCAGTTGTTTTGTTGCCCTGTGTGTTTATTTTCTGGAAGCATTGACGAAAATTTCGCTTCGGCCAATTAAAGATTTTGCACTGGTGCTGTCCATAACATACATTTCGTTAGACTGCGCATGTTCTCGTAGCTCTCAGGCCTACATTTTGCGATCATTTAAGATCGATTGTGGCTTTAAGTTGATTTAAATGTTTGTATCAAAAATCTCGTGTTTTTCGCGTGATGTCTAGGTGGAGCTGAAGTTCTGTTGCCTTTTTCCCATCGAACACAAGGTGACCATATTGGATGCAGTGGGAGTACAAATGCCAAATACAGAGGGAGTTTGCTTCTGAGATAGAATAGTCAAACTGTCTTCAGAACACTTGTGTCTGATTGTTGCTTGCTGCTATCATTCTACGGATCTCAGCAGGTTCTCAACATTTTTACAGAAAATGTTTCGCTGCTTTGCTCTAGGTAATGTTTCTATCAAAACGTAAAGGTGAGATGCTAGTATTAAAAGTGTCACAATTGCCTTTTTAGAAGAGAAGCAGTAGGAGGTTGTACGATGCTCTGCCATGCACGCAACACAATACTATCTTTACTTTGTCTGGCTGAAATGGCAGCTTTTGCAAACAGTGGAGGGAGCAGTTCGAAAAAAAGTAACGTTGTCTCAACCTCACAAAGAAGTAGCAAAGAATTCAAAGTGGGCAAAGGTAGGTTACTGTACTTTATGCGAATAATGCTAAGTGGTATTCTGAAAATGAACTACTTTCTACTGATAAAGTTTGTACTTTGTCTGGTGATCTAGAAAAATTTGTATGTACATATTTTGACTTTTGTTTTATGGAAGGATTGAAAAATTTTTCTTATGAGCGTAAACCACAATGGATTGAAATCAAAGTTGCATTATTTTTCAATCCTTTGCAACCAAGCGTTGTCACCTGACAGATCTTAAGTACGAAATACGTACCACGAATGAAAAGACTCTTTCTAACTCTTCGCTTGGAAACGCTCCGTCTGCTGCTCAGCGCCTGAGAAATAAGCTGATGGTGGAATATGACGCAAAATCTGTACCGCAATTCGACCACAAGCAAGCGATAGGTGTTTCTATTGGTCTTACCTATCGACAGGCAAGTTATTTTTTCTTTAAATTCAGCCTTTTTTACAGCAATAAAAAGCTACGCAGGCGCGCAACCAGGGGGAGCATTTGCTCCCCCAGAAAATTTCAAAACATTGCATAGCAATTTTAACATTTGTAGAAACTTTCAAAGAATAAAGATTAAATTTTATAGTCTAATCATTTTTAAGAAATCTTATTGGAATTTTTCTTTGTCTTGCTCGTTAATTATTCTCCTTACAAGATTTATCTTGAGACAGGTTATCTGATCGAAAATTTCGTAAATGATTGATATTCAACCACAAATATGATGGAAATGTCAACTTGGGAGATAGTTTAAACTGTTCGTATTTTTAAGGCATTTTTTATCTATTTGTTCGTGTACTATTTTGTCTTAGACAGGCCTAAATTTGCCCTCATGAAACTTTATAACATTAGGGTACTGTTGAACCGTGCAAATTGCTGAAACTTTCAAACTGATAAGAGAAATCTTGACATAGCAGTTGGTGCCTTGTC